>Ga0075030_100000193_pt1 | contig 49359 bp, 38 predicted proteins | sample LitLauG_LLR_2012_FD_71393 | JGI IMG/M metagenome (GOLD analysis project Ga0075030, IMG submission 71393) | Freshwater sediment microbial communities from Pennsylvania, USA - Little Laurel Run_MetaG_LLR_2012 | ecosystem: Environmental > Aquatic > Freshwater > Creek > Sediment | place: USA... | reverse complement strand
TTCTGCGGACTCCTGGCCCTCCAGTTGGGGGGCGAGTTGCTCGTCAGGTTCCTGGCTGCGCACAACCTCTCCGGGCTGGACGCGCTCCTCATATTCCCGATGCTCGCCGCGGCGAGCATCATCGCTTACCTCCTGCGCGAACGTCGGGGACGCCCCGCGCGTCACGTGCCCAGGCGCGGCGCCGAACGCCGGCCAGTTCTCCCGCCAGACCGAGGTGAAGCATGATCACATTGTGGCTACGCGACCATTTGTCCGGCAAACGGCTCGAACGCGAAACCGGCGCGTACCTGCGCGAACTCAGGCACGCTCCCGCGCTCCTTTCACAAAGGGCCACGAGTGAGGTCCTCGCCAGGCTGCGGCACGGGCCGGAGCCAAAGGTGCGGCTGGGGCAGACCCCCTGGGGCGAACCGGTCATCGTGCCTCTGATCGAGCTGGTCAAAGCCTGCGGACTGACCACTGGCGGCATGGGCTCGGGCAAGACCATGTTCGCGCTCTTGCCGATCCAGAGGATCATCCGGGAGATGCCGCATATCCGCACCATGAGTTTCGGGGTGCTGGACGCGAAGGGGGAGCTCTTCGAACGCGTGCTCTACCTGCTCGCCAGGCGCGCCCTGGAACTTCGTGGCCGGGAACGAGACGCGCTCTTGGAGCGAATCGTCATCATCGACTTTTCGTCATGCCAAGCGGTCAGCCCGTATAACATCCTGGCCCGGTGGCCGTACACCGACCCGGATTTCTTCGTTACCAGTCGCCTCGAGACCCTGCGGGAGCTGTTGCCGGCCAGCGAGAAGCTCTCGCTCAGGGGCGCCATCGTGCTCAAGAACGTGGTGGCGCTGCTGGCTGAATTCGGGTTGCCGCTGACGTACCTGGAACCGGTGCTCTCGGACGATGGCCTGCGCCAGCGGCTCGTCGTCCGCTCACAGAACGCCGCGGTCCGCTCCTACTTCCAGCGTCACTTCGACCGCGAAGGCAAACAGACGATCGCGGCGCTGCGTTCCCGGATCGAGACGCTGTTCGCGTCCGAGAGCGTGCGGCTGGCACTAGGTGGCGCGATCGCCCCGGACTTCCGCCAGCTGCAGAACGACGGCAAGATAGTGCTCATCAACTGCGCGGGACCCGTGATCACGCGCGGCGTCAGGCTTCTGCTCCAGGGGCTCATCCTCTCCGACATCCGTCAGGCGATATTTGCCCGGCCGAACAACCCGCCGGTGACCTACCTGTGGTGCGCGGACGAAGCGCAGAACTTTTTTCTGACCAAACAACAGCAGGACGACATGGCCGACGTCCTGACCATGGCGCGCTCCTTCGGTTCCTTCTTCTACTTTCTCTGCCAGAACGTCTCGACCGCCATTCCCGACGCCAGAATCCTCGAACAATTGCACACCAACATCCGCTGGTCGCTGACCTTGCGCGGCACGCCAAGGGACGCGCTATTCCTACGCCCGTCGCTGCCTGTCACGGCGAGGCTTGAGCGGCCGGAGCCGCACCCGTTCCGCGAACACACCATCTATTCGGCCGAAGAGGAGCGCGCGCTGCTCTTGGACGGCATCGCCCATCTTCCGGATTTTGAGGGGTATCTGTGGCTGAAGACCCATTCGCCCCAGGCGATCAGGTTGCGAGCCGAGCGCCTCAAGCTACCCCAGGGCGAAGAGTTCCGTGACATCGTCTCGAGGCTCCGCGAAGAGCCGAGTTTGGGCGCGCGGGTGGCGCGCCAAGAGTACCAGCGCCAGATCAAGGAGCGTGACGAGCGATGGTTCGGCACCCAACAGCCAGCTGATGCAGTGGCAGACCAATGGGAAAAGGCATACCGCGAGCAGGAGGCCGTCTGGCAGGCGTGAAAGGGATAGTCATCGACCTGATGCTTTGGATCCTCGCCAGCCCGGTGTACGCCACGCTTGCCGCGAGACGAGTATTCAGAAACTACCGCTTTCTGCGCGTTGCCTCGGTGTCACGCATCAGATGCCAATGCGGAGCAGAGATTTCTTTAGTCGGAGTGTGGAGCTGTAGCTGCTCCCATTGGGTCTACGCGGGACACCTGCTCAAAGTTTGTCCCATCTGCCAAACCCTGCCGTGCGTGCTCCGCTGCTACCGCTGCGGCATCACGACCAAACTTCCAGAACCCGCGTGAACGTCCGATTGAGCGAGCGCGACCTCAAGGTGCTTGCCAAGTGCGCCGTCTCCAAATGGCTCACGACAAGCCAGCTGCGGCGCCTCTATTTCCAAAATGTCACGGCCGATGCCGCGTGCAAGTCCCTGCGGCGACTCACCAAAACTGGATGTCTGCTGTCATTCAGAGCCAATCGGATGTGCGAGGCGTTGCACGCGATTGGACCAAACGGCAAAGCGGCCTTGGCAGCGAAGGGCCTTGAGGTTGAAGTGTCCCGCAGACCGCCGCGCCAGGTCGAGCACATGGTCGGAATCAACCATGTTCGGGTCAGCCTGGAAACGCACCCGGGTCGGGTGGTGTATTTTTTCGCTTGCTGGGAGCTGGGCAAGTTCGGCTGGCCCCATCCGGTAATACCGGATGCCGTATTCGAACTGAATTATCCCAGACGCTGCAAGTTCGCCCTGGAGTTTGATCGCGCGACTGAACCCTTCAATGTGTTTTGGCAGAAGCTGTGCTCGTATGCGGCAATTTTCTCGGATTCCACTCTGAATGCCGTCGCCCTGGTCACCGAGACGAGGGAACGCCTGCGAACCATTCTGCGACATCTCGACACCCGAGTATCTCCGATACCCATCCTGGGAACGTCACTGCCAGACATTCAAAACACCGACATCTACTCGGCGGTGTTCCGAGATGCTTGTGAACCAGATCAGCCGGCAAGATCGCTCTGCGAACCTCATCCAAGAGCCGCGCTGGAGAAAGATTGAACGCGCCCATTGCGCGTTGTCGGATACCTTGCGTCGTCTAGAGAAATGAGGAAGTAAGGCACGGGAGCTGTCTTCGGGAGAGGCGAATGGCAGGGAACAGGCTAGTTCCAACCAACATGCAAACACACGGTGAAGTGATCGGGAATTTTCTGACGAAAGGCGAAGGAGGCACGGGAACGTATGTCAAGGCGACTGATGACCTGCTCTACTCGCGGATTCCGTTGGGCTACCGGCCCTTCGGGCACGAACCGTGGGGACAAACGGGGGCAGGCCATGAAGCTCCGCTCGCAATCAGGCTCGAGGACGGCAGTCTTCTAGCCAACGGGGCGCGGCTTCTCCACCCTATGGACAATCACCAGTGGCGCGTTCTCAAGGCTCTGGAAGAAACCCACAGCCGGTTTGGGGTGGTACCTTTCCACTCGATTGCTGCTGCTTGGACGGATGGCAAAGTCGACGATTGGGACCGCGCGCCGATCGGGGTGGCGGACCTCAAGGCCGAAGTCGCGGTTGTCGTCCCGAGCCAAGGGGAAGACTGGCGGGAGGTTTCGTACAAGGATAAGGACGGTCGCACCCACACCCGGAACGTCCACACGTTGGGAGATTCGGTAGTGCGAGTCAAGGACCGCTACTACCTCTCCGCGGTGGACGAAACGGGCCAAGGCAGCGGCATGTACTTCCTGGCGGAACTTGTCACCGACCAGGCCCCCGACACGCTCGAGGCGGCACTAGACCAACTGAAGCCGAAGCAAGTCCGCGAGGCCGAGGCGCGGGGCCTAGGCGTCATGCGCCAAGGCGAGTGGTTTGCGATCCCGACGAAACACCGCACGTCAGAACTGATGCGGGATGTGGAAGCCGGGATTGCGGTCCGCTACGAACGCCATGTCTTGGGAAAAGACGGACACCATGAACTGGAAGAAGCCGTCATCTACAAGGCTGGTGCGCAAAAGGGCGAGGTCTATGCCCGCGGAGTGCTGCGGCACACCAAGGGAGAACACGTGGATCTCGACCTGGGTACCGTTCGTTGGTACCAGATAATCCATAACGTGCAGGGCGCCTCGTATACCCTCTCGGGTAGGGGCACCGCACAATTTGACTAGCCTCAAACCTGTCCATTCGCCTCTTCCGGGGGCAGCACCGAAAACCGAGAAAGGAGACCTGCATGCCAAGATCGCAAGCGAACGAGGAGGTCCAGATCCTCCGCTTCTTCGAAGACGCACCTCTCGAGAAAGCGGAAGTGCTCTTCAACATCGTCAAGGAGAAGATGCGCACCCGGAGCGCGCCGAATCCGAACCCGGGCGCGAGAGTGTCGCGGAAAAAAGAGAAGCATTCGGACGCTGTTGAGGTCGGCTCATCGCCGCAACGCACCGAGGCACCCTGAACAAGTTTGTCCGTGGCGGCCAAGAGTGGTCGTGTCCAGGCTCTTGCCGTCAAGAGGCGCTTGCGCGCCCAAGTGTCGTCTTTTCATTGACTTCCGCTAACGGCTACGACACCTCTTCAAGGGGTGATCCGCCGCTTGCTGCCAAAGGCGGTGCTGTGGAAATTCTTGGTTCTAAAATTCCCCGCTGCGGCGTCTATTCTAGTGAAGCAGGAGCGCATAAGACTGTTCGCGAGGATGGATAGAAACTTCTCTACGCCGGGAGTGGCGTTGATCGCTGCCGGAGGGGAGAGGTATGTCTTCGCGAGGGTCCAAGACCGCACCCGCTTATTCACCAGCAGAGTGTTCCATCGAATCGTACCTCATTGGACATTCGATAAGGTTTATTCCACCACTCACCAATCAAGAACTTGATTGTCTCTGGGCTGAGTTGTGTCACTTAGATCCCGAAACTAAGCGGCCGACCGGATTCGTGTGCGAGATCGTCAAGCGGTTCCTCAAGCACAAACCAAATGAACTGTACGCCGACGAGTTCTTAGGTCCGGTGCTCAGTCATACTTGGTTCCGTTTTCACCTTTACTACAACTCCCGCTTCATGCCTCCTTTGCAAAGCTGGCTCGCAGTGGAGGCATATCGTGCAATGCGCGATTTCAATAGGCAATGGGTGCCGGGCATCCGATGCAAGGAGAAGTACCGACCGAAAGCGTGGGTTTCATTGGAAAGCTTATGTTTTCGAAATGGCGTGTGGACCGCAGGGGATATCGTTGCGTCAGACGAGCATTCAGGTGGTGATCCCAATGAAGCCTGAAACTGGAAGTGAAAACTTCCAGCGCAGCGACCGCATGGCCAGAACCACCGCTCTGGGGATGGATTCTTCCGAGATGCTGACCGCCAAGGAAGTAGCCAAGATGCTGAAAATCTCTCCCAAGACCATCTACCGTTACACCGCGGAAGGGAAAATTCCATACTGCAAGTTCGAATCGAACGTGAGATTCCTCAAACGGGAGATTCTCGTTTGGATCGAAGAACACAACTACCGACCGCGCCCACACGGTCGCCGCCCACGGTGACATGACGTCCACAGGAATGGATGGTTCGTCGACAGCCTCTCGCCCCTGTCGAAGAAAGAAGGACTTTCTATGTGCGGGTCGCTTAGCAAACCGGGAAAGATGCTCAGGCAGCGCTATTCGCTGCCCGTACAGCAATTGCCCGGCTCGGAGCGCCGTCCTGGCTCCTCTTAGCTTCCACAAAGCGTTTTGCGGGAATTCTCAAAACGGGATAGGATGGAGAGGATACGCAAGTCTTGGAATCTTCCAGATGTGACCCGTCCTAGAATTTTGGTATGATCGCGCTTCCCTACTTTTTCTTGAACAGCTATGTTTAAAAGCCGCTCGGGCTGCCTAGGTGGCAGGCAGGGGCAGCACAGTTCTTGGATGGGCATCCTAAATGTCCTCCGGGATTGTGGCAGAGTACCATTCTAAGCAAAGCGTTGTGGGAGTCGCGGTGATGACGATTGAAACAGTGGACGTAGTCAAAAGTGTTGCTCTAATTCCGCACAAGATGCCAATCAAAAAATCACAACTCTATAGCTCGATCTGGCAAGGCTGCGACGAATTGCGGGGTGGGATGGATGCGTCGCAGTACAAGGATTATGTGCTCGTCCTTCTTTTCGTACGGTATGTTTCGGATAAGTATGCCGATCAGAAGAACGCACTAGTTATCATCCCAGAGGGCGGTAGTTTTTCCGATCTAGTTAAACTCAAAGGTAAGCCGAATATCGGCGAAGGTATAAATACGGTTCTTAGTGCGCTCGCGGAAGCCAACGGCCTGAAGGGCGTGATCGATAACGTAGACTTTAACGATGAAGACAAGCTAGGCAGAGGCAAAGAGATGCAGGATCGCCTCTCCAATTTGATCGCCATTTTTGAAAATCCGGAGCTGGATTTCAGTAAGAACCGTGCCGAGGGCGACGATCTCTTGGGTGATGCATACGAATACCTGATGAAGCATTTTGCCGTGGAGTCTGGTAAAAGCAAGGGACAATTTTACACTCCAGCCGAAGTGTCCCGCATCATTGCCAAAGTCATTGGCGCGCATAAAGCCGCTGGTAGGACACAAACGGTCTATGACCCCACATGCGGCAGCGGTTCGCTCCTCCTTAAGATCGTCGCTGAAACGCCGAAAGGCGTTGCTCTATACGGTCAGGAGCTCGACAATTCCACTGCCGCCCTCGCAAAAATGAATACGTGGCTACACAATGAGCCAACTGCTGACATTAAAAGCGGTCAAAGCTCACTCTCCAGCCCACTCTTCATAGAGAAGGGGACCCTTAAAACATTTGATTATGTTGTCGCTAATCCACCTTTTTCCTATAAGGCGTGGCGCAACGGCTTTGATCCCGAGCACGACCAATATGAACGGTTTACCGGATACGGAATCCCGCCTGCAAAAAGTGGCGATTTTGCATTTCTTCTTCACATCCTTCGTTCGCTCAAAAGCACTGGCAAGGGCGCGGTGATTCTGCCCCATGGGGTGCTATTCCGGGGCAATGCCGAGGGAGATATTCGCAAGAACATCATCCAAAGGGGCTACATCAAGGGCATCATTGGTCTGCCGCCTAACCTTTTCTACGGTACCAGTATCGCTGCGTGCATTTTGGTAATTGATAAAGAAGATGCCGCCAGTCGCGAGGGTATCTTTATGATCGATGCCTCCAAGGGGTACGTGAAGGACGGTAACAAGAACCGCTTGCGCGAGCAGGATATCAAGAAGATCGTAGACGTTTTTAGCGCGCAACTAGAACTTCCCAAGTTCTCGCGCTTTGTCACGAATGAAGAAATCCAACAAAAGAACGACTACAGCCTCAACATCCCCCGCTACATCGACGCACAAGAGGCGGAAGACGCGCAGGATATTGAGGCGCATCTGAAAGGCGGCATTCCAAATACCGATATCGAAGCACTTGCTGATTACTGGCGGGTGTGTCCGACGCTAAAAGATGCGATTTTCAAATCATCGGCGCGCAACGGATATAGTGAACTTTCGACTCCGGCTGATGAAATAAAAAGAACGGTGCTCTCTCACAGAGAGTTCGAGGCCTTCCGCACCCAGGTACTTAGAGTCTTTAACTCCTGGCGAGACAAGACCACGGGCCTGCTCAAAGAAATCTCAACGAAGGACCATCCCAAGGCGACTATCCAAGTCATCGCCGACGATCTCATCGCAACTTGTGCCGATTTGCAACTCATCGACAAGTACGCTGTGTACCAACATCTCATGACCTATTGGGCAGAAGTCATGCAGGACGATACATATATTATAACGGTTGATGGTTGGATCGCTGGCAATCAAGTAGTGCGACTGCAAAAAGAAAGCAAAGGCAAGAAAAAAGACGTTGAGGGTCTGGGCGGACTCGAGGGGCGCCTCATTCCCATCTCTCTTCTTATTAGCACCTACTTCCCTGTCGAACAGGCGCATCTTGATGAGCTAATTGCAAAGCTAGAGCAGATCGGTGCCCAAATGGACGAGCTTAGGGAGGAGTATGGTGGCGAAGAGGGTCTGCTTGCCGAGGTGATTGATAACGACAAGATTAATAAGGGGGGCGTGCAAAAGCGGATCAAAGAGATCAAGGACGACCCTGATTTTGCCGATGAGCTAGCCGTATTGAAAAAGTATTTCGCGCTTTTTGATCAGGAAGCGGAAGCAAAAAAAGCAATAAAAGAAGCGGAGAGGGAACTTGAAAAAAAGGTGCTCGGAAAATACCCAACGCTCTCCCTGAAAGAAATCAAGACACTCGTGGTCGAGCGCAAATGGATGGATGCGCTCGAAGCTGAAGTACAGGGTGAAGTGGACCGGCACTCACACCAGCTTGCACGGCGGGTGCAGGAACTCGCTGAGAGGTATGCGTCAACCCTTCCCGAGATTGTGAACTGTGTCGAGGAGTTAGCCACCAGAGTCGATACACATCTTAAGAAAATGGGATTCATATGGGAGCAACAGCACAACACAAAACAATAAGGCCTGGCTACAAGCTAACCGAAGTGGGTGTGATTCCGGTGGAGTGGTTTGACCAACCCTGCGCCGAAGTGTGTGTGAAGATTCAGGATGGCACACACTTCTCACCTTCCCTCGGAGGCAATGACTACCTCTATGTGACGTCAAAAAACATCGGCTTTGGCTATCTCGACGTCTCCAATGCGGATCGGGTAGATACCACACAGCACAAGGCGATCTACAAACGATGTGATGTCAGGCAAGGGGACTTGTTACTTACAAAGGACGGTGCGAACACCGGAAATGCTGCACTAAACACTTTGGAAGAGGAATTCAGCCTTCTGTCGAGCGTGGCATTCTTGAGGTTTGACGCGAAAAGGCACGTAGCAGGCTATTTTCTTCAACAGATCCTCTCCAACCCTGGTCAAAATCGGATCAAAGACGCGATGGCGGGCAATGCCATCACTCGGCTAACGTTGGAGAAGATCAGGAAGCTTCGTTTCCCAGTTGCACCCGTACCCGAGCAACACGCCATCGCCGGGGTGCTGCACGATGTCGATGAACTGATTGACGTCCTGGATAAACTCACAGCCAAGAAACGTGATCTCAAGCGGGCCGTCATGCAGGAGCTCCTCACCGGTAAGCGACGACTACCCGGCTTCGCGCGAGCAAAAGCCGGATTCAAGCAGACCGAGGTTGGGGCGATTCCAGATGAGTGGGCCGTGAAACGTCTCGGCGACCTCTTCGAAGTCACTTCAAGCAAGCGGGTCTTTCAAAGTGAGTGGAGAACTCAGGGCGTTCCATTTTATCGAGCACGCGAACTGGCCGTCCTCGGCGAGTTCGGCTCTGTGAACAACGAGTTGTTCATTACCCAGAAGATGTACGACGCATTCAAAAGGGCGTATGGTGTTCCAAATGTTGGCGACATGCTGGTTACTGGCGTCGGGACACTCGGCAAAGTTTACGTCGTGACAGATGAACGTGAATTCTATTTTAAGGACGGCAATATCATTTGGTTCAAAATAGCAGGCACCGTTGCGCCAGAGTTTCTCCGGCAGCTTTACTTGACGCCGTTGATCACGAAGCAGATTAGCGATGGCTCAGGAGGAACTACCGTCGGCACATACACGATCACTGGAGCAAAGAAAACAGTCATTCCATTTCCGCCGCTCCCCGAACAAACCGCTATCGCCGCTGTCCTCTCCGACATGGATGCCGATATTGCTGCGCTGGAAGCCCGACGCATCAAGGCCCAGGCGATGAAACAGGGCATGATGCAACAGTTATTAACCGGCAACATTAGACTCATATGACAGCCCCACAACAAATCGTCGGCCAATTAGAGCGCAAAACCCAGGACCGGGTTGTGGCGCTGTTTTGTGATCGGCTCGGTTATGAGTACCTGGGCAATTGGGAAGAGCGCGAGACCAACAACAATATTGAAGAGCAGTATCTCCGTCCTTTTCTCGCTCGCTCTGGCTATAGCGCCATACTCATTAATAAAGCCATTACCGAACTCAAGCGCGTTGCGGGGAACCAGACCGCAAGCCTCTATGACTACAACAAAGAGGTATACAGCCTGCTTCGCTACGGTGTGAACGTACGGGAAGAACTAGGCGAAAACAAGAAGACCGTATGGCCTATCGACTGGGAGAATCCGGGAAATAACCACTTCGCTATCGCGGAAGAAGTGACCGTGCGCGGCAATCGCACCAAACGCCCCGACATCGTGCTCTATGTGAACGGGATCGCCGTGGGGGTACTCGAGCTTAAGCGCAGCATCGTCTCAGTTTCCGAAGGTATCCGTCAAAACATCGGTAACCAGCGGGATGAGTTTATCAAGACCTTCTTTGCCACCATGCACCTGATCATGGCGGGCAACGACACCGAGGGTCTGCGGTATGGCACGACCGAAACGACGGAAGAGTACTATCTCACCTGGAAAGAACCGGGTTTTGAAGGCGAGGGCCGCCTCGACCGACACCTGTTGCAGCTCTGCGACAAGAAGCGGCTTTTGGAGATCATTCACGACTTCATCGTTTTTGATAGCGGCATCAAAAAGATCTGCAGACACAATCAGTATTTTGGCGTAAAGGCATCGCAGGAATTCGCGAAGCGGCATGACAGCGGCATCATCTGGCACACCCAGGGCAGTGGGAAGAGTCTGACCATGGTCTGGCTAGCCAAATGGATCCGCGAGCACGTGACGGATGCGCGGATCCTGGTGCTGACCGACCGCACGGAACTTGATGAGCAGATCGAAGGCGTATTTTTCGGAGTCGACGAGAAGATCTATCGCACCACAAGTTGCCGGGATCTGGTCAGTCAGCTCAACAACAAAGAAAAGTGGCTGATGTGCTCGCTGATTCACAAGTTCGGGTGGAGAATCGAAGCGAATGAGGAAGATATCGACAAGTACCTTGCTGAAATGAAGAGAGATCTTCCCGCCGGCTTTGAAGCCAAAGGCGACATTTTCGTATTTGTGGATGAATGCCACCGGTCCCACACGGGCAAATTGCATGAGGCGATGAAGAAGATCTTGCCGCGAGCTACATTCATCGGTTTTACCGGCACACCGCTTCTGAAGATCGATAAGACTAATAGTATTGGAATTTGGGGTCCGTATATCCATACATACAAATACGATGAGGCGGTCGCAGACAAGGTAGTGCTCGACCTGCGATACGAGGCCCGGCGCGTAGAACAAAATATCAAGTCGCAAGATAAGATTGATGCGTGGTTCGAGGAACGCACTAAGGGCCTCACCGACGTGGCTCGGGCGGAGCTCAAACGCCGCTGGGGAACTATGCAGAGCCTCTTGAGTTCCGGATCGCGTCTCGAGAAGGTGGTGTTCGACATTTTGGATGACTTTTACAAAAAAGACCGTCTGGCGAGCGGCCGGGGTAACGCGATGCTGGTTGCGAGCAGTATTTACGAAGCATGCCAGTATTACGAGATCTTCCAAAGAAACGGTTTTACCAAGTGTGCCGTGGTGACTTCTTACGAGCCAGGAGCGCTTAATACTGCGGACCGTGAGTATGCGATCTACCAGAAAATGCTCAATGGAAAGACGACTGAAGACTTCGAAAGGGATGTAAAAAAGGAATTTATTGAAAAGCCGGGGCAGATGCAGCTTTTGATCGTCGTGGATAAGCTTCTCACCGGCTTTGATGCGCCGCCGGCAACGTACCTCTTCGTCGACAAAAATATGCAGGACCACGGGCTGTTCCAGGCGATCTGCCGCGTCAACCGGCTCGATGGAGAGGATAAAGAGTACGGCTATATCGTGGACTACCGTGATCTGTTCAAGAAATTGGAGCAAGCGGTGACCGAATATACCTCGGGCGCCTTTGAGGGATTTGATCAGGAAGATGTTGTTGGACTTCTGAAGGACCGGCTCCAGGAAGGGAAGAAGGATTTAGAAGAGGCGCTCGAGATCGTTCGAGCGCTATGCGAGCCAGTGTCCCCACCAAAGGATTCTGCCGCATACATCCGGTATTTCTGCGGTGATGTGGAAAATCCCTATTCTCTCAAAGAGAACGAGGTCAAGCGGGTCAAGCTCTACAGGTCGGTGAGTCATCTCCTGCGAGTGTACGCCGACCTGGCCAATGACATGACAGAGGCGGGATTTGCTCAGGGACAAGCGCAGAAGATCGGCCGCGAAGTACGACATTACGAACAAGTAAAAATGGAGATCAAGCTTGCAAGCGGCGACTACATTGACCTCAAGAAATACGAACCAGCGATGCGCACGCTCATTGACCGCTATATTGAGGCAGAAGAAAGTGAAAAACTGTCTACGCTCGACAATATGACGTTGGTTGATTTGATCGTTAAGAAAGGCGAGGATGCGATCAAAGATCTGCCTGAGCAGGTGAAGCAAAGCCGAGAGGCCACCGCGGAAACGATAGAGAACAACGTCCGGCGCCTTATTATCGACGAGATGCCGACAAATCCGAAATACTACCAGAGGATGTCGGAGCTGTTGACTGAACTCATCAAACGGCGCAAGCAGGAGGACGTCGAATACAAAGACTATCTTGCGCAGATCGTCGCGCTCACCAAACAGGTGAAGAATCCCGAGCAATCCGAGCATTATCCGGCTACGGTAAACACGAAGGCGAAGCAGGCACTATATGACAATCTTGGTAATGACGAGCAGAAGGCCCTGGTTGTCCATGAAGCGGTAATGAATTCGCGGGAGGATAATTGGCGCGGCCATCTGCAAAAAGAACGGAAAATCAAGATAGAGATCAGTAACGCCTTGCCAGAAATGTCTGACGGGCTGAAAGATCTATTTGAGATCATTAAGAACCAAAATGAATACTAATTCCTGCCTCCTACAAATCGGGACCGTTGAGGTGCTGGTCGTACGCAAGCCGATCAGGAATCTGCACCTCGCCGTATTGCCTCCAGATGGTACCGTTCGGGTGTCTTCGCCGTTGCATCTGATGGATGATGCGATTCGGACGCTGATCGCGACTCGGATTCCTTGGATTCGGACGCAAAGGGCAAAATTTGAGGCGCAGGCGAGGCAAACTCCGCGCGAGTACATCTCGGGAGAGAGCCACTTTGTCTTAGGTAAACAATATCGACTAGAAATCATTCATGGGGATCAACCACCGCACGTCACGTTGAAGGGAAAAAATAAAATCATTTTGCAGGTCAGGCAAAACAGTACCCTCATGAAGCGTGAGGCGGTACTGATGGACTGGTATCGGAGAGAGTTAAAAGAGATATCGGCTGAATTGCTGGAAACCTGGCAGAAGAAAATCGGAGTACAAGTCGGAGCGTGGGGGATCAAGAGAATGAAAACGCGCTGGGGCACTTGTAATCAGAATGCCCGGCGGATCTGGCTCAATTTGGAATTGGTGAAAAAGCCCTTCCCATGCATTGAATATGTGATTGTCCATGAGCTTCTGCATTTGATTGAGAAGAAACACAACGAGCATTTTGTGGTTCTCCTGACGAAGCATTTGCCCAAATGGCGCAGCTTGAAGGAGGAACTAAACCGTCTCATGCTGGCACATGAGAAATGGGGATCCTGCGGATATTAGAGTTCTTGCTATATTGAGATCTGATCGTCCGTGGAATCGCTCTCGCTGCGAATACCGAACCTAAAACGGCAACTTCATCCTGTCGAGCTGTTCTTGTGTGTCTTTTGACGGCTCCAAATACTTCTGGGTTGTCGCAAGGGACTCGTGACCGAGCCAGAGCTGTACGGTACGAACGTCAATACCCGCCCGCAGCCAGCGCGTCGCGGCGGTATCGCGAAAACGGTGCAGATGCCATTCCTCCGGATTAAGCCCGGCCTTTTGTGCTACCTCTTTGCACCGGTCATGCAAGAATCGGTAGTTGAGATGGCTTTTCGGAGAGGGGAACACTAACTGGCAGCCCGGTACGTGCGGATGTTTGCGGACGATCTCAGCCACTTCAGAGGAGAAGGAGACGGTACGTTCTTCCCAATCCTTCGGCAGGAACCCGTACTGCGGTTTTGCTGTCACATGGACCCGATGATGTGCAAGATCGAGGTCCGCCCAGTGGAGTGTTTGCATTTCCCCGCGGCGTAGGCCAGTCGCGAGCACCAGGGAAAAGAACGCCTTTTCCCAATCGTTGCAGACCCCGAAGAACTTCTTTAGTTCGGCGTCTGGGTAGGCGACGGGCCGCTTGCGGAACTTCGGCAAGCGAGGTACGTCCTTTAAGGGGTTGTCGATACCAAGCTTTCCGAAGAAGTTGTGGAGGATCACCCGGTCGGTGTAGAGGGTAGTACCAGGATCAAAACCTTTCGACTTCCTCCAGGCAAGGAACTTCTTTATGTCTTCGGCAGTGATGTCGCGTGCGTCCGACTTTGGGGCGACGTGCTCACTGAAGAGCCCGAGGATGTACTCATACCTCTTGTGGGTAGAAGGCTTGCGGAACGTCTTTATGTCTTTGAGGAAGCCGTCGATAACTTTCGTGAGCGGAAGCCGTTCTTCTTCCTCGAGGCCAGCAAGTTCCAGTCCGGACTCTTGGGCTTCTAGTTCCAGGCGCTTGCGTTTCTGGGCCTCGAGCGCATCGGATGGGGTGACGCCGGCGGCCGCACGATGACGCCTGCCGCTCTCCCGCCACTCAATAATGTAGCGACCAAACCGCGAGCTCCACTTGATCCGGCCCCGGGCATCACGGGCCAGCGCGACGTTACGCCAGCCGTGCTGGGTCTTGACCTGCTTCGTGATGTTGACGCGCGCCACAGAGCGGCTCCATTGGCAGGATGGCCGCTATTATGGCCGCTAAGGCGAAGCGAAGTCAATAACCTATTTAATTACAATTAGATGTGGCAGCCGGACCTGTAAGCCGAATTCTGTCCGCGGGATTGCTCCCGCGGGACGACCATTCCTCTGGGCTGGGCATTGCTGCCCGGCTCTAGCGACCTACCCGAAGGTTTGACGCACCGAGCCGGCACGTGTCCGCTGCCGAGGCCGCGAACTTCCTCCCTATTTGGTCTTGCTCCGTGTGGGGTTTGCCCTGCCCGCGACATTACTGCCGCGGCGGTGCGCTCTTACCGCACCTTTTCACCCTTACCCCGGCGTCGTTGTCCGGGCTTTTGTCATCCTGAGCGAAGGCTCTGGACGTGCCGCGCGAATCGTGCGCGGACGACTCCATCGCGCTCTTGGCCATCCTTGCAAAGCCCTTACAACGACGCCGGGGCGGTATGTTTTCTGTGGCACTTTCCGTCCGCCAGGCTTGAACCGGGCGTCCCGGACGTTATCCGGCACACTGCTCTGCGGAGTTCGGACTTTCCTCTCCTCGCGCCCGAAGGCGCGGGAAGCGGCCGTCCGGTCCGGCTGCCTACACCTCCTAATTATACGATGGAGTGCCAGGGCCTCAGACTTCCGACCTCGGCAGGTAAATGGCTGCGAGAGCAGGTAATTCACTGTAAACTGATATTGCGCCGCCAGCCCCTGACGTCCCAGGTCACGGTGAGTTCCGAGGGCTGAGGTCCGACCCCTGAGGTCTGATTTCGTTCCATGAATTACGCTGAAGCTATCCGCGTGGCCCTGCAGTCGCTGTGGGCAAACAAGCTGCGCTCCGTGCTGACGCTGCTCGGCGTCGTCATCGGTGTCGGCGCGGTCATCGCGGTGGTAACGTTCGTGTCGGGAATCAACGATTACGTCGCTAAGAAGATCTTCAATCTGGGCGCGGATGTGTTCATCGTTGCGAAAATGTCGGCTGTGGAAACCAACGTCGATCATTTTCTTGAAGCCGAGAAGCGCAAGAACCTCGACATGGAGGATTACCAGGCGGTGGTCGATGCCTGCAAACACTGCCAGTACGTCGGCGCCTTGATGCAGGGCGGCGGCAAAGTGAAGCGCAACGAACAATCAATCGACGACACGAATATTCAGGGCATCACTCCGTCGATTGCCACGATCCTCGACACCGACCTGACTTCCGGCCGCATGATCAGCGACACGGATTTGAACAACCACATTCAGGTCGCTGTCGTGGGAACCGACATTGTTGACCACCTACTCGCAGGCGGCGATCCGCTGGGAAAGGAAATCAGAGTCGATGGCTGGACCTATCAGGTCATCGGAGTCGGCAAGAAAAAGGGAAAGACTCTGGGCCAAAGCGCCGACAATTACGTTTTGATCCCCATCACGGTGTATCTCAAGAAGTATGGAGCCCACAATCACAGCATCGGAATTTGGGGGAAGGCATCGGCGACCGGGATTCCGCTGAATCAGGCCATCGACGAAGCGCGGGTTGGGCTGCGCTCGCACCGACACGACCGTCCCGGTCAAGAGGACAGCTTTGAGATCGAGACCAATGCCAGTCTGCTGGGAATCTGGTCGGGACTCAGCAACACATTCTTCATGGCGACGATCGGGATTGCCGCGGTTTCCCTGGTTGTCGGCGGCATCGTCATCATGAACATCATGCTGGTCTCGGTGACGGAGCGCACCCGCGAGATCGGCATTCGTAAGGCGCTGGGGGCGCGGCGCGACGATGTCCTGTTGCAGTTCCTGATTGAGTCAGTGATTCTCGCGCTCATGGGGGGAGCGATTGGCGTTCTTTCTGGCGTAATCCTGGCCAAAGGCGTTACCGCCATTATTGGAATGCCTTCATCGATCAAGCTCTGGGCTGTGTTCGCCGGCTTGAGCGTAGCCGCCAGTGTCGGCGTGTTTTTCGGCGTCTATCCTGCGAGGAAGGCGGCGCGACTGGATCCGATCGTGGCATTAAGATTCGAGATGTAGAGAATTGAGTCATTGAGTGATTGCGTCATTGGGAGATTAAAAGTTCAAAAGCAGTCGGAGCGGCTGTCAATCGCTCAATCGCAAAATCACTCGTCACGAAATTTCCCATGATAGCCAGATCAGAATTCGGTGAAATCGTCCAAATGGCGACCGACACTATTCGCAGCAACAAGCTGCGCTCGGCTTTGACCGTGCTCGGGATCGTGATCGGCGTGGCCGTGGTGATCGGCGTGTCTTCCATCGGGCGGGGCCTCGACGACAATGTCCGCGATCTCGTGGCCAGCATCGGCTCGAATATCGTCTTCGTCTTCCATCTGGAGCCTTTCACTTTCGGGCGCATGAGCGAAGAAATGCGCATGCGGAAGGAACTGACGTTTGAGGACGCCGAGGCGATTCAGGAACTACCGCATGTGAAGTCAGTGTCTGCGGGCATCCGTCTGTTCCGTCCGGAATTTGGCGTCGGCAGCTATGCCGTTAAGTATCAGGACAAGAAGGTGAAGAACACGATCCTTGAGGGAGACACCGCCTCGGTGAAAGATGTATTTGATCTGCCGATGGCCAGCGGGCGGTGGTTTACCGATATCGATGACCAGCACCGGTCCGCCATCGTCGTGCTCTGCTATGACACCCAACATGAACTCTTCGGCGAAGAAGATCCTATAGGGAAAGAGGTCAACATTGAGGGGCGGCTGTTCGAGGTCGTCGGAACAGTAAAGAAGATCAAATCGGTGTTTGGCGGAGGAAAAGATCCGAACGACAATCGCGTGTTCTTTCCGTTAAAGACTTTCAAATCGCTTCATCCCGAGTTGAAGCAGCACTGGCTCAGCGTGAAAGCAACCTCGCATGACGACGTGCCCAAGGCCATCGACGAGATTCGAGAACTGATGCGCCGGCGGCGGAAGGTGGCTTTCGACAAGCCGGATAACTTCGCCGTCTTCACTTCCGATTCCATCACCGACGTGTGGAACCAATTGACCGGCGCGCTATTCATCGGCATGTTCGCGATTTCCAGTGTTGGCCTGGTGGTGGGAGGTGTCGGGGTGATGAACATCATGCTGGTCAGCGTCACCGAGCGCACCCGCGAGATCGGCGTCAGGAAGGCCATCGGCGCACGCAAGCGTGACATCCTCTTGCAGTTCACGCTTGAGGCGATCATGCTGACCATGGTGGGGGGCACCATCGGCATCCTGACCGGAGCCATCATTGTCTGGGTGATTCCCGCAGTCTGGCCTTCGTTGCCGGCGCATCTGTCGATGTTCTGGGTGTCGTTTGGTTTCAGCTCTGCCGCCGGGGTCGGACTCGTCTTCGGAATCTATCCGGCATGGAAGGCGGCCAATCTCGATCCCATCGAATCACTGCGGTACGAGTAGGTGGCCCGCACTCGAGGATGATCCACTCCTTTGGCGCCGCCCAGTTGGCGGTTCTCTTCTCGGCTTGATTCTGTCGGTACTCGAAATGTGAACGTCGTGTACGGCTGGCCAGAAAGCAGAACGGGAACCCATCATGCGCAAGAGCGAATTCGGCGAAATCGTTCAGATGGCGACCGACACGATCCGCAGCAACAAGCTGCGGTCGGGGCTGACCGTGCTGGGCATCGTGATCGGCGTTGCCGTGGTGATTGGCGTGTCCTCGATCGGTCGCGGGCTCGACGACAACATTCGCGATCGCCTCGCAACCGTTGGATCCAACGTTATTTTCGCCTTCCATCTGGAACCGTTCACCTTCGGGCGAATGTCGCAAGAGATGCGGGCGCGCAAAGAGCTGACCTTCGGGGACGCAGAATCGCTTCGAGAGTTGCCTCATATCCGAGCGGTATCTGCAATTCTTCGTTTACTGCGCCCCGAGATCGGGAGCGGCACATACGCGGTCAAATACCAGGCCCGGAAGGCGAAAAACACCATCCTCGAGGGAGACACCTCCTCGATGATGGATGTGGAGGATCTGCCGATCGCCAGCGGCAGATGGTTCAGTGACTTCGAAGACGAGCATCGCTCTCCGGTCGTTGTTCTTTGCCATGACACTGCCGAAGAACTGTTTGGGGACGAAGACCCGTTGGGCAAAGAGGTCAGCGTCGAAGGGCGGTTGTTTGAAGTCGTCGGCACGGTGGGCAAGATCCAGTCGGTATTCAACCGGGGAAGGGATCCGATTGACAATCGTGTCATATTCCCGCTCAGTACGTTCAAAATGCTGCATCCGGAGTTGAAGCAGTACTGGATCGTCGTCAAAGCCACCTCTCACGAAGATATGCCGAAGGCCATGGACGAGATCCGGGAGTTGCTGCGGCGGAGACGAAAGGTTCCGTTCAACAAGCCGGACAATTTTGCAATGTTCACTCCCGAATCGATCACGGAGGTTTGGAACCAGATTACCGGCGGCCTGTTTATCGGCATGTTTGCGATTTCCAGCGTGGGATTGGTGGTGGGCGGTGTGGGAGTGATGAACATCATGCTGGTCAGCGTGACCGAGCGGACGCGCGAGATCGGAGTCCGCAAGGCGGTCGGGGCGCGCAAGCACGATATTCTGCTGCAATTTACGCTTGAAGCGATCATGTTGACGGCGCTCGGCGGAGTGATCGGCATCCTCACCGGCGCCTTTGTTGTCTGGGCCATCCCTGAGGTTTGGCCCTCCCTGCCGGCACGCCTGTCCATGTTCTGGGTCACATTTGGTTTCAGCTCTGCAGCCGGGGTCGGGTTGATTTTCGGGATCTATCCGGCGTGGAAAGCGGCGAACCTTGATCCGATCGAGTCGCTCAGGTACGAATAGACGAGCGTTCGCGCATGATCCATCACATCATCAGGATCCTCCAGGCTGTCGCGATATTCGGGTGCGTCTCCAGTTCCATCTACTACATTTTGTGTCTTATCAGCGCTCGCGCATTTCTCCGCTCGGGAGCGGGCGGGGGCGCCCGCTCAACACACGCAATGCCGCCGGTTTCCATCCTGAAGCCGCTGAAGGGAATCGATCCTGAGATCCATGAGAGCTTCCGCAGCCATTGTCTGCAGGACTATCCCGAATACGAAATCGTTTTCGGCGTCAGTGATCAGGCCGATCCGGCTGTGGCCAGCGTGGAGCGTTTGAAACGGGAGTTTCCGGAGCGCGCGATCCAGTTGGTAGTCTGCCCGAACGTCCTCGGCTCCAACGTGAAGGTGAGCAATCTCGAGCAGATAGTCCAAGTGGCTCATCACGAATGCCTGATCGTCAACGATAGCGACATTCGCGTTGAACGTGACTACGTGCAACGGATCGTTGCACCCCTGGCGGACGAACGGGTTGGGATGGTGACGTGCCTGTATCGCGGAGTTGCGGAATCTACCCTTGGTTCGCGGCTCGAGGCGCTGGGCATCAGTACGGACTTCAGCGCCGGCGTGATGGCTGCGCGGTTGCTCGAAGGCGGGTTGAGCTTTGGGTTGGGATCGACGCTGGCGTTTCGGCGACGAGAGCTGAACCAAATTGGTGGATTCAAGACGATCGTGGATTTTCTAGCTGACGACTACGAACTCGGACACCGGATTGCCGGTCTCGGCCTGAAGGTTGCGCTATCGGATGTGGTGGTCGAGACCCATCTCCCGGCCTACGACTTCGGGGGGTTCCTGGCGCACCAGATGCGGTGGGCGCGCGGAGTACGAGACTCGCGCCTTGGCGGCTATATCGGCCTGGCCTCAACTTTCGGCCTGATGTGGGCGCTTCTGAACCTGCTGGTCGCTGGGGCCGCGCCCTGGTCTTGGATCGTACTCGGATCTGTGCTCCTTCTTCGAATTCTGGTGGCCCTCGCCGTCGGCAAGTCTGTTCTCAAAGACAGCCAACTGCTCAGCCAACTGTGGCTTTTGCCTCTGCGGGATCTCATCGCGGTGGGCGTGTGGGTCGCGAGTTTTTGGGGCCACACCGTGACTTGGCGGGGTGATCGATTCGAATTGAGAAAAGGCCGGCTGATCCGGACGTAGATTCAGGTGCGGGATGCCGGCCCGGTGATCAATTCGACGTGTCCGTCGGCAAAGAGGCGATACCGGCGTCCGCGCCAGGAAATCGTGTTGCCGAAGAATCCCGCAATCCAGAAAATGAATCCGATTAGATCTTCGATCGGCACCAGCGCCCAGTTCAGCCGGGCGCGCAGGGCACGCGCCGAAACCATATAAGCCGCGACTGCGCGCACCGCCAGAGCAACGGGCAGAACCGGCCACCATGCCGGCGACAATGCGCAGACAATCAACGTTAGCGGCAACGGCATGGTGAACAGTTGGCCGATATATCCTGCCGGGCGAGAGCGGCGAGTGCTGCGCGCCCACCGCAGCCGGTGAGCGATATTCTCGCCGAAGGTCGCGCTCCCGATGTGATGTTCAATGACATAAGAGGACAAGATCACGCCGTGCCCAGCCTCGGCGGCGAATTGGCCCATCACGAAATCTTCGGCCAGATAGTCTTTCAACCGCACGAAGCCACCGATCGACTGCAGAACGCGGCGCCGGGCAACGATCGTTGGCCCCACGGCAAATTTCATGCCTTCGAGCATCCGCGCCACCAGGGCCCCGCCCCAAAAGTCCGTATTCATGCCCGTCGCTTCCAGGCGTGACCAGAAGCTTTCTCCGGGAACGGCGCGATAAGGGCAGGTAGCCACGCCGAGCCGCGCATCTTGGAATTCGGCGGCCGCGGTGCGCAGAAGATCCGGAGTCACTCGGATATCGCTGTCGCTCATCACCAACAGATCGTTGGCTGCGACACTCATCATGCGTTCCAGGCTGAAGACCTTTGCATTCGGGTACGGCGGTTCGCCCGTGATGACGAGCCGCGAGGGAATCTTGGAATATTCCTTTTGCAGTCGTGACACCACCTGCACAGCAGGATCGCTCTCGCTGCGAACTGCAAGCAGGATTTCGAAGGATGGATAGTCCTGCTGAAAGAACGTCCGCAAATTCGATTCCAGATCAAGATCCAGTCCGGCGAGCGGCTTCAGGACGCTGATCGGCTCGGCAGCCTGCAGCACCGGAGGGTGAACCCGCAGATAACGCAATGCTGCGACGACTTGCAGAATGCAGTACACGACCGAACCACAGAAGACCGCAAGCACAACGCCCGCCAGAACTTTGCCTGGATGAATATAGAGAAGAAGCACAGGAAGGGCGCATCTTGCGCTTGGGAGCATGGACCGGACCGCCAGTATTATACCGAGCGACCGCGATTCGCAATCACGATACTTAGATCAGTGCGAGTTCGGGCCAGCCGCTGCGGAGTCCAGCGCCTTGCGAATCTTGGATGACAGTTGCCTCAGAGTGTAGGGCTTCTGGAGGAAATTCGTTTCCAAGTCCACCACCTTGTGGTCGAGGAGGGTCTTTCCCGCGTAACCAGAAACGAAAAGGAACTGCGTGTCCGGACGCAGCCGCGCAACTTCTTTCGCCAGGGCGCCTCCGCTCATGCGAGGCATGACAACATCGCTGACCACCAGGTGAATGAATGTATGCTCTTGCGCCAACGACAGAGCGTCGAGTCCGTCCCTGGCTTCGATCACGTTGTATCCCTGCAGTCGCAGAAATTCCGCCGTCGCGCGGCGCACGGCCGCGTCGTCTTCGACCAGCAGAATCGTCTCCGATCCCCCTGCTTTGCTCGGAGATTCAAGCTGCTCGATGTCGCCCGGACGATGCCGCTCGTTCACGCAGGGCAGATAGATTTTGAAGACGGTGCCTGATCCAGCTTCGCCGTAGACCCAGATGAAGCCGTTGTTCTGTTTCACAATGCCGTAAACCGTCGCCAGTCCCAGGCCGGTGCCCTTGCCCAAGGGTTTGGTTGTGTAGAAGGGCTCAAAGATGTGAGGCAAGTCTTCCGGAGGAATGCCCTGTCCGTCGTCGCTTACCGTAATCAGCGCATAGTGTCCTTCCGGAATGACGGCGGGCTTTCCATGGATGTAGTCATCGTCCAGGCGAACGTCGGAAGTTTCGAATTGCAAATGTCCGCCTTGCGGCATGGCGTCGCGTGCGTTGGCCGCGAGATTCATAAGCACCTGCTCGAGTTGAACTGGATCGATTCGGACGCGGCCCACACCCTGGCCGGGAGCAAAAGTGAAATCGATGTCCTCTCCGATTAATCGCGGAAGGGTCTTGGCAATCGTGCTGACCACCGAATTGAGTTCCACGACTCGAAGCGCCTGCGGTTGCTTCCGGCTGAAGGCGAGCAGTTGGCGCGTCAATTCAGCGGCCCGCCGCGCGGCCTGCAAAATTTCTTGAATCTTGGTTTCCAGCGGGCTGTTCTGCGGAATTGAGTCGAGGGCGAGTTCTGAATAGCTCGTGATGATGGTCAGCAGATTATTGAAGTCGTGGGCGACGCCTCCGGCCAGGCGTCCGATCGCATCCATTTTCTGGGCCTGTAGGAGTTGCGCCTCGAGCCGCAGTCTCTCGGTCAGATCGCGGCCGTTGGAAATGAAATGGGTGATCTCCCCGCCGCCATCGCGTATCGGACAGATGCTCTCCTCGACGTAATACAATTCGCCGTTCTTTTTGCGATTGACCATGATCCCGCGAAAAACATTCCCGGCGAGAATGGTCTTCCACATTTCCTGGTAAACCTCGGGGCCTTGCTCCCCCGATTTCATAATCCGTGGCGTCTGCCCGCGTGCCTCGTCGCGGCTATAGCCGGCCAGCGCCTCGAACGCAGGATTCACGTATTCGATGACGCCCTGGCGGTCGGTGATCACAACGGTGTCAGCCGACTGTTCGACGGCCCGCGACAACTTTCTCAAGGATTCTTCCACGCTCTGTTGTTCCAGTTGTAGACAGTGCAGCGCGACCGTGTTGTGAATCGTGCGCACCAGAGTTGCCCCGTCAAGGCGCGACTTGGCCAGGCAGTTCCAGGTACCCGATCCGATGATGTCGGCCACCGTCTTCTCATCGGCATCTTCAGTGAGCAGAATGAAAGGAACCGGCCGACCGTCATGAAGCAGGTCAGTCACCACCCGGACCGCCGCGGCGTCCCCGGCATCGTGTTCGAAGAGCACCAGGCCGTAGGGCCGGTGCTGCATCAGCTCTCTGGCTTCTTCGAGCGAGCGGGCGTGCTCCAGATCGGCCGCGATCAGAGCTCGGTTGCGCTCCAGCATCTCACGAATCAGAAAAAAGTCTTCCTCGTGATTACCCACCAGGAGAACGCGCAAAGGCGCGATAGCCGGTTTTGCTGCCGCTAACACATGGTTACTATCGGAATCTGGGCGAAGAAGTTTAGGGCGCTGCCGATCGAGAACTCCGTAGAACGGGGCTTCTAAGTCAGGACTGGACCGTTTGCGGAAGCCGAATCAATCAGAGTTAGCCTGCTCTTCCGGTTCAAAATAGCCTGTCCCGCCTAGGAACCTATCTCTTGGGTACGCGGGAGCGGTGTCGGGCGGATTGGAATCGTACAGAGACACCTACAAATCTTCGGTAGAGTCCGGTTGTGAGCAATCCGTAGTGAGCGCGACAACATCGCACCAGCCTGCAAGAATCTAACAAAGCCAAGACGTTTAGTTATTACTTGCGGCCAAACCCGGTGCAAGAGGCGAAAAATGCAACAGGAGACGGTTACCACTCCGATGGCCGGTCACTCATTTTGTTCCAGCAATAGAGTCGCTCCAACCAAGCACCTCTCGCCGTGAAAAATAACTGCATTTTTGTTAACTTCTTGGCAATTCCTGCGTCTAACCACTCAAATCCGGTGGACCTCGATTCTTGCGGAGATCGACGGAACGCCACAGCAGCATTGTTCGTATAGAGCGATAAGCGGCTGTCTGCCCGATTGAGGGGAATCGCTCTTGGGGCGTCTGCTTCCGCGACAAACGAGTTCCATGGTGCTCGAGGACAGCGATTCATTGCGTCCAAGCGTTTTCTGGGGGAAGTATGGAGAATGTGGACCGTTCCAACGGCTCTCTCAGGCCGATCGACAGATATGACGTCGGCCACGTGCAGGAAGTGATCCGTCAGGCTCACGATGAACTGCGGCAGCTAATGCAACAGCGTGCTGAGATCATGAAACGAATCGGCACGGTAAAACAGACCATCTCCGGTTTGGCGAATCTTTTCGGGGATGGGGTTCTGAACGAAGAATTGATGGAACTGGTTGACCGCAAGAGTAATGGCCGTCAACCGGGCTTCACCAAGGCCTGTCGAATGATTCTGATGGAGTCCGGCCGCCCCCTGAATTCGCGCGATATCTGCGACTACTTCCAGGAAAAGCTGCCGGATTTGCTGGCTCGCCACAAAGATCCTATGGCGTCAGTGACGACAGTCCTGAACCGCCTGGTGGAATATGGCGAAGCGGAAGCTGTAACCTTAAATGGCAGGCGGGCATGGCGGTGGGTGGCCGACGTGCCCCCGTCGTCATCTGCCGCGAACGGCCAGGTAGGCCTCGTCTCCTAGTTAAGCTGCGTCCCCTGTCGTGGTCCCATCCCCTGCAAGAATATCCCTGCGCTTCAATTCTTAACGATTCGGGCCGTCTTCCGGCGGCAACAACATGCCCTTTTCCAGGTGCCGTGTCACGTGCGCGTAAGAAGCGGCGTGCGGATCGTGCGTCACCATCACGATGGTCTTGTGGAAGTCCTCATTCAGCCGTTTCAGGATTTCCAGAACTTCTGTAGCCGAGTGGCTGTCGAGGTCGCCGGTTGGTTCGTCTGCCAGCAATAGTGTTGGATCGCTGACGATGGCGCGGGCGATGGCCACGCGTTGCTCCTGCCCGCCGGAGAGCTGCTTGGGCAAGTGATCGGCGCGATCCTCCAGGCCGACGAGTTTTAGCGCCGTGAGCACGTGATCGCGGCGCTGCTGTGAATTGAGCTTGGTGAGCAGCAGCGGCAGTTCCACGTTTTCAAACGCGGTCAATACCGGGATCAAATTGAACGTCTGAAACACGTACCCGATGTGTTCGTTGCGCCAGCGGGCAATCTCTGCATCGTTGAAGCGAAAGATGTCCTGCCCCTGCACCAGCAGTTCGCCGGCCGTCGGACGGTCGATGGCGGCAATCATGTTGAGCAGAGTTGTCTTACCCGATCCCGAGGGCCCCATCAGTGCGAGGAATTCGCCCTTGGCGATGTCAATTGACACGTCGTCGAGCGCGATCACTTGAAACGCATCTCGCTTGAATATCTTACTGACGCCGCGAACCTGGACAACTTTCGTGGCAGTGGCAACGTTCGGTTGTGCAACTGTGCTCATGATTGCCCCTTAATTTTGATTTTGTCTCCATCTTTTAAAGTGGCTGGCGCAGTGGTGATGACATTCTCTCCACCCAGCAGTCCATCGACCAGCGCACCGTCAGCGCGCTGGCTCATTACGTGAATCTCTCGCGCCACAGCCCTGCTGTTGTAGGCGATGTACACGATCTTCCTGCCATCGCGATCGCGCATTGCCGTGGATGGCACGAATACGCCTCCAGGATCTTTCGTGTTCTTCGGCTTGTCGTTGGCGAGGAAGCGAACCGTGGCATTCATCTCGGGACGCAACTGAACATCTGGATATTTGTCCGGATTCAGTACCTGCACTTTCACCTGCACAGTGGCCTTCTGCCGATTGGCCTCCGGCGAAATCTGCGCGATCTGGCCGTCGTACTGTTTGTCTGGATAAGCGTCGGTCGTAACGACCGCTTTCTGATCCGGCACCAGCCGGGCGAAATCAGCCTGCGCGATGTCGAGCTCCACTTGCAAATCGTTTAAATCCGCGAGGGAGACGACGGAGCCCTGCGGTCCACCCGCTGCAGCGCTGGCAAACTGGGAGGTGACCAACTCCCCTTTCTCAGCCGTACGATCGAGAATCGTGCCGGTGACCGGCGCGCGAATCACCGTGGCATCCAGTTGCGCTTTGGCGTAATCCAGTTGGCCTTGTGCCTGGGTGAGCGCCCCTTGCGCCCGGGCAAGCTCCTCCGCGCGCGGGCCGATCTTTGCAAGTTGAAACGCTTTTCCCAGAGAGTTGGCGCGCTGCTGGTCAGCCTCGAACTTGGCGGTGGCGTCGTCCAGTTGCTGTTTTGAGACCACGCCACTTGCGGCCAGTTCCCTGATACGGTCCAGCGTCAGCTTGTCGTTGGCGACCGTGGCGCGAGCCTCATCGAGATTGTGTTGTGCCTGCTGGATCTCCTCCGGACGCGAACCGTGCTGCAGTTCATCGAAATAGGCCCGGGCGTTCTCGACGGCGCCTCTAGCCTGCAGGTAAGCGGCGCGGAATTCCTGATCTTCCAGACGAACCAGAACCTGGCCCTCCTTCACCTTGTCGCCTTTTTCGACTCCAATCCATGCCAGGCGGCCGGTGACCTTGGAGTTCACGTTGATCGTGTGATGCGCCACGATGTATCCGGTGGCAGAGAGGACTGTGCCGCCAACGTCATTGTTGCTGGTCTGCGCTGACGCGCGAACCACTTCGACTTCCGGTATCGCCGACGAAAAAGCCCGGTACGCCAGAGTAATGATCCCGAGCAGCACCAGGATGGCAATGCAGCCAAGGATGTAGCGGCGCACCCAGACCGATGGTTCTCCACCGTTGTCGCCTCTTTGCGAGCGGTCGATGCGCAAGCTCTGTAGATCTTCGTGTTTCGTATCAATCGCCATAAGAATTGTTACGGTTTCCGTTGCTCGTAAGTTCGCTTAACTCCGCAGCGCGTTCAGAATATTCTGCCTTGCCGCGTGCCAGGCCGGTGCCAGTCCGCCGACAAATCCCATGATGAGCGCAAAGAGGATGGCCCGCGTTGCGACGGCCGGCGTTATGCGAAGCGCGAACACAACCTCGCTGAATGTCACGGCATTCGATGTTCCTGTCTGCATCCCGTTAAAGGGCAGCATCAGCAGGATGCCCACCAGCGCTCCCAGGAAAGCGATCAGCAGAGATTCGAACACAAACGAAGTAAGGATCGCTGGCCGGGAAAATCCGATAACCCGCAGAGTGGCAATTTCGCGTCCACGATAGGCCACGGCAGCGTACATCGTATTCATGGCGGCGAAGATCGATCCGACCGCCATGATTACGCCGACTACCCAGCCAATCACTTTGATGGGCGTTCCGGAACTGGTCTGTTTCGCGTAGTAGTCGCTCTCCAGCATGCCCTCGAGCTTCAGACGCTGATCGTCGCTGACCCGGTTCTTCAGCGCTTCGGCTGCGATCGGATCCGTGGCCCGCAGATATGCAGATGCGAAGCCACCTTGGCGGTCGAAGTCTGACGCCATTTGATTCACGTCGCCCCAAACTTCCGATTCGTAGGCGGAGCCTCCCGCGTCAAAGACTCCAACCACCTTCCAGGATCCTTTGCCGAACTCCATGGTGTCGCCGAGATTGGCATGCGTGAAGCGGTCACGAATCGACTTACTTACCACGACTTCACGCTGCCCGGTTTGAAACCAGCGGCCTTCGACCAATGTCACAGGTGACTTCTTTCCCGGATCGTCGGGAGTCTGCCGCATCTCCAGTCCGGTGGGCATCATGCCGCGCACCGTCACGTTCACTTCCCCGGTTCCGTCTTTGCGCGGCAGCACAATCACAACCACCCACTCGCCCGAGACTATGGGCTGGCCGTCCTTGCCGGTTGCAATTCCTGGGAGCGTTTTCAGAGTGGGGAAAAGCGCCGCGTCGAATCCGCCCGACAGTTCCGCCTCCGAACCCTTGCGCAGCACTAGCACATTCTTCGGACTACCGCTGCTGACGAAAGCCCGGTCCAGTCCGGCAACCAGCGCCATCAGGAAAATCGCCGTGGTGACGGTGAGCGCGATGCCCAGCGCGGTCATGACGGTGAGACCCTTCCGGAGTATCAGGTTGCGGATGTTGTAGCTGATTGGTATCGCCATAGTCGAAATCTCCACTCACCCAATGTGCCGCAGCGCGTCCACGATGTTCAGCCGAGATACTCTGTGCGCCGGCAGGTATCCGCTTACCACGCCCAGAATAAGGGCGATGAACAAAGACAGCCCTGCAGCGGGCAGATTGACCTTCATGTCGAGCGGAATGCCCAGTCCGATGAAGCGGTGCGTCAACCCTGAAATAACCGGGACCGCCACCAGAATGCCCAACACTCCGCCCGCAAGAGCCAGCGCCACCGACTCGCTGATGAAAATCGAGAGCACCCGTTGCCGCGTGAAGCCGAGCGTTTTGAGCACGGCCACTTCGCGGGTCCGGCTGCGCACTGACATGGCCATAGTGTTGGCAGAGACCAGCATGATCGCGAATACGACGGCTCCGCAAATGCTGAGGATGAATGCCTTCACGTTTCCCAGAGATGCCACGAACCCCAGCTGGAACGCTTTCTCGCTCTCGGTCTTGGTTTGCAGCGGCGAGTTGTGGAACATGTCATCGATCACTTTGGAAGCCGGTGCGACGTTGTCGGCGGAATCGACTTGGGCGGCGTACCACCCCGCCTGTCCCTTGAACCACGGCACCGCTTCTTCGAGATACTTAGAGTTGAAGTACAACGCGTTCTGCGGCGGGTCGCGATGGTAGATCCCGCGAACCGTCAGATCGAGATTCGCGGGGAAAATATTTGCCTGCAACGTGACGCGGTCCCCAATCTTCCATCCATATTTGTTCGCGAGCGTGACGTCGACAATGCATCCCGTGCGGTCATGCTGCCATGCCTTCACCTGCTCCTCGGGAATGATCTTGTCCGACGCGACCCTCAGGTATTCTTCAGGATCGGTCGCCAACTGAGCAAAGAAGTGCTCGGGCCGGTCGTCGATGTAGCGGCCTCCGTACCAGGTAATGGGGGCGATCGCATTAATGCCTTTTACCGCACGAATCTTTTCCCTGTAGTACTCCGGCAGGAAGAACGCCAGCGAGACCCGATCACGGATGATCAACCGCCGCGCTGCCTCGGGCGCCACTTGATCGACGTAGAACGAGCGCCAGATGCAGATCATCATGGTCAGCAGCAAAAGCGAGAAGCTGATGCTGACCATGGTCAGCAAGCTGCGGCGCTTGCTGCGGAACGTATTGCGCACCACGAAACTGCCGAGCGTCATAGATCACCCAATGTGACGGAGTCCGTCCACAATGTTCACCTTGGAGGCGGTGTAGGAGGGCAAAGCAGAGCTGACAAAGCCTACGAGCGCCGAGGCCAGCAAAGCGGACGCCCAAATCGCAGGCGTCATCTTCAGCGGAAAGAACGTAACTTGCATCACGCGAGAAAAGGCGACGACCAGCAGACCGCCCAAACTCGCCCCAATGAATCCTCCGGCGAGAGAGAGAGCTACGGCCTCGCTCACGAACAAACCCAGCACGCCGCGCTTGGTAAAACCCAGCGTCTTCAGCACGGCGACCTCGCGCGTTCGCTCGCGGATCGACATCGCCATCGTGTTGGCTGAAACGAGTAGCGTCGCAAAAACCACAGCCGAGCAGATACTCAGGATGAAAGCCTTGACGTTGCCCATCATGGCCACGAATTCCAATCCGAAGGCTTTTTCACTTTCCGCCTTGGTGGGCTGCGGCGAGTTGCGGAACATATCATCGATCGTGCTGGCGATCTTGCTCACATTCGCCGGAGTATCCGCCAGAATGCTGAACGTGCCCGCTTGTCCCTTGAAGAATGGCACGGCTTCTTCCACGTATTTGGCGTTGAAGTAGATCGATTTGTTGTCCGGGACTGAGTGGAAGATTCCGCGAACGTTGAGTTCCAGATTGACCGGGTAGATGTTCCCCTGGATGAAAATGCGATCGCCCAGCTTCCAGCCGTATTTCTTCGCGAGAGTGTCGTCGACGATCGCGCCCTGCCGGTCGCGCTGCCAGGCTTTAATCTGGTCCTCGGGCATGCTCATGTCGCGATACACCTTGAAAAATTCATCAGGATCGGTACCGAAGCGTGGGAAGAAGTTTTCCGGCTTCTGGTCCTTATAGACTCCCTGGAACCATGAGAGCGGCACCACGGCGACAACTCCTGGAACGGCACGGATCTTCTCGCGATAGAAGCCTGGCAGGGTGAATGTTAATGAAACCCGGTGCCGGACTACCAATCTTTGCGCGGATTCTGCGCTCCCGTCGTCCAAGGCGAAGGCACGCCAGAGCGTCATCATGAACGTGAGCAATAGCAGTGAGCCGGCGATGCTGATTACCGTCAGGATGCTGCGTCGCTTGTTGCGGAATGCGTTCTTGGTCACGAATCGGGTTAGGGTCATGGGTGAACTCCGAGGCAAGCAGGAGACTGACCGCAGGAGGTGGGTACGGCCGACCCCCAACAGAATAGACGATAGCGTTCCATATCGACAACCGCGCCGGACTGCGTATGTAAGGCCTGGAAGCGGCCTCAGTCCGCGATTTCCGTGACGTCTCTATACTTTCCGAGCCCGGCTCCGCTCACAAGTGGAGATCGTCACCGCAACCGAGTGACAAATGTCACCCCAAATCAGACATAACAATTAAAACCGTTGAGACCACCTTGAAGTTACGCCGCCGCCGGCACTGTTGTTAACGAAATTCCCTTCGTGAACCTTCGTGCCCTTCGTGGTTCAAGCTCTTCACAGCGCCAACGCTGAACCGAAGCCGCGTTCGGCGTCTCTAGGCTACACGCCCCTCGTCGGCCGATGGCCCATAGATCGCCGGCACCGAGGAATCATTCAGTCGCAAGTACACGGTCAACTGTCCGCGATGATGCGCCAGGTGGCTGAACACCGACTCGGCGATCATCAGTTGACGGGGATTCTCGCTCACCACGTGTCCTCCTACGACGAATCTCCACGACGTCATCAGATGGTCGTCGTTTGTGTTCTGCAGAGCCTCGCGCGCCTCTGCCACCGCGGCATCGTGCGCCGCCACCAGTTCCTCGCGCTTGCGCCATTCCAGAGGTTTGAATTTCGCAGCGGCTGGCGATTTCAGGTCGAACTCGTCCTGCTTCACCATGCTGACAATCCATGACGGCATAGTCGCGATGAGCGAGGCCAGATAGCCCAGAGCCATCGATTTCGGATGCGGCTTCCAATCGTTGTGTCCTTCAGGGACGCGTTGCAGGGCCGAGCGCGTGTTGCCCGCTTCCCGTTCCAGTTCGGCAAGAAAGAAGTCTGTAAGCTTCATGGTCATCTCCGTTTTCCAAGGGCGATCCGCCTTCATCGTGTGGGCGGAATCGATGCCCGAAACCCTATCAGCACTTGAGGACAGTTTCGGTCCTCGATTCATGGCACAATCATTTCCATGCTGCAGACGTCGGCTCGGCTGCTTCGGCTGCTTTCCCTCTTCCAGGCACAACGCTACTGGTCAGGGGCGGAACTCGCGCGCCGATTGGACGTCACTGGCCGAACCCTGCGGCGCGATGTGGATCGCTTACGCAGCCTCGGCTATCCCGTTCACTCGACGTCCGGCGTCGCTGGCGGATACCAACTGGGAGCGGGCGCAACCCTGCCACCCCTGCTGCTCGACGATGAAGAGGCTGTGGCGGTTGCTCTGGGATTGCGCACGGCGGCGAGCGGTACCGTCAGTGGAATCGAAGAGTCGTCGGTTCGCGCTCTACTGAAACTGGAACAAGTGCTGCCGCCGCGCTTACGAAATCGGGTGGCGGCGCTGCACGGTTCCATCGTCCAGTTGGGCAGCCGCGGCACTGTCGTCGACGCTGGCCGATTGTCCGCGATCGCCGGTGCCTGCCGCGATCGGGAAAAGATCAGGTTCCGCTACCACGATCGCGCCGGCAGTTCCAGCGCACGCATCGTCGAGCCGCACAAGGTGGTCCATACCGGGTATCGCTGGTACCTCGTGGCATGGGATGTCGGGAGAGAAGACTGGCGCACTTTCCGCGTCGATCGTATCGATGGCAAGATCAGGACCTCGACCCGCTTCCAGCCTCGCAAGCCGCCGGAAGGAGATTTCGTGGCCTTCGTCTCGAAATCTCTCTCGCAGGTCCCTTATCCCTGCCGGGCACGAGTGACTCTGCACGCGCCGGTCGAAGTGATCGCGAAGCGAGTGCCTCCGGCCGCTGGGACCCTGGAGGCGACCGGCGCCGGGTCCTGCCTCCTCAAGACTGGATCGCATTCCTGGGAAGCAATTGCAATCCATCTCTTATGGCTCGGGGTTGATTTCGAAGTCCATGAGCCTCCAGACCTGATCGCCTATCTCGCACATCTCTCCGAACGCCTCAGTGCCGTGGTGAAGGCTTCGAGCCCACAGCCCCGCGAGAGCTGACGTAGGAACAGCCGCCTCGGCTGTCCAGCAAAGGCGAAGCCTGAGCCGCGTGTGTAGGGACGGACGCCTTGGTCCGTCCCGCGGGCAAAGCCCGCGTTCGGGCCGCGTATTGCGGCTTACTTTGGTAACTCGAAGCCGCGTACGCTCGGCGATATCCTATCGGTACTCGGTTTCTCGGATGTTCGCCGCCACAAGTATCTGTGCGCGGCGCAGAAACAGCGCGCGTGTGACGGCTCGGGGAGCAAGGAAGCAATGTCTACGAAAATCGGCCACTTCGAAATCCTCAGTGAGTTGGCGAAATCGCCGACGGGCACGGTGTACAAGGCCAACGATCCTGAGAGCAATCAGACAATCGCATTGAAGGCGATCCAGTTGAGTGTGTTTGGCGACCATGCCGACGCGCTGGAGCATGCCCTGCTGGCCGAGGCCGAGAGCACCAACGTGCTCAGCAGTCCCAATATCAGCAAGATCTTCGGCGCGGGAGAAATCGAAGGCCAGTTCTGCGCCGCAATGGAATATGTGCAGGGCAACAGCATCGCCACCATGCTGGCGCGCAAGGAAGGATTCTCGATCTGGGATCTACTCGACATCGGACGCCAGCTGAGCAGCGGCCTCGATCACGCGACCTCGCATAAGCTGGTGCACTATAGCCTCGAGCCCGGCAAGATCATGTGCGGCTGGGACGGCACAGTCAAAATCCTGAGCTTCGGCGTCTCCAGCGTTGGAAATTTCGCGCAGCACGTCAGCCAGGGGCTTCCTTCATTCCTGCACTACATGTCGCCCGAGCAGGTGCGCGGCGAAGCGATGGATGGCCGCTCCAATCTCTACACTCTCGGCGCCATGTTCTACGAGATGGTGACCGAACGCAAGGCCTTCGACCGCGAAGACATACAATCGCTCCGGCAGAGCATTCTGGAGAGCATTCCGGTCGCACCACTCCATGTGAATCCCAAAATCCACCCGCTGCTCAGCAATCTCATAATGAAGGCGCTGGAGAAGGATCCCGCCAAACGCTACCAGAGCGGCCGGGAGATGCTCGATGACCTCGAGAAGTGCAAGGAGTCGAAACCGCTAGCGGCCAAAAAGCCCGAAGCACCCAAAGGAATCGTCGTTCCGGCGAAGACGTCGGCTCAATCGAAGTTTGTAAGCTCGGCGCCACCGAAGGCGCCAGCGCCCGCTGCGGCCCCGAGACCAGTGTCCGCGCCGTCTGGCCCGGCACGTCTCTCTGTACCGGCACCGACTCCTCAGCCCAAGCCGCCGATGGCAGCGCCGCGCGCCTCAGCTCCTGCTGCGACCCAGCCATCAAGGTTGGCTAGACCTTCAAAGCTGGCCATGCCGAAGGCGGCGGCCGCCGCGGCTGGCTTCGGGTCCAGCGAGCCCGCAGTCTCCGTTCCCGAAGCGAAGGTTGCTCCTGCCGAGATTCAGGAACTGGATCTGTCGGACCAGCCTTCTGCCTACATGTCGGCCGCGGTTGCCGATGAGCCCCAGGTGGAAACTTTCGAGCCTCAGTCCGACGAGGTCGGCCCGAAGATCGCCGTCGATCCCATGATGGCCGAGGGTGGGCCGGCAGCGAGTACTGGCACGAGTTTCTCCGACATTTCCGAACTGCCTCCGCTGAAAGAAGTCTATGTCGCGCCTCCTCCTCCGCCGCCGGTGGAGGCTGCACCAGTGCAGCCAGCAATGCAGGCCGTTACGCCTTTTCGGGGCGGACGGAAAGCCGACGAGAAACCCAAAGTGCAGCCGCGCGAAGTTGCGGAAAAGGCCATCAACGAGATCAAAGGCGTTCCGCCAAAGCTGTATATGTACGCATTGGGTGGCGCAGGCATCCTCATTCTGGTCATCGCCCTCGCCGTGACGCTCTACATTCACAGCCTGGGCGACGATGACGCTGGAGCGCCGCGTGCCACGGCTGTCACCGAATCTCCGGCGCAGACCGAGCCTGCACAGCCGCCTCCGCCGGCTCCCAAGGGCGAAGCGACGCCCGCTCCTGCTCCGGCTCAGCCAGAAATCGAGGAACCCGAGGCGCCGGCAGCGCACTCCGCTACTCCATCAAAGTCGAAAAGCGCAAAAAAAAAGGCCACGGCAGCGCCCGTCATCATTCCGGGACAACTCGCCATTGATTCCACCCCGCAGGGTGCTCAAGTTCAGATTGACGGTGCCACCGATCCGAGCTGGGTCACGCCCTTCGCTCTGACCAATATTCAGCCCGGCCAGCACACCATCATCGTCAGCAAGCCCGGCTACTCCACCGATTCGCGGACCGTCAGTATCACCTCCGGGAACCGGGCGACAGCGCAACTTCGTCTGGCGCAACTGATGGCAACGCTCGTGGTCAAGAGCGATCCGCCCGGAGCCAGCGTCTACATCGATGGCCGCGACATGAAAGCGAAGACGCCGGCGCAGGTCAGCGTCGACAAGGGTCAGCACGTGGTCCTGGTCCGGCTGTCTGGCTATCTCGACGAAACTATGAACGGCCAGTTTGCGCTGGGGCAGACTTACAACTTCGCGCCCGCACTGCGGCAATTGGGCAATGTCGACAGCATCAAGACTGTCGGCGGCAAGATGTCGCGTCTGTTCGGCGGGAAAAGCGGTCAGCCCGGCCAGGCAACGCTCTCCATCCACACCCAGCCCAAGGGGGCTCAGGTTGCGGTCAACGAGCGCATGCTGGATAAGACCTCTCCAGTCGACGTGATGGTCGATCCCGGCAACTACGTCATCGACATCACCCTCAGCGGATACGCTCCCGTGCACAAGGTCATCACCGCCAGCAAGAGCGGCAAGTTCGTGATCGACGAAGCCCTGCAAGTGCAGTAGTCAGAGACCACCTGAGCCTGTCTCACAAGGTATTCTGGAAAGAGCACGGCTTTAGCGGTGCCCGTTTAGGACCGTAGAGAGATTCGGGCTTTACAGTTTGCTGAAAACCCTGACTCTTGGTGGCGCAGCGCTTTAAGCGCTGCGATAAAGCCCTTATTTGCAAATGGGGCTTTATCCGCTGAGGGAACGCGCCGTCCTTTTATGACCTACGAAATCGCTATCGACGGCAAGAGCTACCGGCTGGATATCAGCCAGGCGGATGGCCGCTGGTCATGTCGCGTGGACGGGCGCGAAGTTGAGGTAGACGCCGTGCTCGCGCGTCCTAATGTCCTCTCCCTTCGCATCGGCAATAAGGCTTATGAAGTGAAATGCGAGCGTGTCGGCGGGGATGTGCACGTATGGGTGGGAAGCCAGCGTTTTGCGGTGGAGGTGCGCGATCCGAGATCGCTGCGCGGTCGCACTCGCGCCGTCGATGATAAGGGCCCAAAGAAGTTGACCGCACCCATGCCAGGCAAAGTCGTGAGGATTCTTCTGAGTGAGGGAACCGCGGTCGAATCCGGGGCTGGTGTGCTGGTGGTAGAAGCAATGAAGATGCAGAACGAAGTGAAGTCGCCGAAGAACGGAACGATTCAGAAGATTCTGGTCAGTGAAGGAGCGGCGGTCAACGCCGGAGATGTACTCGCCATTGTCGAATAATTCCGCGATTTACTTTTCCGTACCGTTGTTATCTAGGACCTTCTTCGCGTAGTAGTTTTCTACCTTCGCCGAATCCCGTAGAACTTCATAGTAAGCGGCTTTCAGCAACTGCTCGCGACGATCGTGGAGTTGGGAGCGGATGGCCTGCTGTACTCGAGGATCGGAGAGATCGCGCTGGCCGGCCGGTTCCTTGGCTACCAGCTTCACAATGCGAAATTCCGCTATCTTCCGCGACGCGGGATCTACCACAGTGACGATCGGACTGTACTGGCCAGGCTTGAGTTTGGTGATCGTTTCGCGAGTTGCGAGATCGTTTATTCCTTTGAGACCTGACTCAGGAAAAGGACCCAGATCGCCGCCATTGCCCGACGTTTCCGGATTTTCGGAATACTTCATCGCAAGCGTTGCGAAGTCATCCCCACTGTCAAGGCGATTGGCAATCATCTGAATCTTCTTGCGGGCGTCTGCCTCGTTCTGCGCCTTGTCGTTCTGGTTTTGCACCTGCCGGTTTGGTGTCGTCGTCACACTGATCAGCGCCAGATGGTATTGCGCCTCGATCAGATTGAATTCCGCTTTGTGAGCGTTGTAGTAATCGTTAATGTCCTGATCGGTGATATTGATCTTGGAAGAGACTTCCTTGTTCAGGACCTTGTCGACCGTGATGGACCGCCGAATGTCACGTTTGAAATCAGCCACAGTGATCTTGCGGTCCTGCATGTGCTTGTCGAATTCTTCCTGGGTAAATGGCGCCCTGGCCTCATTGAATTTCCGGTCCACTTCCTCGTCGGTGGCAAGCAGGCCGAGTTTCTCTGCGCGGCGCATGAGGATTTCGTCGTCAATCAATTGATGCAGGATCTGGAGCCGCAGGGCGGTTGCCTGCTCTCCCGCGGGGGCCTGCTGCGCAGCAGCGACCTGGTTGTCGTAGTACTTATCGACGTCGGTGCGGAAGATTTTGCGGCCATCCACAGTGGCCATGACATCGCCAACAGGCTTGGAATTACAAGCGGCTAACAGCGCAAGCAGAACGATAACCGCTAGCCCACACGTGGCGTGGGCAATGAGTGAGTTTCTTTTCAGCACGATTTCTCCCGTTGCAAACGGCGACAGATAAAATCCGGAATCGAGGTCGCCCTCTCTTATGACCGGCTATTTTACTTGGATGCTGGCGTCGGGGCCGCCGGGATATGCGCGGGCACCGGCTGCCCAGCATCGCGGAGGGCGGTGTCCAGCGCTGCGCGAACCTCATCAATGGGCACTGCGCCATCAATCTTCTGGCCGTTGATGAACAGAGTAGGCGTCGCGCTTACCCCAAGGGAATCGGCCTCCTTCATTGAGGCCCGCACTTGGTCCTCGTTCTGCGCCTTCAGGCATGCCACTAACTTGGTTGAATCCACGTTGTGCCTTTGCCCCTGGATCATCGCCATCTTGTCCACCACGTCCAGCCGCGCGTCTGGTGTCCTTCCACTGTCCACGACCTGCTTATTGGCGTGGATGTAGTCGGCAAAATCCCAGTAGGCATCGCTGTTTTGCGCTGCCAGACAACCCGCGTCAACCGCAGCGTGGATGGCCCAGGGATGAATCTCCGCAAGTGGATAATCCTTGTAGATGAACGTCACCCGGTCGCCGTATTCCCTGAAAATCTCCGGGAACAGAGTCTCATGCATGCGCGAACAGAACGGGCACTCGAAGTCGTCGAAGTTCACCACCACGACCTTGGCCCCTTTTGCCCCGCGCGAAGGACGTCCGCTCACATCAATTTTGCTCATCAAGTCGGCGTACGCGTCCTTGCTCAGGTCGAATTTCGTTATGCGCAGCATCGTCGCGCGGTCTTTCGAGAGCAGGAACGTATAGTCCTTCTGCTTGCCGCTGTCATCGAGCTTCACAGAGACGCTGTCGTAGCCCGCCACTTCGCTCGCCGGCGTGATCGGCCCCACCGTGACCTTCACCTCTGGGGGAAGGTTATAGAACGCGCGCACCTGGTGCTCGATCTTTCGCGCCAAGTCGGGAGGTGAGGATTGTGCAACACAGCCCAGACAGACCAAAAGCAAAAGGAACAGGGAACGCCGTAAAAGTGTCACCAGGAGCCGCCTCAGAAGCATTCGCTACCACTTGATTATCTCATAGTGGAACCGCGCCTCCCCCGCGCGGATCCGTCCCTTCTTAGAGCAATAACCGCGAAGGGCACAAAGGCGCACGAAGGGAACCCGTCAATGTCCTTTGAGCTTGACGAGATGTTCGGCAGGCAGCAAAGCATTCATCGATCCCGAGCGGAAGCCTTCCAGGTCCAGGGTGACGAACTTGAACCCAAGCTCCTTGAAGATTGCTGCGAACTGGTCCGCCATGGCGGGATTCAGAGCGCGCTCCAGTTCCTCGCGATCGATCTCGATGCGGACGATGTCTCCATGATGGCGCACGCGAAATTGACGAAAGCCCAGGGTGCGGATGGCGTCTTCGCCACGTTCAACCACTTCGAGAGCCTCGCGGGTCACCGGACGGCCGTACTCGATCCGCGATGAGAGGCATGCCGACGCCGGCTTATCCCAGATGCGGAGTCCAGCCTCGCGGGCCAGTTCGCGGATGTCCTGCTTGGTCATGCCCGCCTTCAGCAGGGGTGCAGCCACGTGATGCAGGTTGGCGGCTTGCTGGCCTGGGCGGTAATCTCCCTGGTCGTCCAGGTTTACCCCGTAGGCAATAGTGTCGAAGTTCCGGGTGGCGCGTAGCTCTTCCATCACCGTAAACAGTTCGTCTTTGCACTGAAAGCAGCGTTGCCCGTCGTTCCGCGCATACTCGGCACGGTCGAGCTCAGACGTGGGAATAACTTCCAGGGGGATTGCTTGCTCCTCGGCTAAGGCGATGGCATCGGCCAGATGAGTTCGCGCGAGGCTGGGAGAATCAGCGATGACCGCCAGCATATCCGGCCCCAGGGCACGATGCGTAGCCCAGGCGAGATAGGCGGAGTCGACCCCTCCAGAGTAGGCGACGAGCACCCGTCCTAATCTGCGGAGATCCGCCTGTAGCCGGGAAGCTTTGGCGATCGCGCTGTCCGGGGACTCCATACCACTATGGTACCAGTCCTAGAGACTCAACGAAGGTAGAACTGGCTATTGCTCTTATGCCCTCAGGGAACTTCTAGTAGAGCCGCTCCTGCCGTCTAAGGTTGCCGAACGATACGATGTTCGCCAGGCTGAAGGTGAAGCGGAATAGATTCTCGTTGCGTACATTGGCGATCGCATAGCGCCTGTATTCCAGCGTGATGCCGCAGCAATCCCAATTGTAAGTGGTCTGACCCGTCGCAAACTGGAGCTGTCTGGTTTCCGCGTCGAAACCCAAACTGCTCGCGGCACTGAACCCCCGCCGCGTCAGCCCGCCATAGCCGAGCGCAACGCGAAACTGGTTGAACTTGCAGGTGATCTGGCTCGATTCGGTCGTAGGACCACATTTCCCCCCGCTCAGGCCCGGAGTTGTGTTGGTTTGCGGAATCTGGAGGAAGGCGTCGCCCCCGCCAAGGGTAAATGGCCCGGCGTTGTAGTTCAGCAGCAATGTGCTCGCATTAATGCGGCTGAGTTGAAAATCGTAATCCATGTCCCATTCGGTGTCGGTGTGGCTGCCGGTTGCCACTCGCAACCGCGACACGATTGGAGAGAGATGGCGAGGTTGGGTGATAAACGCGATGCCGGTCAGGTCCTCGGTGGTGGCCAGAACGTTGCGCTGTCCGATCACCAAAGCGTCGCCGAACGTAGGATCCAGGAAATACTTCTGTGCGATCTCCCAGGTCAGGACTTCCCTCACATCGGGCGCTATGACGCAGGGCTGGTTTTGCAGGGAGCGCGGACGTTCCCAGGGTACCAATTGTTCCGGGGCGGCCGCTCCCACTGCCAGGCCCGTCATAGGTGTCTCACATTCTCGAACCGACGATGGACGCCGTTTCGCATACAGTCGCGTTACGACTCCGTATTGGACTTCGTCTGTATTGCTCAGGATGTCACGTTCGTCGAAGTGCAGAGAATCAGCGAAGTTATCGACCCCGGTGACGTAGCTGTATTCGACTCGCGGCTCGATCACATGCTTCCATTTCCTGCCAAGGAATTCCCGGTCGAAAATCTTCTCCAGGGCCGGGGGGCGTATTTCAACCCTGGTTTCGAGCGCCTTGCGGTTCGTCGCATTATCGTTTACGACCCCATTCACATAACGCTCGGAGTAGTAGGTCTCGTGTAGCGTGAGCGCGGGGCGCATTACCCAGCCCTTCCACTGCAGCGGGAGAGAAACCTCAGGACTCAGATCGAACCGTCCCAGAAGATTGCTGGTGCGGAAACCCGGTTCGCTGCGCGAAAGGCCTGCCACCGACGCGTCGAAGGACCAGAACACAGGCCAACGACCGAAGGGGCGCTCCACGCTCGACACGTCGACGCTGGGAGTATGCAGGATGCGGATCGAGTCGAACACCGGTGGGTTCGACAAAACTCCGTTCTGGTCGGCGGTCTGAAAAAAATTCTGGTAGCGCTCTACCGTGCCACCAAAGGAAAATCCTTTGTAGGCTTTCGACAGAAAAAGCTGCGACTTCACCTCGGAGTTGATCGCCTGCGTGTACACTTCGTTGAAGGCCAGTCGAAAGAGGAAGGAACTCAGGTAGTCCACGTTGGAGACGGCTCGGAAGCCATAAAAATTCCCATCGGCGGTGAGGCGTGCCTCCTGCCCGCCCTCGCGTAAGAGTTGCGGTCCGGTGCTGGTGCCGGTTTCAATGCCGCGATCCACCACGCCGAAGTAATTCAAATCCACATACGAGGTGTCGCTGGGTCGCACCCGAAACTCTCCCCGCTGCGACGATCCTCTTTTCGAGAAGTATTCACCCCCGATCGTGCCGTCCATGCTGCGATTAATCGCCCAGTAGAAAGAATCGCCCACAACGTTACCCTTGGTGGAGGAGCGCCCGGCTGTGGGAATAAGAAATCCGGAATGCCGCGCCTCGCGCGCCACGGGGTGGGTTGCGTATGGGAAATAGAAAATGGGAAAGCCATGAAGCAGGAAGTCGCTGTGATAGATGCTGGCGTTCCCTCCAACGTCCACCACCACCTTGTGGGCCTGAAACTTCCAATTGGGATGCGGCAGTTCGCAGGTTGTAATACTGCCGTCGTGCACGACGTAGTGGTCGGAACTGGTCTTTTCGACGACCTTGCCCGTAAAAGCGAAAGGAGCGGTCGAGGTGAGAATCATGCGGCTGCCTTTAAGCTGCAATCCCGTGGTCGCGGTGACGTCGTAGAAGCGCCCCGTCTCGGCGGTCACGTTGTAGGTTCCATGGCTTGCCTTGATGTGGTCATCGGTGGGTCCGCCATCGACTCTGAAGTGTCCGGAGGCTGTCACCTCGCCCGTGTCAGAGTTATAGGTCAGTTCGTCGGCCCGCAAAACGTAGGTGCGATAGTGAATCTCGGCGTTCCCGCGCAGTTTGTAGGTATTTCCGATCATTTCCTGCCTGTCCGCGCAGATAGTGGCCGAGTCAGCATCCTGGACGGCGGCCTGAGCGGAGCAGGCATTGTTCGTGGAAACTGCGGCGTTTTCTTGTCCTTTCTGCGCGGCCGGGCTCCTCTGCGGATCTGTCTCGGTCGGCAACTGACTGGTTACTAGCGCCGCGGCCGGAAGCTGGTGACAAAGAAACAGCGCCGTGATAAGGAAACTAGTGCGTAGAGTCATCGGAAGAAAATCAACGGAAGACCATGGGCCCGATCATAGGCATGTTTTTTCGCTTGTTTGGTTGCGGCATCGTGAACTTAGCACGCCACTGGCCGCGCCGCAAAGTGGCGACAAAGGCTAGGATTGCGATTGGTTCCCTCCCGGTTGCTCGCGAGCAGTAGCTTGCAGGAACAGATTTTCATGATCTGTGAGAAGTGCGGCGAAATCTGCCAATGTCCTATGGAGCCCCCTTCCACCCAACCGCCGGTTCCCAATTCCCCGACGGCCACCGGGACGGAAGCATCGCTGCAGAATTCTGATACTTCGCCGGCCTCAGATAAAGCCTGGCGGCATGAGCTCTCAGCTCGGCTCAACCGTTATCGCTCGCGACGCAAACCGCCACCTCCGCGCTATCCCTCCCTTCGGTTGCCGTTCGGCCCGGCTGCTCCGGCCCTCAGGACTCCGCTTCTGGAAGAGTCGTTATCCGCTCACGGGTTCGAGTCCGCGGCGGACCAGGCATTCGTGGCCGATAGATGCGAGTGCGAACCTTCGCAAGCTCAACCGCAAGAACCAGCATTGCTCACGCAAAGCGAGCCTCTAGAGACTCTCCATAGCACCCAGCCGAATGCCAAGATTATTGAATTCCCCAGGTTTGCGTGGGGACCGCCGCCTCCTCCCCTGGATCAGCTAGCCGAACCTGTGATGGATCTGCCGCGCATTCTGGAAGTACCTGGGGTCGCTCCTCTGCCTCCTGCGCTGGGCGGAATCAACATTGAACCTGCTCCTCTGGAGGAACCAGAGAAGCGTCCGGGAACCGACATTCCCCTGCAGAGCGCTCCCCTTGGCCGGCGACTACTGGCGTCGGTGATCGACGGAGTGATCATCGGAACGGCATCCGCGCTGTTCGTATTCATCTTCTGGAAGATCACGGCTGTGCGCCCGCCGCAGGTTCAGACATTTGCTTTTGCGGCCGGAATCACGGCTCTGTTCTGGGCCGCATACCAGTATTTGTTGATGGTCTACGCCGCCACGACTCCAGGATTGCGCCTCTCCCGGCTCGAACTGACTCGTTTCGACGGAAGTCCAACTCGCCGATCCCTGCGCCGCTGGCGGGTGCTGGCCTCCTACCTTTCCGCAGCCTCGCTGGGCATGGGATACGCCTGGCTCTTCCTCGATGAAGACAGCCTCTGCTGGCACGACCGGATCACCCGCACGTATCTGGCGCCCATAAAAGCCAAACCGCAAGAGTTGAGGCTCAAGTCATACTCCCCGACCAGCGCAAATCGGCGTTGCGGATTCTAACCGCAGAGTTCGCAGAGAAAAACCGCAGAGAACGCCGAGGACGGATTTCTGGATTTGACGCTTGCCGATTTTGGCGCCGCCAGCGTTGCTCTGGTACTCTTACGTGCACCATGCGCTTCCGCAGCATCCTCCTGTTTTTGATTACAGTGCCGAGTTTTGCCCAGGACCCCAGACCGGTTGCCGAACGCCTCGCTGCTCAAAACGCCCTCTTCGACGAGCAGTACGAGTCCGATCTCCGCAATATTCCCGAGCGCGCCACGGCCTTCGGCGACTATCGCTACAACGACAGGCTGACGGACCACTCGCTGGCCGCGATCGAGCAACGACATCACACGGACGTTGACTTCCTAAGCCGGCTGCAAGCGATTCCTACCGCCGGTTTCTCGGATCAGGATCAACTCTCGCACGATCTGCTGGCGCGCTCGCTCGAAATCCGCCTCGCCGACTACGATCTCAAGGAATCCGAGATGCCGATCAATCAGCAAAGCGGCATTCACACGAATCTGGCCGACCTGCCGCTTTCGGTCCCGCTGGACTCGGTCAAGCATTATGAGGATTACATCTCGCGCCTGCATCAGATTCCGCGTGTTCTAAGCCAAGTGACCGAAGTCCTGCGGGCGGGCATGAAGGACAAGCTGATGCCGGTTCGATTTCTGGCGGAGAAAATTCCGACGCAGTGCGAAGGCATTGTCACGGCTGATCCTTTCTTGAAGCCTACGAAGAAATATCCGGCGGAGTTTTCGGCGGAAGATCAAAAGCGACTGACGCAACAGATCACGGACGCCATCAATACGGACGTTATTCCGGCATACAAAAAGTTCGCCGAGTTCATTCGGACCAAGTATGCGCCCCAGGGACGCACGACGCTTTCCATCACGTCTTTGCCCGACGGTCAAAAGCGCTATGAACACGATATTTACGCGCGGACCACGACACATATGTCGCCGGAGGAGATTCATGAGCTCGGGCTGCGCGAGATCGACCGGATTCAAGCGGAGATGACGGCCATCGCGAAGAAGGAGGGCTTTGCCGACCTGGCTTCCTTCCGCGCCTCGCTGAAGACCAACCCTAAGTACATTCCGACCTCGTCCGAGCAAATCCTCGACGACTTCCGTCACTACATCACGCAGATGCAGGCGAAGCTGCCGGAATTGTTCACGCTGCTTCCCAAGTCGCCGGTCACGGTGGAAGCCATTCCGGAGTTTCAGGCGGCCGCCGCGACCCATTACGTGACCGGAACACCCGACGGTAAGCGGCCTGGGCGGGTGGTTGTCGCTACATCGGACTTCGCTCATCGCTCATTAATCGACGATGAGGCAATTGCCTATCACGAAGGCGTTCCCGGACATCATATGCAGCTGTCGGTACAACAGCAGCTGGATGGACTGCCGAAATTCCGGAAGCGTGGGCTCGGGTTCAACGCCTACGTCGAAGGCTGGGCGCTTTATGCAGAGCAACTCGGCAAAGAAGTGGGTTTCTACCAGGATCCTGTTTCCGACTACGGCCGTCTTTCCTCCGAACTCTTCCGCGCGGTGCGCCTGGTGGTCGACACCGGTATTCACGCCAAGGGATGGAGCCGCGATCAGGTCGTGGAGTTCTTCCGCAAAACTGGTGCCGTCGACGAACCTACGATCCAGACCGAGACTGACCGCTATATCTCATGGCCGGCCCAGGCTCTCAGCTACAAGCTCGGACAACTCAAGTTCCGCGAACTGCGGGATAAAGCTCGGAAAGAGTTAGGGCCGAAGTTCGATCTGCGTAAGTTTCACGATGAAATGCTGAATGGCGGCAGTCTGCCCCTCGATTTGCTGGAAGCTCGTACCGACAAGTGGATCGCCGAACAGAAGGGAAAGTGATTTTGCAAGTCATCGAAAGCTAACGGGCGGAGCTCGGTCCGTCCCGGCCTGTGCTATCTTCTAGGTTTATCGTTTCCACGCATGGCAACATCCGTTGAAGGAACTAAACCGGCCGTAAAGGTCTTCGTCGCCACCACGGTGATGCTGACCTTCATTTCCTTCTGGCGGGCCTCCGCCATCGTGCTTTCCGACCTGGCGTCGTCGGCCTACTACGCCGGCGGTGATGCCGAGAAGGTCATCGGCAAGAGCGCTCCCTGGTTCATTCTGGCGGTCATGCTGTTCAGCTATGCCGTCCGGGCTCTCTATATCGAGTCCAGCAGCATGTTCGTCCGTGGCGGCGTGTACCGCGTCGTGAAAGAGGCCATGGGCGGAACCCTGGCCAAGTTCTCGGTTTCGGCCCTGCTTTTTGACTATGTCCTGACCGGTCCAATCAGCGCCGTGTCGGCGGGGCAATACATGGCAGGGTTCATCAAGGACATCGGAATCTACCTGCACCGGCCGTTGAACTTTTCCGACGATCACTTCGCCGCTGGCCTGGCCATTATTGTCGTGATGTATTTCTGGTGGAAGAACACGCAAGGCATTCACGAATCCAGCCAGAAGGCGCTTCAGATCATGATCATCACGACGGTGATGGTCGTGATCCTGATTGTCTGGTGCACGATCACAGTGTTGCGAGCCCCGGTTCAGTTGCCGCCCAGCCCGCTCAGTCCGGCTGGGGCAATTCCGCTGAACAAGGAGTCGCTCGGCTGGCTCAACGGGACCTTCTTCGCGCACCTGACGTGGATCCTGCTGTTCGTCGGCTTCGGGCACTCGGTTCTGGCGATGAGCGGCGAAGAGACTCTGGCCCAGGTCAACCGTGAGATCGAACACCCCAAGCTCAAGAACCTGGAAAAAACGGGTTTGGTGATCTTCCTCTACAGCCTGCTCTTCACCTCGCTGGTCTCGTTTTTTGCGGTGATGATCATCCCGGACAACATCCGGCCCAACTTCTTCGCCAACCTGATCGGCGGCATCGCCATGTACCTGGTGGGACCGACCAGCGTTAAGTTGCTTTTTCACGGCTTCGTGGTCCTGGTGGGCGTCCTGATTCTTGCCGGCGCACAGAATACTTCGATCGTCGGCGCGAACGGCGTCTTGAACCGTGTTGCCGAAGATGGCGTGCTCACCAGCTGGTTCCAGAAGCCGCATAACCGTTACGGCACCAGCTATCGCATCATCAATCTGATTGTCGGCATGCAGTTAGTCACAATCTTTCTCAGCTTGGGCAACGTGTATGTACTGGCCGCGCTCTATGCCTTCGGCGTGATTTGGAGCTTTGCCACGAAGTCGCTGGCGGTGCTCGTGCTGCGCTTTACCGAGCCGGGAAACCGGGAATGGAAAGTGCCCGGTAACATCCAGATCGGCAACAGGGAGATTCCGCTCGGCCTGGCACTCATTTCCGCCGTACTCTTCATTACCGCAATCGTGAATCTGTTCACGAAGTATGAGGCCACGATTGCGGGGGTTCTGTTCAGTGGTGTTTTCTTCACGATCTTCACGGTCTCCGAGCATCACGTCGCCAGGGAACGTCACGGCAAACCGGAGCAACTTGACCAATTCCGCGTCTATGGCAACCAGGAACTGGGCAGCGGAGCGATGGGAGTCCGACCCGGCAACATTCTTGTCGCCGTACGCGACCCCCGTAATCTCTACTATCTGCGCCACATTCTCGGCCACACCAACACCTTGAAGCAGGACGTGGTCGTCATGAGTGCCCGCCTTTACCATCGCGAGCACACCTTCAGCGGCAGCACAGTCTTCGACGCAACTCAGGTCTTCGACCATTACGAGCAGGAATTGTTCACGGCAGCCGTAGCCGTGGCCGAGAAAGAAGGGAAACCGATCCACTTGCTGGTTGTGCCCGCAACCGACGTGTTCGAAGCTATCATGGTAACCGCGCAGCGCCTCGACTCCAGCCGGGTAGTCTGCGGCCTCTCGAACAAGCTTACCTCTGATGAGCAGGCTAAACTCACCGGCGATGCCTGGGAGCGGCTGCCGGAGCCGCGTCCGCGCCTGACCCTGGAGGTCTGCGCGCCCGATGGGTCCGTCCGCGAGTATGATCTCGGACCGCATACACCTCGCATGCGGCCGCAAGACGTCGAACTGATGCATAAGCTGTGGCTCGACATTACCGCTGACCCCAAGTTCGCGGGCGCTCACCACTATCACATCGTGGCCTTGGCGCTCGAGGAGTTGAAGCGTGAGCTCACTACCGAACAACGCGCCCAGCTTCTCGAAAAGCTCCACGAAGAAATGAACCATCCCAACCCGCAGTGAATCTGATCGGGTAAGGAGCGCGTATGGCACGCATCGCTGGTGCGTCCGTCAAACAGGGCGGACCCCTTCGCCGCTTGTTCCTAGGGCTCGTCTATTGGCTGACCCGTCGCCGGCTCGGCCGCGTGATCATGCCCGTACAAGTGACTGCTCATCACGGCAAGATCTTCTGGGGATATCTGCAGATGGAGCAATCTCAGATGAGCAGCAAACTTGTGGATGCGAAGCTCAAAGGTCTGGCCGAACTCCGGGTTGCGACTCTGGTCGGCTGTCCGTTCTGAATTGACATTGGCTCTGCCGTCGGCAGAGAGAGCGGAATCACAGCCGAACAAATCGCGAACCTGAATCGCTATCGGGCTGACTTTAACTTCTCTGACCGGGAGCGGCTAGTGCTCGAGTATGCCGACGCGATGACTCGAGTTCCGGTCGAAGTTTCCGACGCACTGTTCGCGCGTTTGCGGGAGCGGTTCTCCGAGGCGCAACTGGTGGAGCTGACATCTGCCATCGCCTGGGAAAACTACCGCGCCCGCTTCGATCACGCGTTCGGAATTGAAGGCGAGAATTTCACCGAAGGCGCGGTCTGCGCCTTGCCAGTGCGCGAAACGTAACGCCGGCGTCCCGCCGGCTGTCGTGCGGGCGTCTCGCCCTCGCTCCCGGCGGCGCCACGAATGCGACAGATCCAATAAAGAAGCCCCGGCAATACAGCCGGGGCCAGTCTTTCACCGCTCTGAGGTGTACTCAGGCCGGCTTCTCGCTCTTGTTCGACCCGCAGCAGTCTTTGCCGCAATCCTTGCCGGCCTTACGGTCGCACTTCATCCCGTCTTTGCCTTTGCAGCAGTCCGCCATCTTGTCATCCTTCATGCAAGACTTGGCATCTTTGCCGCCGCAGCAGGACTTGTCGTCCTTTCCGGCACAGCAGGAAGCCATCCCTTTGCCATCATGCTTACGCGTGCAGGCGGCATGGGCATCTTTCGAATCAGACGCGGCCGTCTTGTCACAGCATGCGCATTTGGCTTTCTCTGCCGCGGTGCTCGGTTGCGGCGTTGAGGGCGTATTTTGGGTTGCGGTTTGTGCCCAGGAAACGACGGTCAGGGCTACGATCAGCGCTAGAATTCTATACTTCATGACTTCTCCTTGTGAAAAGAATTTGTTGGCGGGCTTCAGCCCTTGGAACGGAGCCAGGCAGACCAAAGAAATTCGCGGCCTGCTCGGGAAATACATCGAGCACAAGAAGCAAAACTCAGATTCGCAGAACCGTGCTTCGTTCGAAAGGAGGCGGGAGGGAACAGACCGCTGAAGTCTCGACAATGCGGCCGCGACCGGGGTAAGGCCTATCCGAAACGAGCGCTAACACCCGTTCCGCACCAGGTCGGACTACCTTGGTCTCGACAGGCATGGTCGACGGGTTGGATGGCACTCGCTTCGCGCAGCACGGATGCTGCTCTCCACAGGGCGTCGCAGAGGAATTAATCGCCAGGAATAGAGTCGGTGAAGTCCGCGGGTGAAGTCCCGGGCAGCAGGAATGATCGTGAGCAGACGAAGCGTCGCGCTGGACGCGTGGTACTGCGCTTGTCTGCAGTGACCCGAACGCAACTGGCACGCTCAACCAGCAGAGCGCAGCCAGCACAACTGACGCGATGGCCCTCTGGATCATTGCAGATCAAGCTTGAACGTAGCAAAGAAAGCGGTCTGTGACCACAATCACAGGGGCTCGTACCAAATCATAAGCGCTAACTTAAGTAGGACTCCTTGCGGCTAGCCGGCGATCCGGGAGCTGTCTCGCGTGGCGCCTCAAATCGCAAGGCCAAAATGGTCACTTTAAGGGATAGCGCGTTTGTCAGGACTGTAAACCGACGACGGCAAGCTTTCGAGCTGTCAGCTTTTACTTTCACTTTTTGGGGCTCTCTTCTAGATCTTTGTAGATGACATGCCCTTCGTGAGCGCACACCTTCTGTTCTCCTAGTGAGAGAGGTGTCACTTTCTCGTTTGCCAGCACAGAGTCGCACCGCATGTAATTCTCAAACCCAGGCGCTGAAAATACGAACACCACGCTGACGGTCTCGGTCCCCGCGTTCTTTACACTTACCCAGGTATTCGCCGGAATGAACACCGTTCCCCCTGCGTGCAGATCGCGTTCCTGGTCTCCAAGGTGAACGTGAACG
>Ga0075030_100000189_pt1 | contig 49627 bp, 42 predicted proteins | sample LitLauG_LLR_2012_FD_71393 | JGI IMG/M metagenome (GOLD analysis project Ga0075030, IMG submission 71393) | Freshwater sediment microbial communities from Pennsylvania, USA - Little Laurel Run_MetaG_LLR_2012 | ecosystem: Environmental > Aquatic > Freshwater > Creek > Sediment | place: USA... | reverse complement strand
TTGGAGCAAATGGTTGCGCGGGGTGTTCCTAACTTGTTGAAAAGATGGAGCGGGAGACCGGATTCGAACCGGCGACGTCCAGCTTGGGAAGCTGGCATTCTACCACTGAATTACTCCCGCTTTCTGTCAAATCAGCTATTTAGCTGAATCCTTTAGACTTCCTAGACCAAGTCCCAGTCTATTCCGTCCATGCTGTCTATCCAATACTACCCGTTTGGATGCCAAAATGGACAGCAAAACAGACAGCACGCCAGCCTGAGAATCCTGCCGGACAGCCCGAGAAGCCTGCTTCCCATGCTGTCCGTCCATGCTGTCCATTTTACTTTCCAAAGCTCGTTCCAGGCACAGAATACCACAACGACAGGATGGTCGCGGCGTATACCGGCGGGGGGCGACGCCAGGGCCTCAAACTTCCACGCCCAGAAGGATAAGCCTGGATCTGCATGTTGACCGTGACGAATGCCGCAGCGTGGCTGGAGCGCAGCCGACAGCCGAGCCGAGCTCTTGACCAGCGTGCTGTTAACGCCAGCAACACGATTAACGCAAAATGTTTTTATGTAACAAAAACACGATTGCGTTCTTTCGTGCTTTAGTTATATCCTGTGGTGTCAAGGGAAGCGTCGGAGAAGTGCCCGGCATAGATGCGATAACAGCACTCTGAAAGGACGGAGATCCTAGCGCATGACGAAATCTCCACAGTCACGGAAGGCCTCCAAGCGTGCGGCGCAATCCCCGCAACAAAGCGTCGAGCCGGAACCCGCCCGAGATACGCCGCTCAACTTCAAGGTATCGGCTGAATTCCGCCGCGAGTTCAAGATCTTTGCGGCGCAGAACAACAAAAAGCTCTACCAACTGCTCTACGAATCTTTCGCCGCACTGAAATCGAAACATGCAGAGTGAAAACACAGCAGCGGACCTCTTCTTCCATATCGTGGCGATCCTTCATTCGCCGGCGTATCGTACGGAGAACCAGGGTGCACTTCGGCAGGACTGGCCGCGCATTCCTCTTCCTGCCACCGCGCAGCTGATCAAAGCTTCAGCACAATTAGGCAGGGAGATAGCGGCACTTCTGGACACCGAATGCAAAGTGAAGGGCGTCAGCGAAGCAAGGAGAGGCGTAGCCCTAGCGAAAGAAATTATATGACGGAACGTCCACCGATTAAGGAGCCACGGGACACCTTACTCCTCAGTCACGCAAATCCGGAGGACAACGAATTTACGCTGTGGCTGGCTTTGCAACTGGCGAATGAGGGTTACAGAGTTTGGTGCGATCTTACGAAGCTTCTTGGCGGTGAAGTGTTCTGGGACAACATCGAGGAAGCTATAAAAACCCGCGCGGCGAAGGTGCTTTACATTCTCTCTCGAACATCGAATGCCAAAGATGGCCCTCTGAAGGAACTGCACTTTGCTCAGGGTGTGGCGAAAAGGGAAAAGCTGAAAGACTTCGTCATTCCCCTGCACATCGACGATTTGCCACACGGTGATGTCACCATCGAAATCACCAGAATCAACACGGTCCAATTCGAGCAGTCCTGGGGTGCCGGACTTGCGAAGCTGCTCGAAAAGCTGGAGGAAGACAACGTTCCCAAGGACCCGAAATTCAACCGAACCGCGGTTAACGAGTGGTGGCGCACCCAGTTCAGCGCCCAGCAAGGCTTGCGTCAGGAGGCCGAGGAGTATCTGTCCAACTGGTTTCCCATCCTGGATCTCCCGACCCATGTCTACTTCCATTCGCTCTCGCGGAGGGACATCGGCAAAGTAGAAGTCCCTCCGGCGCTGCCGTATCCAGCGGTGCAGGATGGGATCAACTTGATCACGTTCGCCGAAGCAGTGGACTTTGACGAAAAGCTCGGCCCAGAAATATACATCGCCAAGGCGGGTGATCCCCTCGAAGTGGCGGGCCTGCTGGCGGAACCAAAATCCACTTTCGGGAAGCAGCTTTTCCAGCTTCTGCGCGTTGCTTGGGAGCAGATGCTCGATGAACGCAAGCTTCCCGTCTATGAACTGGCGAACAAGGCCAAATGCTTTTACTTTCCTAAAGACCGCGTCCCAAACGACAAGGTGTTCTTTACAGGTGCGGACGGGGAGAAGACCTATCGCGCGATGGTCGGATACAGCACGCGGACCAATCCGACGACCGGCGTGAGCGTCAAGCGGCTCTGGCATTATGCGGTGCAGGCCCGGCCGCTGGTCCACCCGACGCTCGCCTATGTTTTCAAATCGCACGTCCTGTTCACCAGCGACGGCACCACTATCTGGGAGAGCAAGAAGAAGCTGGCCTCCGCCCGGCGCAGCCAGTGCAAATCCTGGTGGAACGATGAATGGCGCGACCGGACGCTCGCCGCCGCCACCTATCTGTGCGACGGCGCCGATAAAATCACAGTGAGGCTCGGAAGCAAGGCGAGCCTGTCGGTCCCTGCCACTCCGGTGCCGTTCTGCAGCCCTGTGTCGTACACCGATCCGCAGCTGCTGAAATACTCCGAAGAAGCGGAAACCGCCGATGATTACGGGCGAGACTCCCGCGAAGACGACGCCTTTGAAGACGACGCACCGGAAGCCGGGGACCAATGAGAGACCTCATCCACATTCCGGAGCCCCGCCTGTTGTTCCGGCACGGTCAGGCGATGGAGGACCCGCGCGACGGCCTGACATTGTTCGGGCCGCTCGACGAAAGCAAGCCGTATGGAATCAGGGCGGGCGTGATCGGCACGGAAACCGGCATTAAGTCTTTTGAGCGATGGGTGGAATGGGTGCAGCGTCCAGTATTCAACGCAACTCAGCTCCTCGGCCGTCCTCCATTCCCCGGCTTCGAGACCGTGTTCCGGTCGCGCTGGAATACCAAACCCCTCATTGCCCTGACGGTAACGGATGCCGAAATAGATCAATACCTGTATCTTGATGAGCCGCATCAGCGCGTGTATGGGACCGTCGGCGTATTTGCCCAGCGCATTCTTGAAGCAATACGTGAAGAGGTCGAAAAACCGGAACTGTGGTTTGTCGTTGTGCCGGATAAGGTTTGGAAATATTGCCGACCCAACTCGGTCGTTGAGCCGGAAATGCGGCAACAGGCCATCCGATCGTTTAAGCAGGCCAGGCAGGCGAAGACTTTCTATGAAACACGCTCTCTCTTCCCCGAGATGGAGCAGGAGGCAGTGGCTTACGTGTACGAGGAGCAGTTTCACAATCAACTCAAGGCTAGGCTCCTTGATGCAATGGTGCTCACTCAGATCGTTAGAGAGAGCACACTGTCGAACATACTGAAGCCGGGAGATTCTGACTTCGATAAGCGCGCTGCGGCGCGGCAATCAGAGATTGCGTGGAATCTCTCCACCGCCATCTTCTACAAGGTGGGAGGGCGTCCCTGGAAAGTAGCAAATATCCGCGAAGGCGTGTGCTATGTGGGTCTGGTTTTCAAGAAGGATGAGACCACCGGAACCTCGAAGAATGCATGCTGTGCGGCACAAATGTTTCTCGATTCCGGAGACGGAGTGGTATTCAAAGGTGCGCTCGGTCCCTGGTACAACGACGAAACCGGTGACTTCCACTTGAGCTACGAGGCGGCCAAAGCATTGGGGGACCTGGCCATAAAGTCTTACATCAAGAAAGCTGGAGGCCCGCCCAAAGAGATGTTCATCCACGGGAAAGTGCGTTTTGAAGCGAAGGAGTGGGCCGGATTCAGAGATGCCGTCGGCACGGATACAAACATCGTCGGCGTCCAAATCAGAGAAGAAAAGAATCTGAAGCTCTACCGCAAAGGCCAGAATCCTGTGCTGCGGGGTTTGGCAAACATTCGCAGCGAGCGTGGCGCCCATCTGTGGACGCGCGGCTGGACTCCGCGCATTCAAACCTACCCAGGGCGGGAGGTTCCTAACCCCCTTGTTGTAGACATCAGTAAGGGCGAGGCGGACATCACGGTGGTGCTGAAAGACATCCTTTCGCTCACCAAGCTCAACTACAACACCTGCATTTTCGGCGACGGGATGCCGATAACGCTGAAATTCGCGGATGCAATCGGCGAAATTCTTACGGCAGGTCCCATCAAGGACATTCCTCCGTTGCCATTTGGCCACTACATCTGACTTAAAAGCCGAGGTAAGAGACTTGAGCGCAACCCTGACATGGCTGGATCACGACGCGGCGGACCGGGATCGGATGAACCGTATTCTGGCATTATTCCGCGAGCGAGACACGCGGGATGAGTTGGGAGTTGGCGTTATCCGTGATCTTCTGGCCGACGAACTCTTTCCAGGGACGAGCACGATTCAGACCCGCCTGCGCTACATGCTTTTCGTCCCGTGGATTTATCAGCAGCTTGAGGCCGAGGAATGGGGATCGTCCGATTTGGCGGGCGAGGCGCGTAAGCGTGAAGTCGCGCTGGTAAAGGTTCTGTCGGCGTCGGACGACACGGCGGGCGTTTTCGGAAAGCGCGCGGGAGGCGAGCTGCAGCGGCTGCCAAGCTCCGTCTACTGGGCGGGACTCGGGATCTGGCGGATTCGCAGGTTCAACGGTTCACAAGAACAGTACAACGAAGCCGTTGACGATATATACAAGGCCCGTGAGAATCGCCATCACGTCGAAACCATGGCTCGTCGCCGCGGAGAAGGGCCGGATGCCGGCGGCGACCCGCCAACGCTTACCTGGCACACCAAGATACCCGCTCCGCCTGACGAATTTCCCGAAGCCGCGACCACCCATTTAAACCAGGAAGAAGCCCAGTTCATTCAGGATCAGATCGTCACAACGCATCCGCCGTCTCTGCTCGCACGGGTAATCATGTTGCCGTTGCCGGACGTGGATTTTCCCTGGCAACACCCGGAGATGAGTCGATTCCGCACTGAACATCGCGAATTGCTCCATCACGCCGCCATGCTTTCGCAGACCATTTACGGCGCGGCGATTCTGTACAATCTGATGCTTGCTGAGCTAAAGAGCAGTTCCGAACTCAAGAAGGCCCGCCTTGATGACGCGAAGGAATGGCTGTCATGGCTCGATCGCCAGAGCCTCGACATGTGGACCCTCGATTGGGTGTTGCCGCTGGCTTTCAGGCACCAGCAGTCCATCTCGCCTCACACATTGGATTTCTGCAAGCGGTGGGTGGAACTGGTTCGATCCTGTGGCGATTCGATTATGAAAGACAAGGTCGCCCGCAATCTGATCCGGAGTCGTGAAATACGCCTGAAGGGCGGGCGGTCGCGATTCACGAATCCGAGAGCGCTCGATCAGTGGACGGGTGCCGCGGGACTGTCGCGCATGAATTACCGATGGCCCACCGTGACGCGGTTCATTCGTGATTTGCACGACGGACTGGACGGTAAATGAAATGCTCGATCCGAACAGTCGCAGCCTTTTGGTCGATTCCCTGCGCCCGCCACCAGGCTACACTTTCGATGTCGGCCTGGCGACGACCTATACGCTTGATCCGACGACTTTGCTGGCAATACCCTTGCACCTGGCTCTCCGGTCGAGCGAGGACCGCAATGCGATGTTGCAGGACGGAGTCGCCCTGCTTGAGGCGCTCCGGCGCACCACAGACAGGCTTTCAATCTTCTGCCAGCAAGGACGGATTTGCGCGCCGAACCTGCCGCATGTGCTGTATGGCCTGCTGGAATCGTCGGTAGTCCAGGTGACCGCGCCGCATGGCGGCGTTTTTCACCCAAAGATCTGGGTGCTCCGGTTCAAGCGGGCCGGCCACGTTGAAGATGTGGTCTTGCGCGTTCTGATACTGTCGCGTAACCTCACGGGCGACAGGTCGTGGGATCTGAGCCTGAGCCTGGACGGCACGCCGGGCAAGCGCACAGTGACCCAGAACCGTCCCTTGTCCGATCTCGTGGCTGCACTTCCTGAGTTGGCTGCGTGCCCGCCCGCCGCGCGTATTCGGCGGGACTGCGACACCATCGCCGACGAACTGCGGCAGACCGTCTGGCACGAATTGCCGGGTGATTATGAGCAACTCGCGTTTCATGCGCTTGGATTGAAACCGCGGTCATGGACTCCGAAGCCGTCGAAGAGGCTGGCCGTCATTTCCCCGTTTGCCTCCGCGTCGGCCCTGCATGCTCTTGCCGCAACAACGGACGAAGCGGTTGTCCTGGTTTCGCGGCCCGACGAACTGGCAAGAGCAACAAAGGCCTCGCTGGCGAAATTTGGCGCGCTGAAGGTGCTGCATGAGAGCGCCGAAACCGACGACGGCGACGATGCTCCAGCCTCAGACCACCTCACGCGTGGACTGCACGCGAAGGCATACATTGTCGAGCACGGCTGGGATACGACACTCTATCTTGGGTCTGCGAACGCGACGAACGCTTCATTAGTGGCAGGCACAAACGTCGAGATTTTGGCTGAACTGACCGGCAAGCGCAGCCGCGTCGGCGGCATCGATTCGTTCCTGGGCGACGACGGTCTCGGCGAGTACCTCACTGAATTTGAGCCCCCCGAAGAGATCCCGCCGCCAACGCTAGAGGAACAGGCGGAAAAGATCATCGACGCGGCCCGCTCAGAATTGATGCTCGCCGGACTTCGGCTTTCCTGTGCCGCCGCCGGGGAGGATATCTGGGATCTGTCCGTTTCCGCAAAGCGCAATGTAAAGCTCAGAGAGATCAAATCGGTCCGCATCTGGCCCATTTCCCTGCCAAGGGAGGCCGCTGTTGACGGTTCTCCCTTCGCCACGACGGGCGAAGTCCTAATTCCCCGATGTGCGACCGCCTCCATCACCGGCTTTGTAGCTTTCGAACTCATCACCGCCCTTTGCGATCATGCCGTTTGTTTCGTGCTGAACCTGCCGGTGGACAATATGCCGGAGGGGCGGGACGCGGCCGTGCTGCGGACAATTGTTGCCAATCGCGAAGGCTTCCTGCGTTACCTGTTGCTCCTCTTGCAGGACACGGAGGACCTATCCTCTGTTGGCGACCTTGTATCGGCAATCGGCGGCACTTGGAACGCCGGGGGCGCGCTGGACGGCCTACCACTGCTTGAAGAACTGACGCGGGCCTACAGTCGCAATCCGGGCCGGCTGGATTCCGTCCGGAAACTCGTCGAGCAACTCAATGAAACACCGGAAGGGAAGAAGATCATTCCTCCCGAGTTCCTTGACCTCTGGCGGGTGTTCGATTCCATGCCGCGGGAGGACACGTGATGAGCACCGAGTTGCTCAATGTCGATGCGGCATTGTCAGGTTTAAAGGATTTCCAGCGTCGCACCGTTGACTACGTCTTTGACCGCATGTATCTCGACGCTGAACCGGCGCGCCGCTTTCTTGTCGCCGATGAGGTGGGCCTGGGCAAAACGCTTGTTGCGCGCGGCATCATCGCAAAAGCGGTCGAACACCTGCAACGCAAGAAGGTGGAGCGTGTGGATATCCTCTATATCTGTTCCAACGCGACCATCGCCCAGCAGAATCTGAACCGGCTGAACGTCACCGATCAGGAGACATCCTCCTTTGCAACGCGGCTAACGCTTTTGCCTCTTCAACTGCAAAGCCTGAAAGCCAACGGGATTAACTTCATCAGTTTCACGCCGGGAACCACCTTCGATCTCAAATCACGCGGGGGCAGGGTGGACGAGAGGGCACTCATTTACCGAATGCTCAATGGGCACTTTGGCATCCGGTCAACCCCACTGCTCAATCTCCTGCAGGCGAAAGTCTCCCGCCAGCCCTGGCTGCGCTGGGCCAAGGAATTTGAACTCCCCTATGACGAAGCGTTGGCCAACGCGTTTCGGAATAACATTGGGTCTGACCGGGCTTTCCTGGGCAAGCTCCTGTCCGTCTGTCACGATTTCAAAAGGGTGAAGCGGGTGCGCGGCGACCTTGTCGCCCGGCGCTACGAGGTAATCGGCGAATTGCGCCGAAGGCTTGCGGATGTTTGTATTGACGCGCTTGAGCCCGATCTTGTCATCCTCGATGAGTTTCAACGCTTCAAGGACTTGCTAAACGGCGAAAGCGAAGCGGCCGAGCTGGCGCAGCAATTATTCAGGCATCATGAAGTCCGCGTGCTGCTGCTTTCCGCCACGCCGTACCGGATGCTGTCACTCGACCGTGAGGCGGACGACGATCACTATACGGATTTTCTCGATACGTTGCGGTTCCTGTTCGATGGCGATGAGAGTCGAATCGACGAAATAAAGGATAAATTCAGGCGGTTCCGCCAGGCCCTTTACGGTCTCGACGACAAGGCCTCACAACAGGCCATCGAAGTTCGCGGCAGCCTTGAGGATCATCTGCGGTCGGTCATTGCGCGCACGGAGCGCATCGACATGACACTGTCGCACAACGCGATGTTGGTTGAGCCGCCCGAAACAGCGACGCTCGGCCCCGCTGATTTGCGGACTGCACGATTTGTGGATCGGGTGGCGCAATCCCTGGATGCCGGCGACACCATCGAATACTGGAAGTCTAGTCCTTACCTCGTCAACTTCATGGGCGACTATGACCTGAAGCGCCGCCTACTGGACCACTGCCAGGAACCTTCGGGCGATCTGCTCGCCGCGTTTCAAAAGGCGGACGGCGAGCTTCTGAGGAACGTCAATATTCAGCGCTATCGCGAAATCGATCCGGCAAACGCGCGGCTTCGGCAACTGATGTCGAAGACCGTCAGTGCGGGCCAGTGGCAATTGCTGTGGCTGCCTCCATCGCTGCCGTATCTCAAACCTGGCGGCGTGTATGCACAAGACATTCCCGCGACCAAGGCCCTGGTATTTTCGAGCTGGCAGGTGGTTCCCGACGCTATTGCGGCGATTTGCTCCTATGAATGCGAACGGCGCATGTTACAGGAGCAGGATGGCCTTCCGAGATATCATGACCTCCACAAAAAGCGCCGTCAATTGCTGCAATTCCGCATAGACACTGAGGACAAACGGCCCACCGGAATGCCAGCGCTTGCATTGACGTATCCCTGTTTGACGCTCGCGAGCCTCGGTGATCCGCTGGACTTTGCCATTGCCTCCGGAGAACCAGTTACGCCCGACAGTGTGCGGCGCCAAGTGCGGGAACGGATCGCAGGCAGACTCGCCACCATCGCCACGCCCGATTATGCGACGGAGGGTATTGCGGATCAGCGCTGGTACTGGGCTTCCCTCGCGCTTCTGGACCAGGAATACGGGAAAGGAGTCTTGAAATGGTTGAACGACCCGGAAGAAGGCTGGGCGAGTGCGCAAGCCGGGGACGACGGCGATGCCGCGGACGGATTTCGCCAGCACATCGAATACTTCGCTGAGGCACTTGAAGGCCAAATAAAACTGGGCCGAATGCCCGGCGACCTTCTCGATGTTTTGACCGACTTCGCTCTGGGTTCCCCCGCCATATGCGTCATGCGGGCAATCCGGCGAATCGCGAAGGGCCTGCCCGAAGTAACGCCCTCCGTGCTCGCGGCTGCGTCACGCGTCGGTAACGGCCTGCGCGCGCTATTCAACCAACCCGACGTGACGGCGCTGTTGCGCGCAGACGACGAGCGCGTGCCGTACTGGAGGCGCGTGCTTAATTACTGCATCGATGGAAATCTTCAGGCGGTTCTCGATGAGTACGCGCACATTCTTAAAGAGATTACCGGGCTCGCCCAACGGCCAGAGACGGAAATCGTCAGCGGCGTCGCCGACGCAATGATCGAAGCACTGTCACTGCGCACCTCGTCGCTGCGCGTGGATGACCTGAAGGCGACCAGGCAGGGCCATATTCGCGTGAAAGAATTCTCCATTCGCTGCCGCTTCGCGGTGCGGTTTGGCGATGTCCGCGACGACGACGGCAAAACCCTCGTTCGATCCGGAAGCGTCAGGCAGGCTTTCAATTCGCCCTTCCGGCCGTTCGTTCTTGCGACTACGTCCATCGGTCAGGAAGGACTGGATTTCCATCCGTACTGCCATGTGGTTTACCACTGGAATCTCCCGTCAAATCCAGTGGATTTGGAACAACGAGAGGGCAGGGTCCACCGGTATAAAGGGCACGCTGTCAGACGAAATATCGCCAAGGCATACGGTCTAGTGGAACTCCGCGCTGGAGACTGGACCGACGTTTGGGAGCAGCTATTTGCGAAGGCGGCGGCGGATCGGCCACCGGGCATGAATGATCTTATCCCCTACTGGCTCTTTGAAACCGAGGGCGGATGGAACGTGGAGAGGCGCATACCAATTCTTCCGTTCAGCCGTGAAGTGGCGCAACTGCGACGGCTCAAGCAGATGCTGGCGATCTACCGTCTGGCATTCGGCCAACCCCGGCAAGAGGATTTGCTTGCTTATTTGACCGAGCACGCCACTGGCGTTCCAGACGGCCAGGACAGTGCTTACCGAATCTGTCTGTCACCGCGCTAAGTTGGCCTGGGTGGGAATTTTAACCCCGCAATCCCATATGCCCCTTGCCGCTCCCCTCCCTCTAGCACAGTGGCGTTTTCCATTCGATTCGTTGAAGTCCTGTTAACCTAGGAGTCACCCAATGGCGGAGTGACCATGGACCCGGCGCTTCTTGAGGCTCTCGGCAAGGCGGCAGGCATCGGCGGACTGGCGCTGGGCGTCTTTCTGGTCATTTTCCGAAATATCATCCGCAAGAATATCTTTCCAAGGCTGCCCGCTGAAAGCGCCTATCGCGTCATCCGCCTCATACTGGTGCTGACGTTCCTGATATCCGCCTTGGGAATCGGGGCTTGGATATATGTGACCGTCGGAACCGCGTCGCTTCATGGCGCTGTTGACGAAGCGGAAGTGAAGAAGACGTTTCAGCAGATAGGCGGAACAGGCTGGATTCTGCTCGGCAACTACGATTCCGACAAGGGCGAGTGGACGTTCGGTCCCTTCTTCGACCCCGTCCATGCCCGCCACGATGTCCGAAATGGCCTCCCGGCAATCGGCGACACCATAAAAGTGACGGCCACGCGTCATGTCGTGATTCTCGATTGGCACACCAGGAAATTGGAAAGGCGCTTTGACAGGCCCGGTCTGGATAAAGGTGTCATCGGCGAAGCGGAAGACTATACTCCGTCGATGTTGGGGGCCGGCGCGCTGGTGGACATCGGAGATGTATCGGCGGGACACTTTCCCGGCCGTCAGGACGTGGTGTGGGCACGAGTCATTCCGATGATTCATTGACCGACGATTCCGCCCCAAAGTCCCGAGGGCCGATGAAACGTTCCTCCCTCCGGAGGTTAGCTGTCGTCGTGGGTCGAAAGACCGAGCTGGAGTGGCTTGGCGTTTTGATTGATAATAAACTGCCTAGGAGTCATCAGGTGGACCAAAATACGCTGGTAAAAAAGATTGCGGTCTCTCGCCAGAAAGTCCCCGAGCTGGCGTTTACGCTAATGATCGCGGGAATACTCGTTCCCACCGCGATGTACTCATTCCGTCTGACCTCTCCATCGCCCGCGGAACTCCTTGTCGCCGTATCCATTGCGCTGTTCGCCTCGGTCCTGTTTTTGTGGATCATGGATGCCACCGGAATCCTGCCGTTCAGAGCTGCCTGGATAAGCAAGGCAGTGTACGGAGCTGCGATCACATCCATTTTAGGTACCAGCGTGGCGGTTTACAAAGACTATTTCTTTGCCGACAAATACCCGTACGTGGGCGCATGGCAAGTGATGCTCACCAAGACGGCGGACGCAACACATCCAACTGAATTCTCGCTTGTCCTGTCCTACAGCCAGGCCGGCGATAGGTACTGGGGCTATTCGAATCTCGTTGCCACCTCTACCGATCCCAAAACTCTGATTTGGGTGGAAGCCGTTGACGTCTCACCTCAGCAGGGCAGTGCGATGTTGCGGCTGCATTTTGGCGACGGGAGTCAACAGGTCCTCCAGTGGTATCTCTATATCGAAAAAAAGGGCAAATTCATAAAATCGCGGGAGCCAAGTTCCCAGTTAATTCTCGAAATGCGTCGTCCAGCCTGATGCAGAGCATGAATGACGGATGAAGGCGCTTCCCCGCCCAGCAAGCCAATCCGCCCCATAATCTCTTTTATGGGACGCAATCCTGCTAGCATGAAATCCTTCGCATTTCTTAACGATTGCTGCGTGGACACGTTCTAGGGGCGTAGAAAAAGGCGGCGCGTGCGGGTAGTCTAATGCTTCGGAAGGTGAATAGACCAAGAAGAGGATGGTTGATGTCGATTAAGAAGCTGTTCTCGGCTCTGTTCTCTACTCTGGGTGTGATGTGGCCGACGCTTCTGGCGTCAATGATCCTTTCAATGGCGCTCCTGGTCCCGCCTCAAACTCACGAGCTGTATCGCATCCTCGTGCAAGGTGACAGCTGGCTGCGTGCAGTAGTTACTCTACTCATCGTTGCCACCGCCTCCGGTGTGATCATTCTGATGGGTCAGGCTCTCGTGCTGACGATCAAGCCGCGCGCAATCACCGCTGGTGGTTGGGAAGGGTTTGTTGCAAAGAGCCTGCCGGTCATTTGCGGCGCAGCCGTTCCGTTCATTGCCGGATTCGGAATGTTCGCAGCCGCGAAAGACATTCCAACAATATCTCTTCCGGACTCCGCCACCGCGCGAAGCGCCTCGCTTGCGGCTATCGCCCGTCTCACAAAAGATGCTGCCGGAACCGCCACCGGGTTGCATGTGGCAGGGTGGGTTTTGATCGGAACTGCAATTGTGCTGCTTCTCGTGAACCGTTCGCTTACCGGCCGTCAGCATAAGTTGGCAGGATTCCTATCGGACCATGGACGAGGTCTATGGATTGCCGGCGTTGCCGCGGAATTCACGCTATCGATGCTTTTCGCGGCGTTCAATGGCCTGGCGGCGAGCCTTGGAACAATCGCGGTCGTCAGTGTTTTTGTCGCCCTTCTTGTCGTTGTGCTCACGGGGCTCCATATAAACTTTTACCGATCAGGCTGGTCGTTACTGGCACTCGCCTGCCTGGCGGCATTAACGTTTTCGTTTTTTGACTGGAACGGCAACCATGTAATTCACGAGAGGCCGCTCAAGAATCCGCAAGCCATATTCGATGCCGCAGGCCCACAGCTGGCGTTTGAGTCTTGGTACAGGTCGCGCAAAGACCTCGCGCATTTTGACGGTAAGACCCGCAAATATCCGGTATTCATTGTTGCCGCGAGAGGCGGCGGAATATATGCCGCTGCCCAGGACGCGATATTCCTCAGCCGTATGCAGGATCAGTGTCCCACTTTTGCCCAACATGTTTTTGCGATCAGCGGGGTATCGGGAGGCAGCTTTGGGGCAGCGCTCTTCAGTAGCCTGGCCCGCGAGAATGTAGCAAACGGAGCCTGGCAGCCGTGCCAGTTCGGCAAGTCGGAAACGGGTGCCCTGGAGCAACACGCACAGTCGTTTCTCAGGACGGACTTTCTGGCCCCCATTGTTGCGGCAGCTCTCTTTCCTGATTTCTTGCAAAGATTCTTTCCCATCGCGATACCTGGGTCTGACCGCGGCGAGGCGCTGAGCCATGGCATGGAGCGAGCGTGGCAGGAGACCGAAGCGAGTACCGAGAATCCTTTTGAGCTGACATTTCTGAGCCACTGGAATCCAAACTCGGCGGCTCCAGCGCTCATGTTCAACACGACGGAGGTAGATAACGGCCGCCGTGTGGTCATCGCTCCTTTTGCCATATCCCCGTTGCGCGACCCGGCGCTGTCCCAGTTGTCCTGGTTCTATCAGACAGACGAGATGGACAAATCGCTTCTTTCCGGCTTGCGGGGTCCACCGGTAAAAGCGGACGTGAAATTAAGCGAGGCCACGGGCATGAGCGCTCGGTTCCCGTGGATACTGCCGGCGGCGACCATCAAGCGTGACGGCAAATCCATTCGTCTTGTCGATGGAGGGTATTTCGACAATTCGGGGATCGAGACGGCGCTGGACCTGATCGAGATCTTGATCAATCTTCGCCAGGTCCACCAAGGAAATCCTACCGACACCGAAGGCCATCCGGAGCCTTTTGACTTCGACATTCACTTGCTAACGATTTCGGGGTCTGTCGGAGACGAACCCGCAGGGTGGCAAGGCCTGGACGATTTTCTTTCGCCGGTTCGGGCACTATTGTCCTCGCGAGAAGCGCGGGGAACACTGTCGGCCACCAAAGCGCAGACGGCCCGCTTCTTTTATCCCTCCGGCTCCGCGACATTCGATATTCGGCCCGCAGCAACACTGGACGAGCAGGATATGAGCCTGGCACTCGGATTTCAGCTCTCGAACAACTCGATTGCGCTGATTGGTGCGCAGGCAGGAGAGGCCAATCAATCCGGCAGAATTTTAGGATCAGCCTCCATTCAGGAGGCCGAAGGCAAAGATACGAGGATCACCGCGAATCAGCGGAGGGTAATGCTATACGCCCATGGAAACAGTTATACGGCGTGCATGGTGAAATATTGGCTGCAGGGCCAAGACGTGCCTGGGGGCGACTACCCGTGCGACGCACCGCCACGCTGAAACATTTAGTAGACGCGATGTATTTTATAGTGTCCAAATATCAAGGGGCTTTGATTAGATTCCTGACGTGCCGTGATCTGTCAGGCCGAAGGCGCAGGGAGACTTACGAATCGTCTGGCGACAACTCGGTTGTCGCGGAGGCCGCGCACTTCTACCGAGCCTCGACCCGATATTATGCTGAGTTCAACCGGCTTGCCGTCAGTTGCGGGCGCCGCTGCCAGGAACATCTCTCCTGCGAAGGCTTCCACTGAAGTGAGTTGCAGCGTGCGGCAGACAAGCGTGTACGCGCTGTCCTTCGGGACAACCGCAACGTCAAGGTCGTATGCGGGCATCCTCGAAAGCTCCAGTGAAGCCCTGATGTTAAGGTCCTGGTTCTTTTCCATCACATCCCTGAGTGTCATGTGATAGACCAGATCCGGGTGAATCCCGAGGTCTTCCAGGAGCCTGCCTTCGTTTTTCTCCACCCGGACGCACCTGCGCATCGTGAGGCTGACGATTATTCCTCCTGGCAAATCGGCCAAGCCGAAGCTGCCTTTGGCAAGGTAAACGTACAGCACCTTGCCCATCTGGGGAAGACTGCGGACTACGTGGGTGAGCGCCCCGTCCGTGATGATCCACCTGATCCCGTCATACTGAGGTTGCCCACCGGAAACAACCGCGTTTGCCGAGAGCGAGGCTCCGCCGCGGTTAAACGCGTCGCGTACCTCAGGCGAAAGCGTTCCCGCATCAAAAGCGGCTTTCAACGCCGGGTCGAGATGAAAATCAGGGTTGTAAAGGCGGACGATATCCCATCGCCAGTTGTTGCCGCCCGCGGCGGCCATGTTCTCGTCGGTGCAAATCACCTTGCCAATTTCATGGTCGATAAAGCCCGCCGTGAAGATATCGGCGGTGCTGAATGCCAGCGCGTCGCCTATCAAGACGACCGGGCCAAAATAGTACTGACCCAGTTGGTTCGCATCCGCGTCGGAACCTTCAATGGAGTATCCCTGCGAGTAGGGTTCGCCGGTGGCGATGGCTTCATCCACGGACGGCAGCCATATCTTAAAGTCGTCCCATTCACTTACCATGGATCGGGTCGCGGGCGTCACCCGGAACTGGAATCGCGACGGCGTGATTTGACGGGGCGTGAAGAGCTGGAGTACCCGTTCCCCGGCGGCGATGTAACCGCCATGGTTTCCCCGAAGATCAATGATGAGGCCCTTCCTGGGGAGTTGCGGCAGGACACGGATAAACGAGTTTGCGATGTCATCGGCGGTGTCGGCGGAGAACTGCCAGAGCCGCACATAGCCGAAGGTCCCGTAACCCGTCGTTACCGAGCCGTATTCGAAATTTCCGGCCGGGTCACTGCCGATGATGGTGGGCACACCGTTTCCGGCCGGAGCGGACGCCGGGGCGGCTGACGGATCGAAGGACTGGGGAGCAAATCGCACACGCCGGGAATGTTGTAGGTACATAAGCTGAAGATCCCCGCCAAACCCCGTTCGGTTCCTTCCGACGGAAGGCGTGACCGGTGTTTGCGACGCGTCGAATCCCTTCCAGGTGAACCGCTCCTCGTACGCCATCCCCGCGAGCGTGAAGCGCATATCGACCCACTCTTCAAGCGGGGCTGCGAACTCATCCAGCGGCCGAGTCGTCAGAAACGCTATGCTCCGGGCGAGCGACGCGGCCTCATTGCCGCCATCAAAGACGTTGGCATTCAGCGCGAGGAACCGCTGGATGGGAATTCCGTTCCAGTGAGTGACCAGCGCCCCCGCGCGCAACTGTTTTGGGGTAAAGCCGGGTGCGATCTTGGTCACGGCGTATTGAACATCCGGGCCCTGCCAACATTGCTCAACAGTGAACGGCAGGACGGCGGACAGTCCGATGGGAGCCCGCCCAAAGAACATAAGATGCCGATCCCTGGTTCGCGCCACCAGATCGACAATGCTCTGGTGAAACTCGCTGTCCGTCAGTTGATTGATCGACGGCTCCAACAGACCGAGCGCGCGGATCGGATCGAAGCCATAAATCGCCTTCTTGCGTTCGAGATGAACGTAAAAAGCGGTAAGCCCCAGGCGCAGCTCGCTTACTATCCGGTGACGATCCGCAATCGAATAGACGGTGGCCGAGATGACGGCTGCCCTGTTGAAGGTGAACTGCCGGGCGATAGCCCTTCCCGCCGGTGATGTGAGGATTTCCGCACCCACCGTAGCGTATGGCGCGAATCGGTCCATCGTTTCCGTCGAGCCAGATGTTTCGGTAATGAGAGGGTTCGTCATATAGTCCAGCCCTAGTGCTGTTCACGTTGCTATGCAAGAACTGTTCGCGCGCTATTCGTATGCATAGGCCGCGATCGCCTGGAGAATGGCCCTCACACACGCATTGCAAAAGTGCTCCGGGTTGATCGTGAACATCATGCAGTCGGCCTCCGCCCGGTAAAGTCCGCACTTCTCGTTGCTTGCGCCTTCGAACAGGCCCACCTGCCCGAACAGCGGCTCAGCGCGCAGCATCGCGATTTCGTGGTTCACGGCTTCCGCGATATAGGCGTCCACGTCTGCATCCGGGGTTCCCGCCTTTCGCATGGCGAAGTATTTATCGATGAACGACGCATCGTACTCTTCGTACTGTTTCTTGCCCCATGCGCTGGGCAGGCTCATTGATGGCGTCAAGAGCGCGGCCCATTTGAGACCGTCTCGGCTCGCATTGGCGGTGACGTTCGGCCGCCACGGCTCCGGCTTCGCGTCGGTGTTGCACTTCGCGAAGCTGTAATATTCGTCGGCCAGGCCGGCAAATTGATGACTGAACTCGTGAAGCACAAGATACCTTACGAATTTGCTGTCAATCGCAACGCTGCTCAAGCGTTGAAGGTCCGCCGCTCCCCCGTACCGTTTAGAGTTCGTGATCACCAGCAGAAATTCGTAGGGCGCGACCGCCGCGGCTTCCCGCAGAGCGGAGTCGTCGAGGGTGCCGATAGCGCGTTCGACTCCGTTGAAACCGTAGGAGATTCCGAGCGCCGAGTGAAGATAAACGCCCGATGGCGGGTCCAGGATGCCGCTGGAGCCGCTCGCAACGAAGACGGCGCGCACATTGAACGCCCGCTGATGCTCACTGTACGGAGCCGTCGAGAAGAGGTACTGCATTGCTCGCTTGGCGTCACCGATGAACTTTGCGCGATCACTCACCCTGTAGCCGTCGCCAATGATGGAGAGGTCAATCTTCCCTTCGGTCGGGCCGGAGTTGAGAAGTACCGTCACATCTCCGGCCGCAAGGGGTGTCTTGTCGATGGATTTATCAGCGGGATCAACCACCGTATGCCAGATATCGTGGAACCCGATATTGTCGGCGTTGCGAGTCTTAATGTACACGGCAACGGTCTTTGATGGTGCGGGGAACCTCAGGCTATAGCCGACCGAAGACCAGCTATCGCCGGGATCGAACTCGGAGTTGAAGCCGCGGGAATAGAGTACTTCATTTGTTGCTGGATTTTCAACGGCAAGAAGGTAGTCACCCAGGTTCGATGTGTCGAGCAGGCGATCGCGCGGACCCGCCCAGGGCCCTTCGAGCCTCAGAGTCTTGACCGTAATATGCTCTTCTTTTTTCGTGCCCATGTGGTTGATCGTGAGCCGCATCGTGAGTCCGTTTGACCAACTGGGAGCAGCGAAGGCAGGGGGCAGCGTTATTGCCAGCAGCACGCAACAGCGCCGCAGAAATCGCAGGAGCCTCGATTGCATGGTTAGTAGCGTACACGAACGCGCGGCTGGGCGCACCCACAAGTGCTCTTGGACCATACACCATGGTTTGGGTCTGCGTTAGTCGCCGCCAGGAGCGACTATAGCGCGCCTTGGGCTTGGGGGATCTGCACGAATAGACAAACCTTGGGGGCCACGACGGAGCAAACCCGCGCTTTCAAAAGGGCGCTGTAGGTTTTGCGGAGTCGCGTTGGGTACTCGCGCTTTGCCCCTTTCCGTCCTAGCCGCTCAGTTCGAAGGCTGGCGATTTTAGCCCTTACTGCTGCGGTTTCATCGCGCCTGGTTTGCCTTCATCCCCATGAGGTCCATCAGGGCCAGCGGGTCCCGGAGGGCCTTGCGCGCCTCCATGACCGCCGGAGCAGCTGGCGGTGCCGCTTCCGCCCTGGCCGCCGGGACCGCCCGGTCCCCCTGGGCCTCCAGGCCCTCCCGGTCCGAAATTCCCCTTGGGCGCGTCGAATTGAATTGAGGCCGCTAGCGTCGCGAGCTTGCCAGCCAATACTACATTCCCGCCGTTGCCTGCGTTGCCGCCCTTCGCGCCGACGCCACCGGGAAGTCCTTGGCCTCCCGGTCCACCATCGCCGCCTCCGCTTCTGCAATCCACGAGCCCCTGGACGCCGTTGGAGCCGCGATTCCCCGGCTGGCCTTGCGCGCCGCCCGGACCAGGGCCGCCGCGTCCGCCATTTTGGCCGGGCAGGAATACGCGAAGGGCGCCCGCAATACCGGATTCAGCCCGAAGCAGAACCTCGCCACCGTTCAAGCCGTCTTTTCCGCCAACTCCCGGAGCGGCATCGGGAGGCGTCAGGTCTTTGTCCGCGAAAGAGAGCAACGAGCCGTTGCTGACGATAATTCGGACGGCCTGCAGCCGGAAGCCATTGCCATTGGTCACAATGCGCGCGCCGTTTATTAGCGTCAACGTGTGAACGGAGAGCGAGACCGTCACGTTTGCGCCCAATCCCGCGAGGGTCAACGTTGAATGATCGAGAGTCAAAGAGCCTTTTGCGCTTAATTCCCCGACCAATGTGTCCGCCGAGCCGTTGTTTGGGGGCTCCATCATCGCGGGCGGCAGTCGTTCCGGTGTGAGTTCCTGCCCGACAAATGAGACTTCCTTGGGCGGAGGAGGCCCTGGCGGCTTAGCATCCGCGGCCCGCGCGTAAACCCACGCTCCCAGGCCCAGCGCGGCGATGACAAAAGTCAGGTAGAGAAACTGGCGGACTATTTTGAACGTCTGGTCCGCGGTCATTCGCGAAAACAGGCGCGTATTCTTGATTACCGCCATGAAGAGCAGCAGGAAGACGGCCAGCGCCAGGCCGCCCAGGCCGGCGATTTTACCCGCCTCTTCCACTATCTTCAGGTCCATAGAAGTTTCCGCAGTCCGGCTCAGTTAATGTAGCAGGGTTTATTATGTGCACAACCTGAGCTTCAACGTCGACATAGTACGACGGAGCAAACCCGCGCTTTCAAAAGAGCGCCGTAGGGTTTTGCGGAGTCGCCTTTGCGTTTTGGCGCTTTCTCGTCTTCCATCTTGACCGCCCGCGCATGCAGGCGTAGCTTTCACCGATGCATCCCAAGATCCGGCCGATCCGCGACGGCGTGACGTTCCTGCTGCTTGCGCGCTCGAAAGAGCTCAGGCTTCCGCTCTTTGCGAGCCGGCGGTTTTGGCGCGAAGCCGACTATCGACTGCCCGCGTGCAACCACCAATCGAGGTATTCATCAAGGATCGAGTTCGCTTCGGGACCGCGGAGGGATTTGTGAAAGCAGGCGCGCAAGTTCGGCCTCTGCCGAGGCGCGTTCTCCCTGAACAGTCTTATTAAGGTAGCGCCGCTTGCCGGTCGCCAGATCGCGCCCCTGGTAGAGGCGTACCAACCAGGTATTGGTCTTGCGAGCGATGATTTGGCCTCTGGGCGTGGAACGATCTCACACGGATTTTGACAGAAAACAGAAGCGCACGCAAACGTTTCAATTACATATGCGGTCAATGAGATAGGCCCCATTGGATCGGCTGATTCGTAATTTCTACGTCGCGGGCTATGCTATTGATTCTACAGTCGGCTATCGGGTCGTTCCTTCGGTACATTCGGCCTCTAGGGCGCTAATTGAATCCGATTGTGAATCCAACTCTCGCGTGGCGCGAGGGGCTCCCCCCAGCAAAGCGCCAACAGCAAGTCCGCGGAGTTCGACCTCGTGCGGAAAGCCTCTGCATGTTTTGGGTATTCAGAATCTAAGGTCACCTCCGCATTCGGAGCGATGCCGGATAGAGTTGCTTCAATGGGCGTGTCCTTCAAGCAACGGGTCTTGGCTATGAACAATTTCGAAACGGACAACTCAGAGATGCCGTGTTGAACTCGTTGAGTTCGAGATCCAGGTTTCGAGCGGGACCAGTTTGGGGAAAGGGTCAGGTCGGCCTGGTCCACGTTCGATTAATCATCGGGTGGTTCTCGTCAGTGGGGCCATAGTCGGAATCAGGATGCCAAGCGATTACGTCCATGGCGGAACCTTCCGGCCTAAAGCAGTGTTGCGCTCCCTCGGAGATCAACCAGCCTTGGCCAGCCGCTAGCGAGACAGTCTCGTCTTCGGTGCGACATTCACCATTCCCACGTAGAACCACTCCAACCCGGTCCGAGGGATGGAAATGCATACGCTGATTCGTTCCCGCGGGCATGTGGAGATGGTTCAAGCACGGATCTCCAAGGCGAGGCGGCGAGATTAGCAGCGTGTCAGAGCATCCGTCAACGTACCGCAATCGGCCCGAGTCCTCCAGCGCCCCGAGCATTGGCAGGGCAGTATATCGGCCACAGACGATCAGCAGGGCCGAGCAACCGGCTCGCGGGAAAATGGAGCCTTTCGGGAAGGCAAAGTAGGTTCCTGGACCGGCGACTACTTCCCCCGGGCCAAAGACACCATTCAGTGCGAGGGACCCCGCGGTCACCATGCCAAAACACGAGGAATGGTCGTCGAGGATGAACTCCTTTTTCGCGCAGCCCCGCACTATGTAGTCCATCCCGCCAGACGTGCGCGGGATTGCTAGTTGATCGTCGATTGAAAAGGTCTCAATCACGAAATAGTTCTTCCTTCCGTAAGCCGGTCGGCGCCACTACTGAATGAAAGGAGGTTCCTCGGAGTGTACGCCCCGGGAGTCTCTTCCGTAGAGTAGACGCAATCTGGCATCCATGCTCGAAACGTCGTTCCGCCGTTCAACAACCTGTCCAGGCCCGCATTACGGGCAGCCCAATACAATGCTACCTGCTCGAAGCCCTGCATCGCCACTTCCATATCGTTAACATTATCGGCAAAACTGGACATCAGGTTTAAGCGCCTCAGAACACTAAGGTGTTCACCCGAGACAATCGCTCGGGCTTCTGCCTCTCCGAATTGCTGCCAGGCTCTAGCGGCTTCTACTTCTACGGGGTCTGTCTGATCATTCCGCACTCCGCCGCCGCCCTCATTGAACGGGACCTTCGGTCGTACTGCGATTTCGGCAGGGACGCCGAGGCGGTACGCCGCTACACGAAGCAAGAATTTCGGAACCACGTGACCGTCGAACTCACCCACCAAAAAGTCCGGATGAGCACCCTGGAGGTCAAGGAGCACTTCATGTGAGGAAAACGGCGTACGTATTTCGACTGGATGCAGCCGACGGAGCGCCTCCGCGATATCTGCTGTCATAACTCCTGCGTCCTTGATCGATTGCTGAATCTCCTCCTGGCAAAGTTCCTTCCTATAAAACGACGTCAGTCCACGATTCACTAGTGCCGGTATGACGACAAGCTCCCTGAGGACCGCGGACATGCCGATCAAGCTGGCGAGCGTAAACCGTGCGGCGTCATTCAGAGGTAGATCCTCGACCTTCATCCTAACTCGGTCTGCCAGCTCCTGCGCGGACTTTACGTCGATGCGCATAGAATGGTATCCAGCGAAGATCTCGTCAGCGCAATCACCAGTTAAGACCACACGAACATCTGGCTTCGCCCGGACGAGCTCTGCAAGGACCACCGACATCCGCACGGTGTGCCTGACCTGCGTATGCAATACGGGATTCGGAGTGATTAGCCGGGGTAAATCACAGAACACCGAGTTGTCATAGAGCCATCGCCGTGTAGGTAGATCTTCGTTCGCGACTACCAAGTGGTCCTGGCTGATGCCGAGTTTCGAAAGGAGCAGGCGCGTGTTCAGCAAATCGTCGCTCTCGCCGCGGGATTCATTAGGCTCGGCTCCAAAACAGCCGACCACGAGCCGATCAAGTTGGCCAAGCTCACTCAGGCGACGAGCGACGATCGTCAGTAGGCACGAACTGTCAACACCGCCACCGCAAAGCACCGCGACGGGACCGCCTGTAGGGATTCGACGAATGGTCGCCTCGACCAGAGATGTCTGAAGGGTGTCACATTGAGCCCAGAAATTCTCTACCGATGCATCCCGCCCTTCGAACAGCCGCGCCCCAAATCGCCGAATGGAATGAATTTGAGGCCGAACTACTTCATGAGATACGTTTAACCGCAGATAGTGACCATTCGGCACTGGGTGAATGGTTGTATTACTCGCTGCTCCGATCGCCTTTAAAGCGGCCTCGACGATGGCCACCTCTTGGGCAAAAATGAAGGATGTGCCCGCGATAGAGTAGAACGCGCCTTGCGTGTTGAACTGGTCCGCCAGGATATACACGTCACCACTTTGTAACTCGTGAATGACGAACGTGCCTTGAAGGTCGGCCCACTTAAGAAACGCCTCCAAGCCGGCGGTCTCTAGTAGGTGCAGCGCGAAATGAACATCGCTCGGATGGCGGCTTCCGCTGAAGCGCTGGCCGCGGAACCCGAACACCTCGCCGTTGTATGCGACTTCGAAAAAGCGGCCGCGCATGGGAAACGCCTCGTTAGGAAACTCACTGGTTGTCACGTCGAAGCGGTTGAAAATAAACTGAGCGCGTCCTCTTGACCAGATGAGGGCGCGTCGATTTCCGCCATTCACCTGAAGCTCTGAGACGGTCTGGGCAACCTCCGCCGGAACGTTCTGCAGCAGTGCAATGCGACACATTTGAGCACACTACGGAGCCGCTTAGTCCCCGAAAGCTTTAGCCTCTTCTTCAGCGCGAGGGAACTCGAATAACGTCTTGCTGAGAGCGACGCTAATCATGCACACTACCAAGCCGATCGCGACACTGATAATCGCAGCAAGCACAATCAAGTTTGTGTCCTGCTTGACATTCGCGTAAATAGACAATGGCGTGCCGAACAACAGTGATAACCCAATCGCCCATGCCAGCCCGTTCGCGGTCAACCTCTTCGAATACAGGCTGAACACAGTAGGGAAGAGCGCCGACGATGCGAGTGCACCGTAGATAAGAAACACCCACAGCAGTTGAGGGCCCAACATAGCGATCGCGGTGCCAATGACCGAACAAGTAAGCATAGAGATACGCGCAGCTTTGACCAACTCGGCGTCCGTTGCATTCGGGCGGATGTACCGGCGAAACACATCGATGCTACCCAACGAACTAACAGCACAATAAGCGGAGTCCAGAGTTGAAGACAAAGCCGCGAACGCCATCACGCAGAAAATCATCAGTGCCCACTTCGGCAAGAAATGCGCAACCACTATGGGCCCAATCATTTGCGGATCACTAACCGTTAGGCTTGCTCGCACTGAAGGTGCGGCTCCGATGAAGCCGAGCAACGAAAGCACAATCGGGAGCACACCAAAGATGAGACCACCAAAGACAAAAATGGGTGCCACTCTATTCCTCTTGGCCGCGAAGGTTCGCTGAAAGAACATCTGGTCAGAAATTGGACCTGAGATAAGCCCTAATGTTGTGGCTATGCCAAACGAAAAGGCTACTGATGGATCAAAAACGTTAGCAAACTTTCCGCTTTCACCACCAAGGCCCTCTGATAAAACGTGTAATCCGCCCGCTTTTATAATCACCCATGGAACGACCACCAAGCAGAGTGACTTGATGAGGGTCATCTGAATGACATCCGTCAGCACGCTGGCGCGAAAGCCGCTAATCAGCGAGTAAGTCAATGCCGTCACTGCCATCGCGGCTATTGACAGATGAAGGTCAAGTCCGGTCAAGAGATTAAGAAGGGTGCCTCCAGCCAGGCAATTGATAATGATCGCGCCCATCTGGTATCCGAAATAGACAAAGAGCGAGACCAAATGCGCCATTTTATTGCGCTCGAATCTAACCCAGATGTAGTCTGGCCATGTGTAACCGTGAGGGAAGAGTTTTCGAAGACGGACTGCCAGGGGCGTAAAGGTGAAGAAGCAGAGGATGTTGGGAACAGTAAACCAAAAAATGCCGGGTAGTCCCTGCGTGAAGGATTTCAGGGAGCAGATGAATACGGCAGGAGCCCAAGTCCAGGCCGCGGCGATGCTTAGCGAGCCGCGGAACACGCCCAATTGACGTTTCACGACAAGGAACTCGTCGCTTGATCTATCTTTGCCCCGGGTCAGGAACACTATTAATGCGAACACACAACCGTATCCTAGGATCAGTATCAGTCCTTCAAAGTGCGAAAGCATTTGTTTTCACCTCATATGTCTCGTGCTGGACGTTAGCTTTGATTAGCCCTAAAACTGGACGATAGTCAACCGATCGACTCACGCATACGAGCCGAACACAGCGGATTCCAAACATCCGGGTTTGAACGGATGTCCCGCAGGATAGCAACCCTGCTTTATTTAAGAGTTCCTGGTCGGAGGCGTTGCCATGTATTCCTAGCCGAAGTAACCCGTCTCGTAAAACCCGGCAGTCGCCTGAACTCGCTGAGCGCCGGCGCCAGACGGAGATCCAGTCCGCAGCGATGCTAAGCGATCCGCGGAAGACTCCAAGCTGTCGCTTCACTGCGAGAGCCTCATCCGCCGTGAGTACCACACCGCACATTACGACGAGGAATCTGCCTTCCAGAGGACTCAAAAACATAGCACCATCCTCCTAGGCTTTCTGAGGCTTCGCCCCTTGTGGCGAAAGCCGTCTGACGCACCGAAAACCCACATCAGGATTGATGTTGTCTTTACGCTGTGCTCTCCGGTATGAAATTCGACAATCCTCCGCTGGCAAATGAAGGCTGCCTCCTCTTAGCGTCCTGAAGCCCTGCCATTTACCGCGTTCCGGGTCCGATGTGACTTCCGTCTCATCCCAGTCATCTCTACGAGGATCGAAAATGACGGTACTGCCGTCTAAACTCTTCTTGAGATCCTTGTCGGGGGGCCACTGCGGTCGCCACACATCAATCATCCAATGCCGCAAACTACCCACAAGATGTGGAACAGGACGAACCCCCTTTGGACGGCCGCTACTCTTGCAATCGGCCCAGGCTTTCCAGAGTTCGACTTCTGAAACTGTTTCGTCCGCAAGATTATTGGTAGGAATCAGTCGCCTTTGATCGTTCCCGCGGCTCGCATATAGAGCATAGCCCTTAAGGCACGAAGATGGTTCTGTATTTCTAAGAACCTCCTGCCCCCATGGATAGTCAGAGTGATGTAGATCCAGTTCGCGCGGCTGGTCTTGATTAAAGTCGCGATCGAGCAAGTCTTCCTGGCCTTCCTCCGGAGCTTGAAAATACCTCGCGGCCACTTCGAACTCCGCTTCAGTTGGGAGGTCCCAACCCATGAACTGCGCGTATGCTTTGGCAGCACCCCAACTGACATAAACAACAGGAGCTTGGCTCCAGCTTTTGAAGTCCTTGTCGTCCCGTTTACGTTCAAGAACTTCCCGCCAGGTCCTTACACCCGGCTTAAGATCGCGGTCCTGAAGAATCGGATCCCAGCCTCGTAGATAATAGTCGTTTCTGGATTGTGTTCTTCGGTTCTCGGGCCACCACTCCTCATTGCGGTTATCAATAACAAACTTGAGGAAGTCGCCGTTGGTGACGGGATGATGCTGAATGAGAAAGCTTCCTACCCACACTTTGCAGACGCCGACAGGCTTACTAAATCCCAGATCATCATCACCGGCGTAGCGCGCGACCGTGAACACATTTCCCGGCACTAATGCCCATTCTGAGAAGTCGACTGTACCGATTACATCACGCGTAAACTCAGCGACCTTGCTTTCAGTGTCCTTCGTCACCGCGCGCACTTCTTCTCTCCACTGCCCGCGTTCCAAGCAGTCCCTGAAGCCTCGTTGAATCAGGCCTTCAAGCGGCCCCCACCGCACGAACTCACAGTTTGTTGAATTCAGCCGAATCTGTAGTCTTATTGGCTGGTCATCGCCGATCAGCCCTTCAAGGGCGCCGAAATCACATCCAGCCAGAGATAGGCCTGTTAGGTCAATGAGACCAGATCCATCCATCGCAGCTCGGGCAGCCACCACTATGAGGACGAGGTTCTGCGCAAGATACCGGCCTTCCGATGTCGAGGCAAAATTGAACAATTCGCGATCTGTCCGGATGCGGTCAAGGATACGGGTGATGTCCTCACGCTGCTGGTCACGCTGCCAAGATCCTGAAAAAAAGAGCGGTACCAGTCTGTGCTGCTTTGTTAGCGGCGACCTCGATATGCGCCGCCACAGTTCCAGACTTTGACCTCTGTCCGAACTACCCCGGTCCAGCAGAGCGGCCGTGAGATACTCCGACAGGAAAAAGTCTCGCAGAATCGAATCGGGCAGATTCAACGTGCAAGTGCCATCTTGCCTTCGTTGAACAAAAGAACACACCTTGAGCAGCCGATTCAAATAGACACGGCGCTCCTCAGGCGCGACGTCCTTCTTCTGACCAACGCCTTCCCGAGTGATCAGATCAATCAGTTCCGAGATCGTTATCGAGACGGGTAGGATTTCGTCACTATCATCACCGTTAGGACGATGTTGAAAATAGATACCGCACGCAAATATACACAATTGGTACAGGTCATTGCGAAGGTTCAAATCCGTTTGATTTGGCTCGTTGATACCTTCTACCAATTGATCAATCCATCGGCTGGCCACATCTTTCATCATCGAGTGGAGGATGATGGATCGATCTCCGCCACCTCGTGTGATTCTCAAAAGTTCAGTAAGGGTCTCCTTACCTTTTGCCGAAGTAAGCTGCCTTAGGAAAAGCGGAATCTTACAGAGGTTTTGCAGGGGCTGAGATAAGACCCGGTCGGCTGCAAGTTTGCTGAACAGCCAAGGACCCAAGGCATCATTACTTTGAAGGTAGTCTTCAGTCTTGTCTAACGGCTGTATAGCCAAGACAAGGAACGGATTCTGGCTGGGCTGATTAACGGCCTCTGTGCGAAACTCCATATAATCCTCTTCAGGGAGCACATCAGGGCGAAATGTGAGGACATAGCGGCCAGCACCTCTGTCGATTCCCGGAAGGTTGTGGTAGACTGCAAGGGCTCGGTAGTTTGTAAAATCAGGAGTCTCACTTAGTCCATCCAGAAAGACTACGAGTCGCCGCTGAAGAATGAACTCCTGAACCAGATTTTCATCGGCGCTGAACCTATAGAAATGCTCCAGGGACTCTCGAACGGCTTTAAGGATGTTCGCGTGAGAAGTGAGTTGTCGGCCATCGACTATTACGGGAGTGGAAAAGACGTCCCCCTCCTCAAGCCTCTCAAGCAGGAGCCAGGCTAACCGGTAACACAGGCTTGTCTTGCCCGCACCAGGACCGCCTGCCACAAAACCGATGAAAGGCTCTCCTCCAGGCTCATCTGCACGAACAGCAGAGCGCAGGCGATCCAGTGAAAGGTCGCGTCGATTACTTTCCTGCAGATCTCGTGGACGCCGCTCGCAAACTCGGGATTCGAATCGATCGACAAGGGCGTGTTCACGCGATTCAGGCGGGCCCTTTCTTGACTCTTCTGATAGCGAACGGTCTTAAGATAACGCTGCCCGAGGGCGAGCTTCGGTTCCAGCCGCAAACCAGTAGAATGCGCGGGCGCCGGGGTGCCCGGGTTGGCTTGCGCAAATGGATCTGCGAATGCCCAACTCCCGTGATCCTTAGACATGCCGGCGATAATCTCCAGGCACTCTGCCTTCGTTGCGGCAAACCCTTTTGGAAGGAAACGGTAGCCGCCCTATGACGTCGCCAACGAACATCATCGAGAAAATACGCAAGCTCCAAGCCCTGTCCGAAAGGGCCGGGACGGAAGCCGAGGCCGCTTGCGCCGCGCAGAAAATCGCGGAGTTGTGTCACGCGCACAACCTGGAAATTGGCGTGGCGACGCTCATCGAGGAAGAACAGTCAGCTTCTGAATCGCAGCACGTGCACGGCTCGGCTGTGTGGCAAGCACACTGGTCATCTCTCGGCAAAGCCTGCGATGCCCTGTTCAATGTCGGTCATTACCGTAAGAATGTAAATGAAGTTATCAAGAACACCTCCGGCATGGTTCTGGGAGCTAATAAGCAACAGGCCATCGTGTTTTACGGTTTGAGGGCGAACGTAGAGTCGGCGATTCTCGCGTACGAATATTTGATGGCGAGCGTTGAGGCGATGCTGGAGGGGTATCTTAATGTGGGCGGTGCATGCTCCGCCGCTGATCGCCGAAGCTTTCGCATGGGATGTGCGGAACGCGTCTGCGAGGAAGCAAAAAAGGCGCACGCAGCCGCGCAGTTGCATCTTCCCGACGATCATGCCTTGGTACACCTCGGTAATAAGTTGATCCAGGATCACAAGCGGAAACTCGGCTTGGTGAGCTCTGGCAGAAGCTGGGGAGCCTCGAAACGAAATGCTTATGCGGCGGGATATGCAGCCGGAGGTCGCGTCGATATCCATGGATCGCGGTCCTCAATGATGCTCCGCTAAGGCTTGACGCCAGTGCAACGGTTCTCCCCGCGGCGCCCCGCCGCTCGCACCTGGATTATGAACAGCGCCGCGGGGTCTTTCAGTCTGGCACGAAAAACATAGCGCTAACGTCTTAGATTTCGGCGCTGGCGATCCTTTGCTTACGGATCTCCGGCCGCCGAAACCTTTTGATTCGCCCACGCGAATCCAATTCAACAAACATTGACGGGGAAAGGGCATCCGTGGACGGGCGCCGTGCAGCGTGGCGCCCGTGAATATCCTGTCGCCATCAACCAACCAGTTCTTCAAGAACATTTCAGAAGGGAGCTTTGCAATGTGTGTTGTTTTGACAGCAAATGGAGCAGCCAATGCGCCGCTGTACGTGGACACGACGGTGAAGAAGTGCGCCATCGTCCTTAGTGAGGAGTTGCCGCCGGGCACAGCAGCCAACGCCGCGTCGGTGCTGGGCGTGAGTATGGGCCGGCATCACCCCGAGATGGTGGGCCACGATCTGACGGATGCCTCCGGCGGCTTTCGTCACGGGATCACGACGATGGCGATCCCGATCCTGAAGGCCCGTCCCGAAGTCATTAAGGAAATGCGGGCTCGCTTGCAGCAATTCGAGCCGGACCTGCTGGTGGTGGAAGTGATCGCCGCGACGCGGACGACCCGCTCCTACGATGAATACGCCGCTGCGTTCGAAACGACGCCAGTGGGCGAAATCGAGTATTACGGCTTGGCGTTATTCGGAGACAAGAAGACGGTCAACAAATTCACCGGCGGCCTGGCGCTGATGCGCTAGTCCCGCCCGGATAACACTCCAAATGAGGACAACTTATGAATATTCAAGAAGACTTTACACAGACTGCCACGTTACCTGGACGCCGCTATCTGACCCACGAGGATATTTACCGCGCGGATCATCCGGCGGTGGTGCACCTCACGGACTCGTTCAGCAAGGTTGCGAAGGACCATAAGCTCTTCGCGAACATTTCAGCCTCCATCAAAAACCGTCGCTCGCAAGCGATGGCCGAAACGATGGCGGGGATCTGGTTCGACTTCACCCGGAAGGTGCCCAAGTTCATTGCGTACGCCGTTTCAAAGACCAACGATCCGGAACGGCAGCATAGCCTGATCCAAATTGCCCACGATGAGTTGGGGGGACACGACAAGAGCCAGATTCATTCGAAATTGTTCGTCGACGCCGTGGACGCAATCGGCATTCGTCTGACGCCGGAATCGTCCTGCCGCGGATTCCGTTCTGTTCTGGTCAGGCTTGACGCCGCCCTCGCAGATGCTAGCAGGGACGCAGGGATCATCGGCCTGCTGCTGGCCCTGGAAATCCCCGCTCAGGAGAACATCGAGATGCTCTTCGAGTGCTTGAGCTTCGACGAAGCTTCTCGCAAGAGCCTCTCAGCGAGCAGGTTCTTCCAGATACATCGCCAGGATGAGAGCGAGCACATTCGCCATTCCGTGGCTAATTACCTGCGGTACTGCCAGACGGAGGAAGACCGCGCGGCCTTCCATCATTCATTCGAGTCGGGTTTGCGGTTTTGGGAGCGTTTTTGGGGCCACACGGCGCGCCTGATCAACGTGGCTACCGAAGTCGCCTAGCTCCCAGCGGGACACCGGGTGCCCGTAACCAGCGCGGCACCCGGGTTCACGAAGTTTTGAAAAGACAAGAGGAATCCAACATGAAAACGGTCGCATTCAACGAAACAAATCTTACGGGGCTGTACGCCATCGAGTATTGCAAACACCAGGGATACCAGGTCGCGCTAGTCATGGACGATCCAGAGCGTCCTCGCCGCTGGTTTCCAGAGGCGGACCTGCAGCGGCTAAAGCTGGTGGACCGGGTGATTCAGGTCGCCAACTCTAACGACGTCAACGAAGTCAAGAAGGCGCTGCTTCTGAGCGGCGAGAAGATCGACGCGCTGCTGACGTTCGCCGAGATCCGGACTAAGGCCACGGCCGCGGTCTGCCGCGAGCTTGGTCTGCGCGGAACCAATCCGCAGGCGATCGAGATCGCCCAAGACAAGCATCGCTTCCGCCGCGTACTGCGGGAGCGCGGCGCGGACACGGTGCAAAGCATCCGCATCGATTCCATCCAGCAGCTTTCCGGCATGCGGGATACGTTGCCTTTCCCCTGCTTCATCAAGCCGCTTCAGGGGCATTCGAGCATCGCTTCAATGGTGTGCCACAACGCCGCCATGATCGACGGCGTCATTCGCGCCGCCGCCAACGTGACCGAGGACTGGATCTCCCGCGCCTACGTGGTGGAGGATTACCTGAAGGGACCGCTGGTTAGCGTCGAGATGCTGACCACCGGCCGCGGGAAACACCAGGTCGCCGGGGTCGCGGACCGGGATGTGGTGAACGATAGCGTGGAAGTCGGCGCGTCGTTCCCCCTGATGAACGAAAGTCGCCACGCTGTTGTCGAAAAGGCGCGCGCGGCGCTGGATGCCATCGGGTTTGACTTCGGTGCCAGCCACGTCGAACTCATCGACACTGTTGACGGTCCGCACCTGGTGGAAGTCAATACGCGTCCCGGCGGCAGCAATCATACGCTCATGCTGGATCTTTCGACCGGCCGTTCGATTCCGGGCGATGCTGTCGAGTTGGCGCTGGGGACGCTGGATGCCGGCACGACGCCGCTGTACAGATTCGAGCAGGGTGCCGCGTGGAAGTGCTTTGCGAGCCAGAAGGCCGGCTCGATTGTCCGCTTGCCGTCACGCGAGGCCATTCAGCAAAACGGCGGCGTCCGGGAAGTGTGGTTCCACCACCAGCAAGGCGACCGCGTGGGAGACCTGAATTCGAACTTCAGTTGGATTGTCCAGGTGATGTGCACCGGGAAAGACCAGCGGGAGGCGAAGCTGAACGCGGCACGCGCCATTGAATTTGTCGAGCAGCAAACCGTCGTCGCTTAAGGCGCCCGCCATGTTCGAAATCAACCAAGGCAGAATCAATCTGGCGCTGAGCAGCGCGGCGTTCGCGATTTCATCCGCCGGCTCGGTACTGCTGCACGTGGTGCTGGCAGTCACTGTGTTTGGCAAGACCGGCTCGAGCCTGATGACGTCGATGTTCGTCGCGCTGCAATGGCTTCCGGCGTTGCTGGTGGTGCTGTACAGGAGCGACTGGGACCGCGGAATCGATCCACGGGTGCGCTGGTGGCGGCTGGAACTGGCATCGGCGGCCCTCACGCTGCCGTTGCTGCTGCTGATCGGCGGCGGCAACTACCTGGCTGTCGCCGCCGTCTTGTTGGTGCGCGGGCTCGCCGACCAAGTGAACCGCATCAACAAGACGGTGGCGGCGCGGGTGCTGTTTCCGAAGGCGAAGGCCACGCACTACGCGTCGTTCCTCCAAACCAGTTACCATTTCGGAATCGCGCTGGCGGCGGTGGTGGGGATTGCCACCGCCGGGTCGCTGGACATCCGGTGGGTCGCGCTGATCGACGCGCTGACGTTCGTGGTGGCCGCCGGACTGATCGCGATCACCCGCTGTGTGGAGAAAGTGGAGGAGGGTGGAGAACCGTCGCCGCCGCGCCCGCTGGCGGCGCGCGTAGCCGAATACCGGAGTGCGCTGCGCAATGACCGGCGGCTGTTGGTGTGCGCGCTCTTGCCGCCGCTGACGGCCACGTTCTTCCAGGGCACCTACAGTGCCTTGCAGCCCATCTTTCCGATTCAGAAGCTGTCGCTCGATTCGGCCGCGGTGTCGGCATCCTACATCATCGTGAGCGCGGCGGTGCTCGCCGGGTCGTCGGCATTTTCCTTCTTCTGCAAGAAGTACCGCCTGTTTGAGCAGCCGTTTGCGCGTACGCAGCTGCTGGCCGTGCTGTTGTCGATTGCGGCGGCGGCGCTGTATTTCGGCGCGGTGTGGACCGGGAGCACGCTCGCCAGCGCCGCGCAGTTCGGACTGATGGTGCTGGTGTTCGAGTTCGTGTGGATGATGGGCTACACCGGCATCGTTGCGTTTGCCCCGAAGGGGCAGTTGGGGTCGGTGTTTGGGATCTCGTTCGCACTCGGCTGCTTCTTCGCTAGCGTGCTGGCGACGCTAACCGGCGCGCTGCTGGAGGTGTTGGGCGGCGCCTACACCACGTTAATCGGCCTGCTGATGGTGGGATACCTGTCCATTCTGGCAGCCGTCGTCCTAAGTTATTCGCCCTCCGGCGCAGCTGTCGAAGCCAACGGGCGCGTCGTAGAACCCTCGTAACGAAAAAAGGAGAGATACCCATGAGTAACTGGATTGAAACCAAGCTGTTTCCCTTAAACGAGCAAAATCTGGACCGGCTGCTGGAGTTTAAGATTCCCGGCATCCTCGTCGAAAACTTTATTCCCCAGGAGACTTGCGCGGTGGCAAGCGAAAGGCTTCGCGCGGGAGAATTCCAGGCTTACGGCCACCTGCAAAATATCCCCGTGCAGCAGTTGGGCTTGTGCCACAACCAGTTCGCGCACGAAGAGAAGAGTGTGTATTTCGGTAAGAAGGAACAGGCGCAGAAGGCCATCGACAAGATTTACGAAGGCCTGGGGTTGAATCCGGTGAAGAAGGTGATGGAGACGATTGCCTCCCGCGCCAACCGCCGGGTCGATGTCTTCCAGGAGCCTAGCTACGGAAACTACTTTGCGGGCGCCTTCCGGCAATTCCGCGGCCACGGCCGTCTTCACGTCGACCACGCTCCCAGCCATATCAAGCAGCCGTGGTCCGTAACGGAAATTACGCGCCAGATGACGTGGAACATATACTACAGCGTCCCCGGCAGCGGCGGCGAACTGGTGATCTACGACACTATCCACACGCCGGAAAAGGACCGCCTGAAGGTCCCGGGCGATTATTACTTCCCGTACGAAGTTTTGGATTCGAAAGAGCGCCTTGTGGTCCAGCCCAAGGTCGGAGACTGGATCCTGTTCAACACACAAAACTTCCACGAAATTCTCGGCACGCCCGAAGGGTACCGTATTTCGCAGACGTCCTTCATCGGACAACGCAAGGACCGCAGCCTCGGCTTGTGGTCGTAATCGTCAACAAGAAAAGGGAGGCAGGTCAAAGCATGTTTATCCGTAATGTATTTGTACCAAGCGTAGTGGCCGTTTCGTGCTTTCTGTTCACCGGGGCCTGCAACCGTCCTGTCGCCGGGACCGGAAGCACGTTGGTTTATTGCTCCGAGGGGAGCCCGGAGTCTCTGAACCCGCAGCAGATCCTCTCGGGTACCGGCCGAAATGCGACGGCGACGACCATCTATGACCGGCTGCTGGACTTCAAGCCTGGCACGACAGAGTTGACGCCGGCGCTCGCAGAGAGCTGGACCGTCTCCGAGGACCGGACTGGATACGATTTCACGCTGCGTCGCGGCGTTAAGTTCCACTGGACGGAATTTTTCGTGCCGAAGCGCGACTTCAATGCCGATGATGTCGTGTTTTCCATCGAGCGGCAACGCGACCCGAACCATCCGTTCCATCGCGTGGGCGGGGGCAATTACCAGTATTTCCAGGGTATGGGCATGGACAAGCTGATTGTATCGATAGTCCGGCTGGATGACTACAGAGTGCGCATCGTGCTCGCGCGGCCGGATGCGCCTTTTCTGGCGAACATGGCGATGCCGTTCATGTCGATCCTGTCGGCGGAGTACGGGGCGAAACTCCTGGCCGAGGGGCACGCGGCGAATTTGGATGTTCGGCCGATCGGGACCGGTCCCTACATCCTCAAAAACTATTCGAGGGACAGCACCATTCGCTTCACCGCCCATGCACTTTACTGGAATGGTCGGCCGAAGATCGAAAACCTGGTGTTCGCCATCACGCCGGACCCCAGTGTCCGGCTGCAAAAACTGAAGAAAGGCGAGTGCCAAATCGCTGTGTCTCCGGCGCCGGCTGATTTTCCGGCGATTCGGCAGACGGATCACCTCACGCTGGCAGAGCAGGACGGCCTGAACATCGGCTATCTAGCGATGAACGTGGAGAAGCCTCCGTTCGACAACGTGCTGGTCCGGCGCGCCATCGCTCATGCACTGAACAAACAGGCGTACATTGACGCGATCTATCTGGGCAACGCCCGGCCTGCCATTAATCCGTATCCGGCCACGATGTGGTCTTATACCGACGAGGTACGGGTCTACCCATACGATCCCGCTCAGGCCGCGGCCCTGCTGACGGAGGCGGGCTACAAGCAGGGTTTCTCCACCACGCTGTGGACGCTGCCGGTGACCCGTCCCTACAATCCGAACGGACGAAAGATGGGCGAGATGATGCAGGCGGATCTGGCGAAGGTTGGCATCAAGGTGGACCTGATCACGTATGACTGGGCCACCTACCTGGCCAAAGTGAAGCGCGGCGAACACCAGATGGTGCAGCTTGGATGGTCGGGCGATAATGGCGATCCTGACAATTTCCTCTATACGCTTTTCAGCTGTGATTCGGTGACGCGCGGATCGAACAACTCGCGTTACTGCAATGCGAAGTTCAACGCGGCGATTTCCCAAGCGCGCACCACATATGGCAGAGCTGAACGCAGCAAGCTGTATCAGAAAGCACTGGCGCTGCTCAGCGAGGACGAGCCCGTGATACCGATCGCGCATTCGCGGGTATTCCGCGCGCTTAGCGATCGGGTGAAGGGCTACGTCATGAACCCGTTCGATCTGGATTACTTCGGTGCGCTGACGCTTGAGCGTCCGTGAGGTTCTTTATGTTCAAGCTTGGTTCGCTCTGCACCGCGCTGGTGGGAGTCACGGTGATCGCATTCTTCGTCATCCGGATGGCGCCGGGCGATCCAGTGATGATGCGAATCGGCGAGCGGGGCGCCGACCCGCAGCAGTACAGCGAAGCCTTCCATCGACTGGGCCTGGATCGGCCGCTGATCCAGCAGTATGCCGTCTTCGTCAGCCATGCCGTCCACGGTGACTTTGGAATTTCGGTGGCCTCCGGGCGGGAAGTAGCGTCGGAACTACTGGACCGATGGCCGGCCACGATCGAACTTGGACTGGCGGCGCTGTTGGTGGCGTTGTTCGTGGGCATCCCGGCTGGAACTGTGGCAGCCGTTCGCCGGGGCACGTTCTTGGACCAGGTGTTGACTGCGGCTTCGCTGGTTGGCAGCTCGACGCCGAGTTTCTGGCTGGGGCTCCTGCTGATTCTGGTGTTCTCGGTGACGCTCAATCTGGCGCCGGTTTCCGGACGGCTCGACACGGCGTTCGATGTCGCGAAGGTAACGGGATTCATGACGGTCGATACGCTGCTTCCGGCCTCGCGGGCCCAGTACGGCCTGCTGGCGTTCTACAGCGCGCTCCGTCACCTGCTTCTTCCGACGCTGACGATTGCGGCAATTCCAATCGCGGTATTTTCCCGCTTGACCCGAGCGAGCATGGTGGAGGTGCTTTCAGAAGATTACATTCGTGCGGCCAGGGCGTGGGGGCTACCGGCTACACGTATCCTCTGGGTGCACGCTTTGCGAAACGCGCTGCTGCCGGTGATCACGGTCCTTGGATTGTACTTTCTGAACGTTGCCGTGGCCGGAGCCATCCTCACGGAAATGATCTTCGGATGGCCGGGCATCGGAAGCTACATTGTCAGCAGCATTAATGCGCGCGATTATCCGGTGATCCAGGGAAGCATCGTGGTGGTGGGCACCCTGGTAGTGCTCACCAACGCGGTGGTGGACGCGCTCTGCCGCCTAGCCGACCCGAGGCTGCGTTGATATGGCGAAACCGTCTCCAGACGTCCCGGCAATGAGCGCATCGCAGAAGGTGGGTTTGACTGTAGTGCTGCTGCTGGTTCTGCTCGGCGGCTTGGCGCCCGTCGCGTTCGACCTGGACCCGTACACGATCAGCTCCCAACTACGCGCCGAACCGGGTGTATCCAAGGGATCGGGCCCTTTGTTAGGGACTGACGATCTCGGCCGCGACGTATTCTCCCGCCTGGCGTACGGGGCACGAAGCTCGGTGAGTATTGGTGTGTTCGTCGTAACGGTTTCGGGGGCGTTGGGGATTTTCCTCGGCCTGATGGCGGGCGTCAACGGCGGCTGGATCGACACCGTCGTTATGCAGGTGATCGACGTGGTGATGACCGTGCCCAGTATCCTGCTTGCGATCGTGGTCGCTTCATTGCTGGGATCCGGGCTGGCAACGGCGATGGCGGCAGCCACTACCGTCGCTTTGCCCGGCTTTGTGCGCATTGTGCGCTCCGTGGCCGCGCTGGAAATGAAGAAACAATACATACAAGCGGCGCGGACGGGCGGTTCCTCGACGTTTCAGATTCTGTGGGATGAGGTGCTGCCGAATTGCTGGGCTCCGATTATCGCCCAAGCCACGCTCGGGTTCGGGGATGCGATCCTCAATGTCGCCGCGCTCGGATTCCTGGGACTGGGCGCCAAGCCCCCCATCGCGGAGTGGGGAGCAATGTTGGCCGATGCGCGGCCGTTTATTGAATCGAACCCCCATTTGATGGTGCTACCGGGAGTGTGCCTGATGACAACGGTTTTCGGGTTCAGTCTGCTGGGCGACACGCTGCAGCAGCAACTCAATCCTAAAGGAGGCTCACGGCGATGATCCTGAAGATTCGCAATCTTACCATCCAACTACCCATCCACAGGGTCCTCACGCCGGTTGTGCGCGACTTCACCTTAGAAGTGGCGCGGGGCGAGATCGTGGGGATCGCCGGCGAATCCGGCAGCGGGAAAAGCATCTCCAGCCTAGCGATTCTCGGTCTGCTGCCAGCGGGCTCGACGGTGACCGCAGACCATTTCGAATTGTGCGGCCACGATCTGACGGCGCTGAGTGCACGCGGATGGCGGAACATCCGCGGCAGGAAGGTAGCGATGGTGTTTCAGAATCCGATGAGCGCGCTCGACCCATGCCTTACGGTCGAGAGTCAATTGTCGGAACTCGTGCGCAACGTGGAGGAGGGACTTGGGCGGAAACAGGTGCGCCAACGCGCGGTAGATCTCCTCGAACAGGTTGGGATTTCGCCGCAGCGCCTGGGAGCTTATCCGCACGAACTCTCAGGCGGTATGGCGCAAAGGGTGTTCATCGCGATGGCTCTAGCTTGCAGACCGGCGCTGCTGATTGCCGACGAGCCAACTACCGGACTCGACGTGACGATTCAGAGTCAGGTGCTGGATCTGCTGGTGCGATTACGCGACACCATCGATATGGCGGTCCTGTTGGTATCTCACGACATCGGCATCATCGAAGAATACGCCGACCGGATTGTCGTTATGTATTCGGGGGAAATCGTCGAGACGGGACCGGTGACGATGCTGGCCGGCGGCGGTCAACACCCGTACACACAAGGCTTGTTGCGATCGTTACCCGCTCGCCAGGGCGTTTCGCCGAAGACGCCGCTCGCAGCTATTCCCGGTGTGGTTCTCCCCGTTGGGGGCGACATCCAAGGCTGCCGATTTGCTCCACGTTGTCAAAGTGCCGACGAGCGTTGCAGGAGGCGTCCTGAGTTAGTTCCGCTCGCAGCGTACCCCGGTTCAGCGTTGCGCTGTCATTTGTGAGGAAGGTCATGCCGCCTGAGATTGCCGCGTTTGAAGGCGTGTCGAAAACATTCGTCACGCGTGAGTCATTGTTTCGCAGCCGGAAGATCCAGGCGGTCGAGGGCGTATCACTGGCGCTCCGGCGCGGCCGCACGCTTGCGGTGGTTGGTGAATCCGGTAGCGGCAAGACTACCCTAGCTCGCTTGCTTATGCGCCTCCATGAGCCTACAAGCGGCTCTATTCGCATACTGCATGACGGTCGCCTAAAAGAGATCACGGCGATTCCGCAGCGTGAGTATTACCGGCGCGTCCAGATGGTATTTCAGGACCCGTATTCGTCCATGAATCCCCGGAAACGCGTCTGGCAAGCGATCACCAGACCTCTGACGAACCTGGGCGTATGCGGGACGGGCGTCAACCTACGGATGATCGCCGAGCGCGAGATGGAAGCCGTGGGCCTCGGAAGCCAATACCTGGAGGCGTTCCCCCATGAGCTGAGCGGAGGACAGCGCCAGCGTGTCGCCATTGCACGCGCGATCGCCACCCAGCCGGAAATCCTGGTGCTGGACGAACCGCTATCGGCGCTCGACGTGTCCGTTCAGGCCCAGGTGCTCAATCTCCTTATGGAATTGCAGCAGCGCAGGACGCTCACGTTCCTGTTCATCACGCACGACTTGGCGGTCGTACGCCATTTTGCCGACGACGTCGCAGTGATCTGCGCGGGGCGGCTGATCGAATACGGTCCAACAGAAACCGTCATGGAAGCACCCATTCACCGATACACGCAGTCGCTCGTCGCAAACATACCGGGCCGCTCCTCTCGAAAACCCGCACGAGCCGAAAGTGCAGCTCAGGGCCTAAAGGCGATTCCACTCGCTGTTGTGCAGGCTGCTCGGCGAGCGGGTGAGCCGCCGACGTGATCATGAAAGGTCTGAATTCGCACGCCAGGGCAAAGCTCGGCGACGACGCGTGCAACGCGTCGGAGTGCAGGCTCCCGCAACGAGTACAAAGCCAGTTTCTTGCCATCTAAGGCTGCCCATTCGGACACCTCGTGAACCGAGGCTGGCCGCATCCGATTGGAATGCTCCACAAATCGGTTTGGACTGGCTCGACGATCATGACGCCGATCTTGAAGGGTGGTGGAGAGCAAAAGAGCTTCCTCATCGAGGCCAACACAGCAGGTTCGACCATTTCTCGGCACAAATGTTTTATAAAATGTAGGCCAGTGTCTGCGTCGCAAAACCTGTTCATCGAGAACGACGGCCTGTCGTGCCTGGACGTGAGACGATGGGCGGAAACGAAGTACCGCCTTTTGGCCCTCTACGACGAGCTGTTCTCGACCGGCATGAAGAATAAGTGGGACCAGCGCGTCTACATCGATTTGTATGCCGGGGCTGGATGCAGCCATATTCAGGGAACGAATAAATACCTCAAGGGCTCTCCCATCCTTGCGCTGACCGTTACCTGCCCGTTCGACAAATACATACTTTGCGAGGAAAGCGGCGATCTTCTCGCGGCTCTGAAGGATCGAGTCAATCGACTCGCGCCTCGGGCGCAGGTCGCGTACGTTCATGGTAGCTGTGATTCCAAAATCGACCAGATTTGCAAGGAGATCCCCAAAGGGTCTTCCAGCAACAAGGTCCTAAGTCTATGTTTGGTGGACCCCTTCGATTTTGGGATTAAGTTCGAGACCTTGCGCAGGCTGTCCAGCGTCTACATAGACTTCGTGGTCCTGCTCGCCATAGGCATGGATGCGAATCGCAACTACGATCACTATGTTGATGGGAATTCCACAAAGATCGATGAGGCTCTGGGCAACGCGGAATGGCGGGAGCGTTGGAAGGCGACGGGCGTGAGAAGAAGCGACTTCCGGCAGTTTCTGGCGTCAGAATTCTCGATGAGTATGAAATCCCTCGGCTACCTTGACCAGCCTCTGGATCGAATGAAGCTGGTCAGGTCGGATGATAGAAACTTGCCACTCTACTACCTTGCGCTATTCTCTCGGCATCAGACGGCACATAAGTTTTGGGAAGACGTGCTCAAGTACAGTACCGATCAAACGGGCTTTGTTTGGGAGTGAATCGATGTCGCTACTTTCAAAAATTGAGTGGACTGACGCAACCTGGAACCCGGTACGGGGCTGCACAAAAATCAGTCCGGGCTGTAAGCACTGCTACGCCGAGAGGTTCGCAGAGCGCTTTCGCGGAGTGCCAGGGCATCCCTTCGAGTATGGCTTCGATTTGAGACTCGTTCCTCATAAACTCGGTGAGCCTCTTCGGTGGAGCCAGCCTCGGATGATCTTCGTGAACTCCATGAGCGACCTATTTCACGAAGATGTTCCGCTCTCTTACATTTCTCGAGTCGCCACAACAATGCATCTGGCGCGCTGGCATACTTATCAAGTTTTAACGAAGCGGTCCGAACGGCTCCGGCAGATGCTGTGCGGGCCTTTACGTGAAGTCGCGGACGAAGCTCACATCTGGTGGGGCGTGTCGGTGGAAGACCGCAAGTACGGATTGTCGAGAATTGCCGACTTACAAGCAGCGCCTGCTGCCGTCCGTTTCCTCTCGGTCGAACCCCTGCTGGAAGACATCGGGACACTGCCTCTTGAAGGGATCTCATGGGTAATTGTAGGCGGTGAAAGTGGACCGGGCGCGCGCCCGATGAAGGAGGATTGGGTGCTCTCCATTCGTCAACAGTGTAAAGCCGCAGGCGTCGCGTTTTTCTTTAAACAATGGGGGGGAGTGCGCAAGAAAGTCACAGGCAGGACATTACGAGGCCGAACCTACGATGCCATTCCCGAACGCACTAAACATCCGACCTTGCCGGTGAGCGTGCGTCTACGACGAGCTTTGGAAATAGAGAGTGGCGGGCTGGTGCAGTTGGGAACTGCGTAACCCGAACACCTCATTCAATAGGCTTTTGATACAGGTCTGAGAGAACGGAAGAGGAGAGCCCACTCGGTAGAATGAGTCCCATGGATGACCAGCGTATCCGCAGCAAACCGGTCCTTGCCCAGCTCCTGGGGCTCTGGGACGAGCACGCAAGTCGCTACAACGGCGTGCTGTACTGCGCCGCGCTGGTGAAGAATGGCGAGGCATGGCAAAGCGCTGTCGTTTGGCTCTGTCCCCGCCAAAAGAGTGATGAGAGGAATGACGATTACAGGGCTGACTATGGCAACCTGCTGATCGTTCGGGGTTCTTTTTCGCTCGCCGACGCCCGTATGGTGCTCGAACGAATCGTAGAGCAGGGTCTTATGAACCTCCCCGAATCCCCATCCGTTCCAATGACTGCGTATCTGGACGCCAACATGATAAGACGGCGCGGCAGCCAAGATCGCCGGTATCCACTCCACTACGCCGCGCACGAATACCACTTTCAGACCCAGGGCGTCGGGCAACAGGCCAACGCGCCACGCGGCTTGGTCTGCGCCCTCGGCCTTCCCCTGTACCCCCATGCATATGCCGCTATTGAGCATCAGTTGGGCGTCCGGGTCGCAAACCAAGGGACCCCTGAGATCGTCGCTCTGGCGCCGGATTATCGTGCCCGAGTCAAGAAAGTACGGCTCTCGATGACCGGAGCCGCCGTAGAGATCGAGACCCCGGAAGGCGACGAAGCCCAGATTGTCGGAAAGGTCTACCACGAGAATGTACACGGTATCGCCACGCATTCCGATCTCGCCTTTGAAAACGGGCGCGCCAGTTTTGCGGCCACTGGGTACCCGCGCAAAATGATTGTGATGCTGGTCTCGCGCGATCGGGGCGACGCCATCGACGAATGGTATTACGACTCCGACCAGAATTTCCGTAGTCTCGGGATGCCGCACCACTCGGGCGCGGAGATTGAGGAGAGTGAAGAGAATCTCGAAAACCTCATCCACGGCGGAGAATCCGAGACTCTCGAATTCAAGGAAAAAGTGCCCGACAAGTGGGCGCTGGCCGCTACTGTCACGGCTTTTGCAAATTCAGGAGGCGGCCGTCTGCTCATCGGCGTCACCGACAGCGCCGAAATCGTCGGCTGCGAACTGGAAAAGTTGGCAGACAGGTTCACCAATATCGTGCATGCGCACTGCGAACCGGCCCCGTCGTTCACGACCGGTGCTTTGACAATCCGTGACACCAACATTGTCGTGGTGAATGTCCCTCCCGGTTACGACAAACCGTATACGGTCAAGGATCAGGGGACCTATGTGCGTGTCGGTGCAACCACACGACGCGTGAACCGGTACGAGATGGATCGCCTTTATAGCAGCAAACAAGCTCCGGTGTGGAGATAGTTTTTCCGCCCTGCCGGACAGCGCGGAGCAGCGAGGCTTTGTCCGGGAGAAGGGCGCGGCGGGAACAGTCTCTCTCTGCCTGCGTTGTTCGGCCAGGCTGTTCCGAGCGGAAACACGTCACGACCTTTGCGATTAACCTCCTTTCAGTTCATGCGACTGTTGGATCTCCTCTCAGAGTGACGGCCTCGACACACGAGTTTGAACGGACACAGCCACTTCATGCCGCCGAACATAGGTAATCAACGTAAAAATGTCGTAGGAGTTTGAGAAAGTTTCGAAGAGAAAAACGTGCTCGTCGCCGTTTTCGTCCGTGAGGATCAATTCCCTCTGTCCGAGGGGACCGCGTTTCTTCCAGGAGCAATAGCTCTTCACCATCGCAAACACGTCGCTCTCTGTAATGGAAAAGAACTGTTCCAGAAACTTCCGCGATCGAATGAAATAGCGAAACGGCTCGTGAGCGTCGATCTCATGTCTGTCGTGATGTGGATGCTGGCCAACGACGCCCAGGGCCGGGATATCGAGAGTCTCGACAAGGCGCCAGAAGCTCGTGGTTAGCGTATTACCAAACTGCTTCTTTGCGTCCTGAACCAAATCAAATGACGGTTTTGAACTGCGGACGAACTCCTCGAAAAGGCCCTGCAAGAACAGTAACCGTCCGGCACCATAATTCGCCTCGGCCTCGACCTGCTCGTGGCAGTCAGGAGTCAGGCTGTACTCGGTGTCGCCCATCATGGCCCCTTCGTGCCAGGGAACAACGCTATGCATAATCTCATGCGTTTCGTTCCAGCGCCATTTCAGCTTCGGTTGCGCTTCATCGATCATGATCCGCTTCCGATCAGGGACCCAAAACGCTTTGAGATCGAACTTGCGCACAATATCGAGGATCAGAGTCGGTCGGGCTATCACTTGTTTCCCCGCGACTTTTGCTTTACTGATCAACTCTCGAAGCAAGCCATCATTGGTTGAAGAATAGTATTGTCGATCGAGTTGCAACAGGGCACGCACGTCAGCCAGCTCAATCGGGCCGGTCGGGTTGCCCAAGCCACGAAGGATCTTCGTAATCTGGGCGTCGATGTCGCGTGCTGTTCTCGCTTCAAGGAAGCGATTCCTTATCGTTCGCACAAAAACTTCACATACTCCTCCAGAGCCGAGTGTTCCTCTTGAGAAAGCTTTTCCACTGGCTCTGAACGCGCCGCGAATCTCAAGGCGGCATTTTGAAACTGTGCGTCTTTTATCCGTAGCAACCCGGCAAGAGCCATCAGTTTCTTCTCTGGAATCTTCAGGAATGCGGCAATCTGGTGCACGGTGCGGATTGCCGGCGTATGTTGATCATCGGTCTCGAGTTTCAACAATTCCGCGAGATCAACATCAACCTTCTTCGCGAACTGCTCCAGCGAGAGTTTCCGATCCCGACGGGCAAGTTGTAGAAAACGGGCGAAAGCGTGCTTGAATGGAATTACGTTGCTCGACGTCTGCTCCGCTTGCTCCAGGGCATCCACGAGACCTCCCACAGATACGAAGCAGCCATCTTCCTGTTCTGCTTTTCGTATTAGCCAATCTCGATTCTTGTTCATGTTCATGCGGCACCCTCTTTGAGAAATCTCTCCGCCTGCTCCGGCGTGAATTCACACCAAAGCAAGTTCTGCTTCGCAGGATCACGGCCAACCGCCGTCATTCCGCATACATCGAGGTAGAACCGCTCCGAAGTTGAAAGCGAGTGAAGCGCCAATCGTCCTTTAAACCCTTCGTCAAGGCTCTTGCGCACGGCTGCTTCGATAAGCCTCGTGCCAACGGCTGCAAACTCTGGACTCCTTCCTAACGCTTTCATCAGCGGTTTGATATTCCACGGAGCCGTCTCCAGATAATCCACGTACGTCAGGGGCTTGCCCTTCTGCGACGCGATTCTCCCGGATCTTCCGACACTCTCCAACTTCATTAGACCCTGAAGTTTGCCTCGGGCCCTCATTCCGAAGAACGAGAACGCCAGGATTCGCAAATCCGCCTCCTTGTTGGTCCAATCCCAGTGGAAGTGCCGGGGGACGACCTCCCGTGGTGACCCAGACTGAACCATTTTCGTGGCTGCCTCCACGACCAGCGGTCGCCATTCTTTCTGAGTCTCCAGAAAATGCTCAATCGTCACTTCGTCGAACAGTTCCGCTTCGACTGGCTCCCTGGTTGCCCAATCAACGATCTGAATCGGGGTCCTCACAGAACCATCAGCTCCGCCTTCTCCTTTTTTTGATCCTCGAAGAACAACTTCCCGCCCTCGGCAAGCTTCACGTCGACAAGCTGATACAGCCGCAGAGCTTGCCGCAGAATTGCCGTCTTGCTCAGATCCTTTTGATTGGAGAGGTCTTCGAGCACGCGCATCTCCTGATCCGTAAGGTTAAGTGTCATTGTCTTCTTCGAGTTCATCCGTTTCTACCTGAGTCCATTATACAGCGAATAGCCAAATATACAACATCCAATAATTGTTTTACTGCGTCTTTTTTAGCTAGTTTCTGGCTAGTTATGGTATACTGCCTTTAGAGCTACCCGAAGGAGGGCTCCCCAATTGGAACCTGCAGAAAACCACGAAGTGCGCATTCATATCGATCAAGAGCAGCATCATTTGCCGAACCCAACCACGGGCGCGGCGCTCTATGCGCTCGGTCACGTCGCGGCAGGCTTCGAACTGTACCGCGAAGTGACCGGCGATCGGGAAGATGAGCCGGTTGAAAACGGCCTGGAGACGGTCCACCTGAAGGAAGACGAACACTTTCACAGCGGGCCGCCGAAGGTTTACACGATCATCGTGAACGGCCGGAAGAAAGAGGTATCAACGAAAACATTGTCCTTCGACCAGGTTGTCGCACTAGCGTACAACCCGGTCCCGGTGGGTCCGAATGTGCAATTTTCGGTCACCTACAGGAAGGGACCGCGGAAGAACCCGGAGGGTACCTTGACCGAGGGGGAAACCGTCCGCATCAAGGATGGGATGATCTTCGATGTCTCAGAAACCAATAAGTCGTAGCGCTGATCTGACGCGGCTGCGGAACGAAGGCTACGATCTTGAAATCCGGTCGGACCACTTGCTGGTGAAGGATGTGCCCTACGTAGCCGCCGGCCGGATCGTCAAGCGCGGAACCCTTGTCATGACGCTGAAGCTGGCGGGCGACGTGACTGTGAAGCCTGACGATCACGTTGCCCATTTCATGGGAGAGTATCCGTGTCGCGCGGATGGAACGCAAATTGAGCAGATCAGGAATGAGAGCGCGCGGCGCGAGCTCGGTCCTGGCGTGGCAGTCGATCACAGGTTTTCGGCGAAGCCGATGCCTAGCGGCTCCTATGAGGATTACTACGCCAAGGTGACGCAGTACGTGACGATCCTCTCCGGCTGCGCCCAGGTGATCGAGCCCGGCGTGACCGCGAAAACTTTCCGACCGGTCTCGGCCGCTGAAGTGAAGGAGGAAACGGTGTTCAAGTATATCGACACGGCCTCCACGCGGGCCGAAATCGGTTCGGTCACGGCAAAGCTGGCGGCCGTGAAAAAGGTCGCCATCGTCGGCCTCGGCGGAACGGGCTCGTACGTCCTGGACTTCGTCGCCAAGACGCCGGTGGGCGAGATACACCTGTTCGACGGCGACGAATTCTTGCAGCACAATGCCTTCAGGTCGCCCGGCGCGCCGTCGATCGAGGAACTGAGCGCAAGGCCTAAGAAGGCCGCTTATTTTAAGGGCATCTACGACAAGATGCGTAACGGCATCTTCGTCCACGAGGGTTATATCGTACCGGAGAACGTGGACGAGCTGCGGGACATGAGCTTCGTTTTTATGTGCCTCGAAGGTCCGGCCAAGAAACTGATCGTGGAAAAGCTAGAAGAGTTTGGCATTGCCTTCATCGATGTGGGCATGGGCGTCTACTTGAGCGAGGGTTCACTGGGCGGCATCCTCCGGGCGACTACCAGCACACCCGCGCAACGCGATCATTTGCGAAAGCGGATTTCGTTCTCGGACAACGCCGACCGCAACGAGTATGACGTTAATATCCAGATCGCCGATCTGAACGCGCTGAACGCGACGCTCGCAGTGATCAAGTGGAAGAAGCTGATGGGTTTTTACCAGGATCTCGACGGTGAGCATCACAGCACCTACACAGTCGGAGGCAACATGCTCCGTAACGACGATTGCCTCGCCGGCTCTAATCTGACGCAGACCGGTCGCCCATGAAGCAGGAAAACTCTCTTGCACACGAATTCGTCGAATTCATCCCCGACGTGCTGGAGGAGGGGAAGATTTACGTGTCGATCGAACACTCCACCGTGGTTCACAGATGTTGCTGCGGTTGCGGAAAAGAGGTCGTCACGCCGCTTCGCCCCACGGACTGGAAGCTCATTTTCAACGGAAAGACGATTTCGCTCGATCCATCGATCGGGAACTGGAGTTTTCCATGCCGCTCCCATTACTGGATCAGGAACAATAGGGTGCGATGGGCAGAACAGTGGTCGCAGTTGCAGATCGACGCCAATAGGGCTCACGACCGATGGGCGAAGGGCAAATATTTCAGTGGAGTTGAGGAATCGGCCGATCTAGCAATCCCCACGCAGCAGCCCAAAGCGGCGCACCCTGTTCCATCGCGCAAAGACGCTTGGTGGAAAAGGCTGTGGCCATGGCAGTAGGCTGGCGCGATGGCTGCATTATCCATTCGACCGACGTGCGTAGTACGACGCCGTTTTTTACGCATTGGCTGCGCAGCCGGTTCATCATTCAGGGATGATAAGAAGGCCAAGGATGTGCGCCGCGATCTGTAGTCCGCGTGACAACATGCCGACGTGGTGATACGGAATCGGATTTGATGAAATCGTTTGATGAAACCGCGAGAAACGCTTGGCCTTGGGCCAGTGCCTTCCGCCGCTACCTTCACCAGACGCGTACCCTTCCCTTTCGCGGTTCGCATCTGATGTTCGGCTCTGACTACAGCGGAGATCACGGCAAGAGTCCATTTCGCGTTTATGGCTTCCTCATCGCGGACGAAGATTGGTCCCCGCAGTGGCCCGCCAGATGCCACGCCGTTCGGGATAAGCACCTGAACGACGGCAGGCGAATGGCATTCAAAAACATGAATGACATACACCGGCGTCGGGCACTGACACCATTCTTGGAAGCCGCAGAGTATCTTGAAGGCCATGTAGTGGTTGTGGCCGTGACGAAGAAGCTTTGTCACATGTCGGCCGGACCTGCGTCGATGGAGGTTTGGCAAGGCCTGCATGGCCTTCAGGCCAAATGGGACTTAAGGGCATTTGAACAAATGACCCGAGTCGCTCACTTCTTTTCGATGTTCTTGGGAGAATGGTCCTTGCCGGGTATGGACGTAACGTGGATAACCGATGAGGATAGCATCGTAGCGAATTCTGGACGTCTGGATGATGTGCATCAATTCGCGGCGCGCATGTCTGGGATCTACGTACCGCACCAGCTAGGCACCTTTGCAATGAATACCGTGTCTTTTGACGCCAAAGCCCGCGGATTTGAGGATTTCGTCGCAATCCCCGATCTCGCCGCCGGCATGGTTGCCGAGGCGCTCTCTGTTAGGCTTAGCCACAAAGAGGGACATCCATCTCAATATGGAGCCGAAGACTTGAGCGACAAGTCGCACGTCATCGCGGATTGGTTTTGGCACCGATCAGGACCTCTCAAGAAGATCTGCATCTTGATTGATACGGCCGCGGGCAAAGGTCAGTTTGGCATCGGCGAGCTGAAGATGGAGTTGCAATAGTATTTCGGGATACCAGTTGGTGAAACTGGCGGATGAAGATGAAGCGGGTCTCCGGAGCAGTCAAGCGCGACGTCGAGAAGAATCCACCTCAAGAACAAGGAGTAACGGTTTGGGCAATCCAGCAGAAGAGCGTGACGTCTTCACCGGGTTCCTCGCAGCAATGCCCGCGTTTGCAGGCTCGCCGGTGACGGATTGGCGGCAACCGGCTCAAGATCCACCTGACGTCGAAGCCGACCTCGCTGACGGTAGGACGGTGGGCATCGAGCTTACCTCGTGGCTCGATGAGAGCCAGATAGGCCGTGAGAAGAAGGTCGAAATCATGGAGACGTCATTTCGCGACGCCATCCAGCCTGAGCCTCCGAACGAGACAGAGCGCATATTCCTCGTTTGGCTCGCGCCAAAGCGGCGGATCATGCCTGCGGATCGTACGGCGTTTCGGGCGGAATTGCTGGCCCTGATGGAGGCGATCGATAGGGACTGGGAGAGTATCCCTTGGAGCGATTCTCCCCAAGGATTTGACTGGAAGGACTTCACAAAATACCCGAACCTCGAGAAGCATCTGAACTCGCTAGATATTCATCTGCGGAGGGCCGCCGTCGCTTCTACGATGCGAAAGGGCGGCCTGCACTGGCTCACGTTTCCGGCAAGGGGTGGCGCTTATTCGCCCGACTGGATGGTTGATGCGCTCGTCGAATGCGTATCCGCGAAGACGACCAAGTATTCTTCAAAGCCAAGCGGAGCGGCCGAATTCTATCTACTCGTGCATTACGACAAGGGGTTCGTTTACAACACACCAGTTCTTGGCATCGATTTTGGGTACGCGGAGGCTGTGAAAGCCGCCGCTGCCCAGATAAGCGGAGCCGTAGGCGTTTTCGATAAGATTTTAGTCTTCGTGCCTGTCGCACAGGGGCCACAGGTGTTCCAGCTCCATCCTTGAGTGGCAGTCACGAGAGCGGCCGGCTGGGATCAGCGGTACAAAGCACATTAGGTTCGTTCCTGCTGCTTCGTGGTATCGGCATCGCGCCAGCGCACCTTGTCGAGCACGAGCCTTCGAATTCTCTAGTCCCGGAGCGTCCCGACGCGCCTGCTTGCCGGGGAGCCTCGTCACTTCCAACGGCTCCGTCGTTTGCCTCTGTCCTTTTTTGAGGCCAACGCGGTCTCAGGCGAACTGCTTTGCGGCCCGTATTAGTATCGTGCCGTTTCGGGTAACGCCATATTCCCCCGTGGTTACTTTCGATCTGATCGCAGGAGTTCGAAGTCACTTCGGATAATATTCCTCGACATCGGGCTTCGGCCTCGTCGGCAATTGAGCCATTGGCGGGACATCTCTCGGTGGAAAGTACTCCCAGTCCAGAGA
>Ga0075030_100000186_pt1 | contig 49844 bp, 45 predicted proteins | sample LitLauG_LLR_2012_FD_71393 | JGI IMG/M metagenome (GOLD analysis project Ga0075030, IMG submission 71393) | Freshwater sediment microbial communities from Pennsylvania, USA - Little Laurel Run_MetaG_LLR_2012 | ecosystem: Environmental > Aquatic > Freshwater > Creek > Sediment | place: USA... | reverse complement strand
CCCCACTCCCCGGTTTACAATCCTTTCCGGCAAAATAACTGTCCCTAATTTCCTTGTCTCACGCGAGGGGTGCAGTTCACGATACAGTTCCTCATATCCCTGGATAATGCCCTTTACATAGTTAGCGGGTGCGGTCGGCTCAGCAACCGGCGGGGACGGTTCGTCAAACGTCATTCTGCCCTTGATCGCACACTTATCCTCTGCGCCGTTTTCCCGGCGTATATGCAGCTTGTCGCTCTCCAGGCGGTAGTCCACCACCTGCCCGGCCTGGAAGTCGCCACAGCCGTTGAACCGGTAGCCATGGGCGCCATCTTTCAGTTCGTAGAACTTATGTGTAGCAGAAAGACCTTCTGTGATTGTTCCCTTTTGGTAGGCATTCGTCTTATCTCCCGCAATGGCACTGCCGCACAGCAAAAAGATGATAATGACGCACCAAAACCTGCCCATCGAATTCACAAGACCTCCCAAGATCCGGTCATTCCTAGTCACTTAGCAACCTATTCTCCAGCAGTCAACGTTCGTCAGTGTGGGAGTGTACGCCGAACTGGGACTGAGTTCCACCGCTGTTGACGAAAACAGCGATTTCACTCACAACCCCGGAGTGGTAGCCTCTTGGAACGTGAGTACATCCCGCCGCTGAACCGGCGGCGAACTACAACCCCGTGCTAGCCGACCTTGTAACCCGCATCAAGCAGTGTGCGCGCATCGCCGGATTCGATCTCTGCGGCATCGCGCCCGTCCGCGATTTCGGCGAGTTGCGGGTTTTTCCCGATTGGATCGCGGCCGGAAAACACGGCGAAATGAACTACATGGCAGCGCGCGACGACACCGGCCAACTCAAGCGCGCGGCGTTGGCCCGAGTCGCTCCCTGGGCGCGCAGCGTGATCGTCTGCGCCATCAATTACAACACCGCGCATCCGTATTCAACTCAAGCGCCCGTGGAAAATGCCAGTCGCGGCTGGATTTCGCGCTACTCGTGGAGTCGCGAAGACTACCACGACGCTGTTCTGCGCCGTCTGAAACATGTCGAGGATGGATTGCGCAGTCTGCTCGCTGGCGACTGGCCGCTGGCGACTGGCAACTTGCACTTGCGTTCTTACGTCGACACTGGCCCGCTGATCGAGCGCGTCTACGCCAAATACGCCGGCGTCGGATGGATCGGCAAGAATACTTGCATCATCAATCAGAAGCTGGGTTCGTGGCTGTTTCTGGGTGTGATTCTCACTTCGCTCGATCTCACGAGCCCTGATCGAATGGGCAATGAACTCGCCGGCGACTTGCCCGCGCCCGATCGTTGCGGAACTTGTACGCGTTGCATCGTTGCCTGTCCCACGCAAGCGATCACTGCGCCTGGAGTGCTCGATGCGCGGTTGTGTGTCTCGTATCTGACGATTGAGAAACGCGGCGAGATTCTCGAAGAACTGCGCGAAGGAATGGGACGACACGTCTTCGGATGCGACATCTGTCAGGACGTTTGCCCGTGGAACCGCAAAGCGCCAGCGACTTCCGCGGCGGAGTTTGAGCCGCGGGAAGGACTCGTCAATCCGGCACTCGACTGGCTGGCCGGAATGCAGCCAGAAGAGTTCCGCGAAGTGTTTCGCGGCTCACCGGTTCGTCGCGCTAAGCTTTCCGGGCTGCGCAGAAATGCGGTGATTGCGATGGGCAACAGTGGCGACCAGAAGTTTGTCCCAACTCTGACAACACTTTGCGAGGATATGGAACCAGTGGTCGCCGAACACGCGCGCTGGGCGTTGGGACGGCTCGAACTCTGGCGTCGTCAACGAGAAGGCTTGGACCCCTCTGGTGGCGGTCTTTAAGAATGAAAGACTTAGCGGGGTAAGAAACGCCAGGTCTTTGAGGAATAATGATTTTTCGGTAAAGTATTTATAAATCAATAAGTTAGCGCCAATTTCAGGGGTTTCTTGGATCCGTCTTCACGCTAGGTCTTTGAGAAATAAATACTTTAGCGGTCGTCAACGGCCACGGCGACCCAGCTTTGGTTTTTCCATGAGGCTGCCCCCACCGAGGCTGCGGCACCTTTGTCTGATGTCTGATTATGCACGGAACCATCGTCCAGGTACCGGATCACTCGGTAGTGGCTCAATTTGAATTCTACAAGGGTAGCCAGCGGATCAGTAGATATGGCAGCATAGAGCGATGCCGAAGGATCGAGATTTCTTCGTGAATGCTCGCCGGGTGGTTGAGCAGGCCATCGGCGAGCATATGGATGGAAGCCCACTTGAGAAGAAAACGCCACGGGCAGTTGCGGGAAGCGTCGGCGGGAGGAAGGGCGGCAAGGCGAGAGCTGCCAAGCTATCGGTCGAAAAGCGGAAAGAGATAGCCCAGAAGGCCGCGAAGGCACGCTGGGCCAAGCGTTAGAAAAACACTGCCGGAGAGACGTGGAAACGCTCACTGAGTCGCTTAATGTGATCCTTGTTTAGCTCCCGCTTACCATTCAGGACATCTGAAACAATGCTCTCTGTTCCAAACACTTCTGCGAGATCCTTTTGGCGGAGCTGATGTTCTTCCATCAGATGTCGAATAATATCAAGTGGCCCAACTTCAACGACGGGGTAGTTTCGGTCCTCGAACTGTTCGACCAGAACGGTAAGCAGATCAATGAGTTTCTTTTCTGCGTCCGTAGGCTGTTCTTTCGCGGTAAGGCTTTCGAGCAGCTCAATGTGTCTGCGGTTTTCTTCCTCACCATGAATTACTTCCGGTTTGGTTTCCTCAAGAAGAGTCCCGTACTCCACAGCCAATGCGTTCATTCTTTCCACCCCCCTGTATCGTATTCGGCATGCGTGAGCAAATGCTTTACGAAAATCATTTGCCAGCGATATTCGATCTTGACGATGAGGCGATATGCACTACCTTTTATGTTGAACACCGTGTAAGGGTCAACAAAATCGGCGTGGGGATAGACGTTTCGAACCTCCACTAAACTTTCCCACTCTGCAGACTTTGCAACTTTGTGCCACTCTCCTATGGGTCGCTCTAATGTAGGGTCTTTCGCTACCACATCTCGCCACGCACTTTTTGATATCACGTGCATGCATTCTGTTAGATGCTTCGCGTATTGCGAAGTTGTCTAACATTACTTCGCAAAATGCGAATAAACAACTACCCATTTGGGTTAGCCCTTACTTTGGGAACCACTAGAAACTTCGCAGATTGCGAAGATTTCCCTTGACATTTGTAGTTTGCTCAAGCATCATGGTCAATATGAACCGCTTGAACAGCGAACAACGTGTCAGGGCGATAGCAGCACTTGTCGAGGGAAATAGCATTCGCTCGACTTCCCGCATGACCGGAGTCGCCAGAAATACCGTTACTACTTTACTTCTTGATCTAGCTGAGGCGTGTGCTGGCTACCATGACCGCTACGTCCGCAATCTCTGCATGCGTCGTTTGCAGTGCGACGAGATTTGGAACTTTGTAGGCGCGAAGGCGAAAAACGCGAGCCCCGAACGGAAGGCCGAAGGCTGGGGCGACACTTGGACCTGGACCGCGATTGATGCGGACACAAAGCTCTGCGTTAGCTATCTGGTTGGTGGACGAGACGCCGGATGGGCTACTGAATTCATGCAGGATTGTGCTGGTCGCATCAGCAATCGTGTGCAGATCACCACGGATGGACACAGGGCATACCTAGAAGCGGTGGAGAACGCTTTCGGAGCAGACATTGACTATGCACAGTTACAGAAGATTTACGGGGCTTCAATGGAGAACGAGACGCGCTATTCCCCGGCTCGCTGCATTGGCTGCGACATGAAAGTAGTGAGCGGCAATCCCGATCCCAAGCATGTGAGCACCAGCTACGTTGAGCGCCAGAATCTCTCTATGCGAATGAGCATTCGTCGCTTTACGCGGCTGACGAATGCTTTTTCAAAGAAGGTCGAGAACCACGCAGCCGCCGTTGCGCTGTGGTTCATGTACTACAATTTCTGCCGTGTGCACCAAACTCTCCGAGTGACGCCCGCAATGGAAGCCGGAATTTCGAATCACGTGTGGGGCCTAGACGAGCTTGTTTCGCTTTTAAATTCAAATTGAGCCATTACCGATCACTCTCGCTCTGCTCCTCACTCATGGATCCCGACAAAAAGCGCGAACCGCAGGGAAATAGGGGTGCACCGGACCCCAGGGACTTAATCAGAATTTCCGTAGGACGGTGGCTACTGGCAGGCGAGGCTGTCCGTTACAATCGTCGATTCATTGCGCGGGGGAAATTCATCATGTTCCAGAAGGATCTTCTGCAAGCCAAGCGCATTCTGATTACCGGCGGCGGCACCGGCCTGGGCAAAGCCACCGCGCAACGGTTTTTGGAACTGGGCGCCGAGGTCTACATCTGCGGCCGCCGCCACGAGGTTCTATCCGCCACCGAGCTGGAATTGCGCGAGCGCACCGGCGGCAAGATCCACTCCCGCCCCTGCGACGTACGCGACGCTGCCAAGGTCGAAGAGATGATTGGCGCCATCTGGGCCCAAGGTCCGCTCGATGTGCTCATGAACAACGCCGCCGGCAATTTCCTGGCGCGCACCGAAGACCTTTCACTGGGGGCCTTTCAATCGGTAATCGGCATCGTCCTGATGGGCACGCTGCACACCACCATGGCGTGCGGGCGGCGCTGGCTGGCCTCCGGACGCGGCGGCGTGGTGCTCAACATCACCACCACCTACACGACCACGGGATCGGCATATGTGGTGCCATCGGCGGTCGCGAAAGCAGGCGTGCAGGCGCTGACCCGGAGTCTGGCCGTCGAGTGGGGCGATCGCGGCATTCGCATGAACGCCATCGCACCCGGACCGATTCCGACCGAGGGCGCATTTTCCCGGTTGCTGCCGCGTCCGGAACTGGAGGAAGCGGCGAAAAAACGAAACCCTCTGGGAAGGTTTGGAACGACTGAGGAGTTTGCCAACCTGGCCGCGTTCCTGATCAGCGATGGCTCCGGGTATGTGAATGGCGACGTCGTGACCATGGACGGTGGGGAGTGGTTGCAAGGAGCTAGCGAGTTCACCGCCCTCGGAAGGGAACTGACGCAAAAAGATTGGGAGTCGATGAAACCCAAGAAGTCAAAACAGTAGGAAACTTCCCGTAGAGACGGGGCTGGCCCCGTCTGCAGCGCCGACAAGTTGAAATCCACCGCAAAAACGAAAGCGCCCGGACTCGGTTAGAGTCAGCGGACGCCCGTTTGAACAGCCCTCCCCCGAAGTCTGCTCACCACCTACCCTATGCGCTATTGGCCAAGCCGGGAATGGCACGAACGGGGGATTCCATGGCACGATCTGGTAGGCCCGGCAGGAATCGAACCTGCAACCCTCGGATTAGAAATCCTCATCCGTGACGACACCACACAACCTCAATCACTTACAGGCGTTCTCGGGCACCCGTTAGCACCTCAAATCGCCTCATTCTCACTCTCAGGACATCTTTGGGACCACAATCTTTGCCACCAGGGTCAATCCGTGTGTTCGCGATGTTACGCCAGTTGACGTGCTAAACGGCGCGGTTCAGACTGTTTCATGCAACCACGCCGGACGAGATTGCATCCGACCGCAACATCTGTATCAAGTTGGAAGAATCGGCGATCCCAGTCGAAGCACGGTGCAGTTGGCCTGCGAGATCCGCGGCCTAGACGCGCAGCTATCCAGAATCAATTAGCGCCGTTGTCAGCGGCGTCGGAGGTCGTGCTATGGCAATCTGGTCACATCGTCTCGATGTCGAAGAAGGAGTTGGATACCAACAGCCGCCGAATCCGTGTGACCATTGGGTCCCGAGGAGGATTCAGGTGGTTGCCGTTGTTTCGCTCTCATTGATGCTCGGTGGCTGTGGTGGATCAAGCAGCCAGTCCGCACACCAGCCACCTCCAAGCACACAGTTCTTTCTCCAGGCGCTCCCCGAGACGCCCCTCATGACGCCTGGAAGTTCGTTTGCGGCTAGCATCGGAGCGATGCCCCTGGTGGGGAGTACCTTTCAGGGAACGATTGCCGTCTCGATTTCCGGGCTACCATCAGGCCTCACAGTCACTCCAAGTTCTTTCTCGGCCAGCCCGGCCAATTATGGTTGGTTCCCAGTGACGATTGCGGCCGATGCATCTTTGCCCATCGGCGTGTACCCGTTCACTGTGACCGGCACAAGCGGAAGCATGAATTACTCCCTGAAGATGGCGGTGGGGCTAGTGCAGCCGCCTCCGCAGCCCACATCGCTGCAATCTCAAGTGATCTACAGCTTTACCGGACAGCTGGATGGAGGCGGCCCATCTGGAGCATTGATCGCGGATGGTGCCGGCAATCTTTATGGCATAGCGTTCGAAGGCGGCGCGTACGGGCCGGGGGTCGTATTCGAGCTTTCGTTTTCGAACGGCGCCTGGCAGGAAACCGTGCTGCATAATTTTGGCAATGGAAACGACGGCCAGGGGCCCGTGGGCGATCTGATCTTCGATGCTTCCGGAAATCTGTACGGCGTAACTCGCTCGGGCGGCACGGCGGGTTACGGAACGGTTTACGAACTCACGCCGACGGGATCGGGGTGGCAGGAAACTGTGCTGCATAATTTCGCAGGCTGGGCAGACGGCGTGAACTCTGCCACTGGCGTTGTCTTTGACAAACCCGGCAACCTCTACGGCACCACTGAGTACGGTGGCGACGTCGGCAGTAAGTATTGCCCCAACGGCTGTGGCACCGTCTTCACACTCACCCATAACGGGAATGCCTGGAACTATTCGGTGATCCACAATTTCGAATACTATCCAGACGGCAATGACCCAGGCGGGAGCACCGTGTCAGGAAATGGCCTGGTCTTCGATGGGCAGGGAAATCTCTATGGCACGACTTACAACGGTGGAAGCTTGACTTGTCCGCAACCGACGCCATATTCCGGCGGCCAGGGGTGTGGCGTCGTCTTCAAAATGACCCAGTCCGGAGGCGTCTGGCAATACTCGGTCCTTCACACGTTCGAAGCAAACTACGACGGCCTTGGTCCGAGCGGGCTGCTGATCGACCCGTCAGGCAATCTGTATCTCACAAGCTACGGCGGTTTTTCTACCCAGCAATGCGCTACATGCGGAAACCTTTTCGAGCTTACCCCCTCGGGCACGCTGACCGAGCTTTATTACTTCTGGGGCGACAACCTCGGCTACTCACCGAGCGGTTTGGTGCGCGACCAGGCGGGGAATTTCTACGGCGTTGCCAGCGGAGGCCCCTACAGTTGTGAACAGGGTGTGGGCTGCGGGACGGTGTTTCGGCTGTCGCAAACCGGGCAAAACTGGGAGGGCGGCGCATTCTACGATTTTCCAGGCGGCGCCGCTGGTTGGATTCCGTGGTCCGTTACCGTAGTCGGAAACAAGCTCTATGGCACCACTCAGCAGGGTGGCGGATCGAATTACGGGGTGGTGTTCGAGATTCCTCTGCAGTAAAAGTGCTCGCGCCAGCCGCTCCTTATTCACCTGAGCCGTAAATATCTCGAGGGATTAGCGAAATCAGCTTCTTGACGACACCCTCCCCAGTTACGCTCGCCAGGTAACGACTGAGAGGACCAAGGCCGATGCCGCTTTCCGAGGTTGTGTGGTAGGCCCGGCAGGAATCGAACCTGCAACCCTCGGATTAGAAATCCGATGCTCTATCCGCTTGAGCTACGGGCCCACGCTATACAAGGTTCTGACTACCGATTATAGGGGAAGCGCGCGGGGCGCAGCGGAGCTTGTCCGGCGAGCAGGTCGGCGGCCATGGATCTGCCTGGGATCGAAAAAAAGAGCCTGCCCCCGGAGGAGCAGGCTCTTGAAGACAGATTCGTCAGCCCAACCCTATTGCCCCGGGCAGGCGCTGGCTTGGTCGTTCTGGAAAGCGAGCCAGCTGTGCACCGAAGTGGACTTGGGCGCTCCGAAGTAACCCAGAAACACCAGCGATTGCAGGTTGTAGGTGAATCCGCCGAGCGTATAGGGATAGCCACCGTAGTTGACGGTGCCTTCCAACGGGTCACCCACTTCCAGGAAATTGTTGTCGTTGCAGTTAACGTTGTTATCGACAAACGGGTCATCCATCCATTCGCCGATTTCGTGCGAGAGCGCGGAAACATCTTGCGAGAACGACCCCACGCTATCCACATAGGTGGCGTGCGAGTACGTCTGGCCGCTCGGCTGCGACCCGTTGGCGCTGTGATAGCCTCCGATGCAGCAGCCGCCTCCGGATGTCAGAAAGATGTCATAGGTAATGAAAATCGGCAGAACGCCCGGCTTGATCTTTAGCTGCGCCGCCATCCAGATTTGCAGTTCGGCGTCGAAAGCGTTGATGTCGTAGGTGCCTACCACCCCGCTCCCCGTAAATGGGTTGGTATACACCGCGCCCAGAGAAGGCGAAACCGTAATGGTCTTCTCGGCCAGAACCACCGGCTTGCCCAGCAGAACGTGGTAGCTGCTGTTGCTGGCCACGCTCGACCAGAAGTTGCCCCGCTGGAAAGCGTCGATGTACTGCGTGGCTCCGAGATCGGTTCCGCCCTGGGTGAAGTCCAGGCCCGGATTGAAAATGGGCGAAGCGATGATGTTGTTGATCACCGTCTTGCCGTTGCTGAGCACCGTCGTCTTCGGGTCGAAACTGCGGTTCCCATTCTTCAAGCCGTACTTCAGCTTGACCGGAATGATGTACACCGGGATGGTCGTGCTGACGTTGGTCTTCGTCGGATCGGTGCCCACCATGGTGTACGTAATGGTTTTGCCGGTGAGGTCCTTGAAGCTGCCATTCCACTGCACAAGATTGGTAGCTTGCGGGCCTAGTTCCTGGTTCGGTACGGCATGTCCCGGTACAGCTTTGAACATCGGCTTGGCATCGACGATGTCGGGATACCTGGTTTCCTGGGCGATGCCGGCGGACGCCAGCACAAGCGACGCGGCAATGACACTGACAACAAAACGCTTTTCCATGTTCTGCTCTGCTCCTGATAGATTTGAAGAAAACGATGATCAACTGGGGGAACCGGGGGAGCCTGCGTGCGAAAGACTTATCAGCTTTGTCGGGAAGCCTGCTTCAATTGCCTCGGCAATAAAAACCGTGCCCTAGTCCTTCAGCGGCACCATGGTTTGATCGCCCCGGCAAAAAGTCGCGACTCTTAGCAATCCGCCTTGCGCCTGGGGCACGATCACCACCGGTCCGTAGCAATACACGGCGTGCCCATTGGCAGCGAAGTACCACTGCCCTCCCTTTCGCTTTGCCGGTTTCTGGCTGGCGATAGGCGAAACCTGAGCAGGTGGCGCCAACCTGGGAACGGGAAGCGACAAGATCAGGGCTAGGGCCAGGGCCATCATGATAGGGTCTTGCGTGCCTCACGGCCCTCCACATTGGGCCGCGTTTCACAGAACCGCCTTCTCGTAATCTCTCGGAACACTCGCCTAAATCACTCGCGTGGACCGCCGCGCATCTTCCAAATCCGCCGCCGGCTTTCCCGGAACTTCCTTCATGGAGTGGGTCGATTTACCGGGCTTCGTTTCCTTGGCTGATCCTTTTGTCCCTGCCGCCGCATTGCCGCCGTACCCGTTCTTAGGGTCCGCTGGAACAGCAGTTTTTTCGTGGGCCCGCTTGCTGTCGTCGCGGGCAATCTTGTCTTTCAACGCCGCCAGTTGCGTGCTGTCCTTCAACATCTCGCGGATTAAACCGCGCTGCGATTCGATGGTCTTGCCCTGCTCGAAGACCAGCAGCGTCAGAATGCCGTAGGAGACGATGAACAGGATCACCAGCAACGGCAGCATCGCTGCCGTCCGTTTCGGCGCTCTAGGATTAGGAGCCAAGCACTCCGTGCTGTAAATGACGGTCAAATTGCCCCCAGCCTCGCCCCATACGCTCCGGGCTTCCGAAAGGAAACAGTGCACCCGTAAAACCATCTGAAAGGGAATATGTAAGTGTTTGTTGGGAAGCGAGTTACCCAGAGGATGAGGCACGGGGCTGAGCCCGCGAATGCAAGTGTCTGCACTTTATGAGTAACGAATCCAGCGTCGGGGTGGCCAGATCATCGGCTGTTCTTGAATCACCCGATGGCCCGATTCCTCCGCCCATACGCCTCCCACGAAATCACCGGATTCCGCAGCACTCCAATCTTCTCAATCTCGCATTCCATCACGTCGCCCGGCTTCAGGTACCAAGCCTTTGGATCGCCCGAAAACGCCGCCACGCCCGATACCGTTCCCGTCGACACCACATCTCCCGCGCTGTATCCCATCGGCGAGTAGTGCGCGAGGATCTCCGGAATCTTGACCGACATCTTGCTCGAATGCGACCGCTGCCGCGATTCGCCATTCACCCGCAGTTCCATCGCCAGATTATGCGCATCCGGAATCTCGTCCGCCGTCACGATCCACGGCCCCAGAGGGCAGAAAGTGTCAATCCCCTTGCAGAAGCTGAACACGCCCGATTTCATTTCCTGCCGTTGAATGTCGCGTGCCGTAATGTCGTTGAAAATGACATAGCCGCCGATGTAGCTTGGCGCCTCGTCGGCCGTAAAGTGCTTGCCCGCTTTCTTCAGAACGACCGCCAATTCCAGCTCGTAGTCCAGTTCATGCGTCAGGTGTTCGGGATAAATCACCGGTTCGTCCGGCCCGATGATCGCGTCGGTGTTCTGAAAAAAGACGATCCACGGCATCACCGGATGCGAAAACCCGGCCTTCGTGGCCTCTTCGTGATGTTCGCGAAAATTCCCCGCCGTGTGAAAAAACTTCTTCGGAATAATGGGCGCTTTAAGCTGCACGTCGGGGAGCGCGTACGCCACCGCCTCGCCGCGAGGACCAGTGACCCCGGTAACGCCCGCCCCGCCCAGTCTTACAACGTGGCCGAGACCCTTGTGCGCGGCCTCCAGGCTCGTGTCTCCGCCCCGGAACAGCGCCCGCATGTCGGGCGGAACCAGCGCGTCCGCCATGCGGTAGAAAATGGCTTGCCCTTCAACGTCCCGCAGGTAGAGCGCGCAAGCCGTATGCAGATCGACAACCCGATCGCCACCGGCCAGCGCCCCAATGCGCGTTTGCCGCGCCGCATTTTCAAAAGTCACAAGCTTCATGACGACCTGTAGGTGCGCGGATTCGCCCCGTCTCAGGCAAACGTTTCCACCCTCACAGAAAATCGTTTGACCGCAACATTCGGATAGCCCGTGCGCCGCGACTGCCCTATGTTACCTGCATGGCCGCCAATGCGATACTTTCACAAGAAGCGATGAAGCCGACCTCAAAACCCACGACCGCGGAAATCGCAGTTCCGACCGCCGCTCGAACTAACGACCGCCGCTGGCAGGCCGTCGTCGATCGCGACAGCTCACGCGACGGCGCCTTCGTTTTCGCCGTGTCGAGCACCGGCGTCTTCTGCCGCCCGTCGTGTCCCGCCAAACGCCCCCGCCGCGAGAACGTCAGCTTTTTTGACCAGCCCCTCCATGCCGAGCAGGCCGGCTATCGGGCCTGCCTGCGCTGCCGTCCAAAGGCGGTGGACGGAAACCCGCAATCCGCGCTGGTGCGCGCTATGTGCCGCTACATCGAGCGGCACATCACCGATCAACACATGGAAGACCGCCTCACGCTCAGCCTGCTGGCGAAGGAATTCCGGCTAAGCCCGTTCCACCTGCAGCGGACCTTCAAGTCGGCGCTGGGAGTATCGCCCAAGGCCTACATCGACGCCGTCCGCCTGCGCCAGATCAAACAGAATCTGCAGGCGGGCCACGACGTGACCACCGCCCTCTATGCCGCCGGATACGGCTCCAGCAGCCGCCTCTACGAACGCACCGCCACCCAACTCGGTATGACGCCGGAGAAATATCGCCGCGGAGCCGTGGCCGCCGTAGTCCGCTACACCATCGCCAACTCGCCGCTGGGCCGCATGTTGATCGCCGCCACCCAAAAGGGCATCTGCTCAATCCAGTTCGCCGACCGCGACGAGCCGCTCCACCAGGGCCTGATGCGCGAGTTCCCCTTCGCCACCCGCCGCCGCGACGATGCCGCCATGTCAGAATGGCGCGTGACCCTCACCCGCCTGATGGAAGGACGCGGCGCCAATCCCTCTCTTCCGCTCGACATAAGGGCCACCGCATTTCAGCGCCGAGTCTGGGAAGCACTCCAGAAAATCCCTCGCGGAGAAACACGCTCCTACAGCGCCGTGGCCAGAACGATCGGCATGCCCAAAGCCACCCGCGCCGTGGCCCGCGCCTGCGCTACCAACCCGGTGGCGTTAGCCATCCCTTGCCACCGCGTGGTGCGGCAGGATGGCGAATTAGGCGGCTATCGTTGGGGAATCGAGCGCAAAGAACAGTTGCTGGCGCTGGAAAAACAACTGTAAGGAACGTGCCTCGGGGCAACGCGACTGACGATGCGCCCCACAGCCCGCAATAACGTGCGCCAGAAAAAAGTAAGCCCAGGACCGGCCTTCGGTCCTGGGGCTAATTTAGCTTCTAGATTATTTGCATCACGCGGACGGGGTGCACCCCGGCTCTACCGCGTCCAATGAATTCGTTTACGGCCAGCGCTTCGCCGCATCTTCCCACCCCGCCACTCGTGCCGGAGCGGGCGCAGCTTGCGCGGCCACTACCGGCGGAATCCGCACTGGTTGCTGCGGCGGGGCCGCCGTTAATGTCGGCTTGGGCGCTTCCGCGATCTGCTCTTTTTCTTCCGAAAGCAGAGGAGCGGCAACGCGCAAGGCCTCAACCTCTTTCTCCAGCCTGGTCAGTTCAAGTTCCTTCTGGCGTAGAACTTCGTACACATTTTTCATGCTTGGGCACCTTGTCTTGGAACGAGCGATTAAGCGCAGACTATTGGTTCACTCAGCGCTTTGTCAAGGAAAACGGCGCCCGTATGTGCATGGATGGTTATCGACGCCTGATGATCGCAGCTTCGTTCACCCAGCCGCGAAGCGGCGGCACAGGAGAGCCCGGCACATCAGAGGCCGTTACGAAACTCACTCTGCACACGGGCCGGTGGTATTTTTCCGCAGGCCGTTAGACCAGATCCTCTACCTTCAACTCGGCCGCGCCGCCTTTCCATGCTTTGCGGAACTCCTGCTCTACGAACCAGGCATCGGAGTTTCGATCCTGCGCCTTGAGTGCCCGATTTAGGCCGAACAACGACCGCGGATTCCGGAGATTCCTCGCCAGATCGTCGCGGAACGCCTGCTCCGCGCCTTTGGCATCGCCGCTCATCAGCAGCACTCCGCCGAGCGACTCGCGCACGGGAAAAAACCAATCCTGAGGCTCGTCGTACTTCAGCGTATCCTGCACCGCGACGGCATCGCGCAGCATGCCCGCGGCGGCAGCGTTGTCCTTTTTCGCCAGCGCCACCTGCGCTCCCAGAACGTTTTCCGCAATCTTCAGAATGTCTTTGGTTTTGTTGTTAATGGGCATCTGGAAAATCGCATCCGGCGAAGTGGCTTTCTCAGCTTCAGCGACGATCTTGTATTCGGCTTCCGCCTCGTCGATCCTGCCCTTGCCTGCCAGCGCCATGCCGCGGGCGAAGTGCCAGAAGCCGGTCGTGGTCTTCATCTCGGCGGCGGGCGGCTTCATTGCCAGAATCGCGTCCCACTTGTGGAAGCGCACATTGACCGCCATGGGGATGGTCATGAAGCCTTCGAGCGGTGGCATCGCTTTCACCGACGGCGCCACATGGGCGGCGAGCATATCCGCCGCCTTGTGAGCTTCCGCATAATCGCCCACCATGGCCGAGCACATGGCGATGAAATGCAGGTTGTGGCTGTAGTACATCATCGAGTAAATGCCCTGCGCACCACTCTTCTGCATGTAGGCGCGATCGACGGCCGCCGCTTCCTGGTTGGTCTTCATTGCCGCGGCGTAATCTCCGGTGCGGATGTAGACATGCGCGGGCATGTGCACGATGTGGCCCGCGGCGGGGGCCAGTGCAGCCAGCCGGTTCGCCGCCGCCAGAGCGCGCTCCGGCGAATTCGACGCCTCTACAGTGTGAATGTAGTAATGGAGCGCGCCCAGGTGATTGGGATCGCGTTTGATCACCGATTCCAGAGTGGCGACGATCTCCTCTGTGCCCTCTGCTGGACTGCCGTCTTGATGCCACAATCCCCACGGATGAAGGTTCATCCCCGATTCTGCGAATAATGTCGCCGCATCCAGATCGTCGGGGTAGTTCCTCACGACCTCCCGCATCGCGTCGTGGTAATCTTCCGCTGCCTGTCGCAGATCGGACTTCGGGTCGGCCGGAAAGCGTTTCGCCATCGCTGAAATGTATGCGCGTTCGGCTTCGGAGGCGTTGCCGCTCAGGTCCACCGCCTTCTGGATCGCCTCGTGCGCCTGCTTAAAGCGGTCATCGCTTGCGGGATCGTTGTAGTTCGGGCCGACCGCTTCCGCAGTTCCCCAATAAGCCATGGCCAGCTTTGGATCCAGTTCCGAGGCTCTTTTGAACGAGCGCGCGGCCTCGTCGTGATTGAAGGCGTAGATTAGGCGCAGTCCCTGATCGAAAAACCGTTGCGCCTCAGCGTTTTTGGTTGAAACCGGATGATGCAGATCGCCCAGGCCGGTCATGATGGTCGCCGGCTTGGCCGCGGCCATGGCGTGATCGTGATTCTGAGCGGCGGCAATTGTAGCAAGGGCAAGAAGCATGGTCAGACACAGCACGGCACCAGCAGTGGTCAGCAGTTTCATAGGAAACCTCCTTCGGGGTGAAACAAGCGGACTTCCATGGCGATCAAGACCGGATGCGGAAACCTTAGTACAGACTTGGCCGCCAAGGCAACCGCCTGCTAACCTCCTCGCATCCGAGGAGGCTCGCACGCCTAAGCTGCCATGTCCAAGAAAGCTGCCGCGCCCTTTGTTCTCGCCGAAGCTCTGCTCTCGGCTTTCGACACCAACGACCGTATCAACCAGTACCTGCTGGATCATCTGCCTGCCGAAGCGTGGCGCGCCGAGCCTCCCGGGAAAAAGGGGCGCGATGTCGCTGGCGTGGTTGCACACATGCATAACGTCCGCGTCATGTGGTTGAAGGCCGCGGAAGGAAGAGTTCCCGAGCAACTTGACCGGTTCACGGTCACGCCCGCTCAGGCGAAGAACGCGCTGGAGTCGAGCCGCGCTGCGCTCCGTGAAGTTCTTCAAGCGTCGCTCGGTGACGGAAGTGGGCGCATTAAGGGCTTTCGCCCGGATGTCGCCGGCTTCTTCGGATATCTGGTCGCGCACGACGCGCACCATCGCGGACAGATCACCATGCTCGCCCGCCAGGCCGGGCACGCGATTCCGCAGAAGGCGATGTTCGGCATGTGGGAGTGGGGCGTGCGCTAAACATATGCGCTAAACTCATACTCTAGACTCATACTCTAGCCTCAAGGCAGAGCCAGCCGCCGCATGCACAAAGCCACCATTCTGTTTAATCCCAACTCTGGCCGCCGCGGCAAAAAGCGAGACGCGGAACTGAACCACGCCATTGGCGTTATCCAGTCGGCGGGTGTGCGCACCGAACTTACGGTTTGCCGATCGAGCCAGGAAGCGACCGACAATACCCGCTGCGCCGTGGCGGACGGCAGTGACACGGTCTTTGCCTGCGGCGGCGATGGCACGATCCACGATGTCATTCAGGGACTGGCCGGTACGCCCGTGGCGCTGGCCATTCTTCCGTTCGGCACCGCCAATGCTCTGGCCCACGATCTGGGAATCCCACTGCACCCCGGTACCGCCGCTCAGATTGCGGTCGGCGGCAAGGTCCGCCGTATTGCGCTCGGCCGCATTGAATATGAAGATTTCAAAGGCAAATCTTCGGCGCGCTACTTCACCGTCGCCGCCGGTATCGGTGTGGACGCGCACCTGTTCTACAAACTGACGGCGTCGCTCAAGAATCGCTCGGGCATGACCGCTTATTACCTCAAGGCCTGGCAGTTGTGGGCGACTTACAACATGCGGCGGTTTGAGGTTGAGTATGCCAACGGAAACGGAGGGCGCCAGCGCGCCTCGCTGACTGAACTGTTGGCGGTAAGAATCCGGTTTTTCGGAAACATCCTGCGCGAACTGGTTCCGGGAGCCTCGCTCGACTGCAGCGACTTGCGCGCCGTCATGTGCCGTACCTCCAACCGCAACGCTTATCTGCAGTACGTCGCTGGAGCGCTGCTCGGCCGCCAATGGAACATCGACGGCATCGATTTGGTCAGCTGCTCGGAGGTTGTTTGTCAGCTGCCGGAGAAAAGCGACGGGCACATAGAGGATCGCGTTTACGTCGAAGCCGATGGCGAGCTGCTTGGACGGCTGCCCGCACGCATGACCATGCAGCAGGACGCGCTGTCCCTGGTAGTGCCTGCATAGCCTTTTGTCCGTGTTGGAGCGGGGCATCGCCACATCCAAACGAGCGCAACTCGGCCCTGACATCGCATTGGAGACGGTTTCATCCTCCGCGGCGCGTTATTATGAAGCTTGTCTATGCCTACTGGCCGCCAAGGGTCGATTCGCCTCTTCCGATTCTCCGGAATCGATGTCTTCCTACATTGGTCCTGGTTCTTATTGGCGTTTTACGAGATCAATGCGCGCAAGGGAAATTATTCCTCGATCGGCTGGAATGTCGCGGAATATCTCTCGCTGTTTCTGATTGTGACGCTGCATGAGTTCGGCCACTCGCTCGCTTGCCGGCAAGTTGGCGGACAGGCGAATCAAATCGTGCTCTGGCCGCTGGGCGGCGTGGCCTATGTAAATCCGCCGCAACGCCCCGGCGCCACCCTGTGGAGCATTGCAGCCGGGCCGCTGGTGAACGTAGTACTCGCTCCGATCATCATGGGCTTCGGCCGCCTGTGCTATATCTTGGGGTGGTACATCGCTGTCCCCGATCTGCGAACGTTGATTCACGCTATTTTTTATATTGACCTCGGACTGCTGATTTTCAACATTCTGCCCATTTATCCTCTCGATGGCGGCCAGATTCTTCGCGCACTGCTTTGGTTCGTGCTCGGCCGAGCCCGGAGTCTGATGGTAGCCACCATCCTCGGGTTCGCAGGCATCGTCGCATTCATCGGTCTCGCGTTCTGGATGCATGACTCCTGGCTCGGGATAATCGCCGTTTTCATGCTCATGAATTGTTGGAGCGGGCTGCAACACGCGCGGGCCCTGCTGCGCGTGGCAAAGTTGCCGCGGCGATTCGGATTCGCCTGTCCAGAATGCAAGGCCAGTCCGCCGATCGGCGAGTACTGGAAGTGTGGAAAGTGCGGCCAGGCCTTCGATAGTTTTCAGACTGGAGCGGTATGTCCGCACTGCGCAACGCACTATACAGAAACACGGTGTCTCGATTGTGGCGCTACGCATGCGATGAGGGAATGGTCTGGGAATGCGGTCCACGAGAGTTCGACGCTTCCGGCGGCCACTGTTTAGCTTCTAACCTCACTCATCACTTTTGCATGGCTTCGCGTCCGGCTAAACTCGACTGACCGCCCTTGGAACCCGTCACTCACTTTCTGTTTGGCGCCGCCATGGGCCGCGCCGGACTCAACCGCAAGACGGCGCTGGCCACAGCCACCTTGACGCTGGGCGCCGAAGCCGCGGACCTCGACGTCCTGAGCCGCTTTGGCGGCTCCGCGTTTGGCCTGAATCATCATCGCGGATTTACGCATTCCTTTCTGGGCGTGCCTCTGGTAGCCGCCGTGGTGGTGGGATTCGTCTATTTACTGTGGCGGCTGCGCGGCCGCAAGACCCGCAATCCCAACCTTCCGCCGCGCTGGGGACTGCTCTTTGCCTATGCTTGCCTCGCCGGCCTCAGCCACATTGCGCTCGACTTCACCAACAATTACGGAGTGCGTCCGTTCTGGCCGTTCTCCGAGCGCTGGTATTCATGGGACATTGTCTTCATCGTGGAGCCCGTCCTTCTAGTGGTGCTCACGCTCGGCTTGGTTCTGCCCGGCTTGTTTGCGCTCATTAACGAAGAAATCGGGGCCCGCAAAGACGCGACTCCCAGGGGAAGAATGGCAGCGACTGTGGCTCTGGTCGCGGTCTTTGCCTACTGGGGACTTCGCAACTATGAACATCGCCGCGCGGTCGCGGCGCTCCAGTCTCGGGACTACCAGGGCGCCGATGCTGTCCGGGTTTCGGCGTACCCCTACTGGGTCAATCCGTTTCGCTGGTACGGAGTGGTGGAAACACCAACTTTCTTCGCCAACATGGATGTCGATTCGCTGAACTTTCATTCGATGTCTCCCGAAGTCGATCCCGAAGCCCAGATGCAGATTCACTACAAGCCCGAAGAAACGCCGGTCACCTTGGCCGCCAAGCAGACCTACCTGGGACGCGTGTACTTGAGTTGGGCGCAATATCCTATAACTGAAACCGAACCGCTGGAGATTGATCCGTCTGACCACGTTCGCGCCGCCTATCTGGTCCGCTTCCGCGATCTGCGCTACGCCTACCCCGGACGCAACGGCCGCGCCACCCTGGGCGCCATGGTGTTACTGAACCGTGATCTGCAAGTGGTGGAGGAACGCTTCGCCACGGCAGGCGCGAGCACGAGAACCCGGTAACCCGTGAGACCCACAACCCCATTCAACCGCTGAAAATACCGGTCTTGAGAAATTGGGCAAAGATGGGCGCGTGGTTATAATGCGCGAGTGAGCCTTCCGGACGAGCGCGGGCCAGCACGCCAAGCGGGCATCAGCTCGAACCCTCAACCGCAAGAAACAGCGCCCTTGGGACCCGGCGCCACGGGGAGCGGGCGACATGGGCCGGCCGATCCGTCGTCACCGATTCGCACGGGTGAGGTACTCGCCAGCCGTTACAGAATTGTGCGGCGTCTTGGAAGCGGCGGCATGGGAGAGGTTTTCGAGGCGGAAGACCTCGAACTCAGAAGTAGCGTTGCCCTCAAAACCATTCGGGCGGATACTGCAGCTCAATCCGGCGCACTGGAGCGCTTTAAACGTGAGGTCCATCTTGCCCGGCGGGTCACTCATCCGAACGTCTGCCGCATTTTCGATTTAGGCGTGCATGTCGCGGATTCCGGCGGCAAGACATGGTTTCTGACCATGGAGCTGCTGGGCGGGCCCACGTTGTCGGAAGCTATTGCGCGTGGAGGTCGGATGAGGGCGGCGGATGCGCTGCCCATTGTGAAGCAAATGGCGGCAGGCCTGAGCGCAGCCCATGGGGTGGGCATTGTTCATCGCGACTTCAAAAGCGCAAACGTGATCCTGATGCCGCAGGAAGCCGGTGCCGGGCAAGGGTCCCAAGCCAAGATCACCGACTTTGGATTGGCGCGCGCGTTGGTGGGAACAAACGAGTCGGCGATGACTACGCTTACGGGCTCCGGCGGGCTGGCGGGAACCCCGGCCTACATGGCACCGGAGCAAGTCGAGGGCGCTGAAACCAGCGCGCGCACCGACATTTACGCGCTCGGCATTGTCATGTATGAGATGCGCACGGGCGCATTGCCATTTACGGGGGCGACGCCGTGGGCCGTTGCCGTGAAGCGGCTGAAAGAATCTCCGGCCTCGCCGCGAGTTCACGCTCCGGATATCGAACCGCAATGGGAATCCGCAATTCTGCGCTGCCTCGAGAAGATTCCTGCCGATCGTTTTGCCGGCGCGATCGATGTGATCGCGTTGCTGGAATCTGCTCCGGAAAATGCCCGCGCGGAACCGCCGGAAAAAGCGGCAGAGTTAGCCGGGGCCAAGAAGCGGAAGGCGATCCGGCTTGCGCTCGCGGCGATTGTAACGGCGCTGGCGCTGGCCGGCGCCTTTTATTGGGTCCCCAGGTTCTTTAGAAGCAGCGATAAGAAAACGATGACGCCAGCCACTTCAACCAGCTTGCGGCCTGCCACGTTCGGTTGGCGGCAGACGATATTTCCGGCAGATCTGTCGCTCTCCGACATCTACGTTGTTGCCGCGGCCCCCGGTTCCGCGCAACTGTCGCTGTTTGGAGCATCGTCGCTGCAGAGTTGGGAGCCCGGTTCACATCTGCAACCGGCGGTGCACACTGGCTTTACAGTTGCCGGCCGCGCCGATTGCGGCGAGGGGCTGTGGCTGATCCATGACGATAATCAGAACATCACGAAGTGGGACATCGAGAAACAGCGGGCGCTGAAGACAATCACCGCGCCCCGCGCCTTCCAGGCAGCGGCTTGCCTGGATGGAACCGGCGACCGCTGGGCGCTTCTGGCGCAAGATGGCGAGGCTTCGCGGCTGCTCGAGTTCGATACGCGCACCAACCGCACTTTGCACTCGCAGTTGCTGACGAACTCGTACATGATGGCAACGGTGGACGCCTGGAGCCGTAACCTGGTGCTGCTGGGCAGAGACAGCATCAGCGTGCGCACCTGCGATCGCCTGGAACAGGTTCTGCACGACACGGTGACGGAGACGATGACCCATGATGCGACGTATGGATGGTCACCTTCGGGCCGTTACTTCGGCTTCGGCCTCAAGCAATTGGTGGTCTACGATCTCGAACAGAAAAAACGGGTTGGCAGCCTGGGCACAACCGGATGGATCAAGGGCGTCGGCTGGATCTCCGATAACGGCCTAGGCGTGATGGACGATCGCGGAACCTTGTATTGGACGTCGGATCCGCTCAAGGGCTGGGAATTGCAGCAAGAGCCGCCAACGGAAAGTGTTTACGGCGCGTTCTGGATTCCGTCATGCTTGCGCTGGCTTGCCGTCAGTAGAGATGGAAGGGCGCTGTCGTGGGAATACGTCACCCCTCCCCTGCTGCTTGATCTCCCGGTATCGCCGATTGAGCTTTGGTCGATTGCGGCCGATCCACGGGGTGCAAGAGTGGCGCTCTCAGGCAAGGACCGGCGTATCTATATCGTGGATTTGCAGGAGAATAGAGTTGTTCGAACGCTGGAGGGGCACACCGATGGAGTGCCGATGGTGCGCTACGATGCGACGCACCGGCTCATCTCCGCGGGCGACGACTCGACGATTCGGGTCTGGGATCCCGATACCGGGAAGCTATTGCAAACCGTGCAGGGCCATCACAGCCTGATCAACGGCTTCGATATTAGCCCCGATGGACGATGGTTAATCTCTGTCAGCTCCGACCTGACCATTAAGCTTTGGGAAATGCCCGGTCTGACACTGACGAAGGATCTAGGACGTACAAAGAATGCGGGCGCGGCCATTGCATTCCTGCCCGGCGATAACGAGCACTTTCTGGTTTCTGATTGGGGTGGCGGGATCTATCTGTACCAGGGAAACGCTCCTGATTGGAGCGTGCGGCAGCAGTTTCAATTAGGCGATAGCGAAGTTTACAAGCTATGCCCCGCAAACCACGCCTGGTGGGCAGCGGTGCCCTTAGGCGAAAAGGCCGGCTTGTGGCTCGTTCCGGCCGGTGATATCCGCGGCGCCACCCGAATTCCTGAAGCATCCGGCTACCATTGCTGGACATCGAGTGATGGCCAGTTAACTGCCACGCTATCTGCAACCGGTATTGAGTTACGATCGAATGCGACCGGCAAAATCAATGCCGTCTACTCTATCGCCAGTGAGGCGGGCGAACCGGTGGCTATCGCAAGCCGGCCACCCACGGTTCTGCTGGGACATGGCAATGGGCATTTGTTGGCTTGGCGGTTGAACTCGAAATGAAGGCGCAGCCATGGCGCTTGACGTCCGCGCTTGACCCGCAGCGTCCGCTCGCGCAACAATCCTAATGACTCCTGACGAGGTGCTTATGCTGGCGTATCTGTTTGTTGTTTTTGCGGTGTTATCGCGGATGCCGTTCATGCCGCATCCCTGGAATTTCACTCCGGTTGCGGCGGCCCTGCTTTATTTTGGGGCGCGCGGTTCCAGACGCCAGCTCTGGGTGCCTTTTGTCCTGCTCGCCGTCTCCGATGTCGTCCTCACTAAGTTCGTGTACTCCTATCCCTTCTCCTGGGACCACTTCGTGACCTGGGCGTGGTATGCGGCGATCTTGTGGTTGGGCAGCCAACTGCGCGAAAACACAAGCTGGCTGCGGGTGGGCGGAGCGGCGCTCGCCAGCTCGGCCTCTTTCTTCGTCGTCAGTAATTTCGCTGTCTGGGCGTGCTGGAACATGTATCCGAAAACGCTGTCGGGTCTGATGACCTGCTACGCGGCAGGGCTGCCGTTCTTCCGCCGCGGAATCGCGGGCGACCTGCTTTTCACCGCTGTCATGTTCGGATTGCCCGCGGTCACAGCCGTGTTGGTTCGCTCCCTCCACAAGCCGCAGGGAGCGGCAACCGCCTGACAGAACTAGCTCGTGTGGGGACGGGCATCCTGCCCGTCCAAGCCGAGCGCAGCTCGGCCGCGCTTGGCCCGCCGCCACAAGAACCATCCCACCACTAGCGCTCCTATGGCCGCCAGAATCCACAGGAAGTGGTGCGCAAAGAGGTTCCCTGTCAGCGTTACAATCTCCGGACCGAACCAGAGCGTCAGCAGCGCCTCAATCAGGAAGCGCACAAAGCGTCCGGCAAAAATCGCCAGCAGAAAATGCGCGAAGTTCATTTCAAACGCCGCCGCTGCCAGCACCACAATCTTGAACGGGGTGGGCGGCGGCAACATGGCGGGAAACATCAGCGCCCAGAATTCGTGGCGATCGAACGAGGCGTGAATCTTCTGGAAGCGCTCCGCCGACAGCCGTTTGCGCAACAGCACCTCGCCGCCCGTGTACCCGATGACGTAGAGAACGATGCTTCCGAGCGCCGACCCGGCCGAGGCCAGCAAGACATACATCAGGAAGCGGGAGCGGTCGTTGTAAACATAGCCCACGAAAATCGCATCCAGGGGCATGCCCATGAACGAGCCATCCACCGCCGCGAACGCCAGCATCCCCCAAGGCCCCAGGGGCAAGAGAATGTGCTTGATCCACTCGCTGTAGGCGTGGACAAAATGTTTGATCTTGTTCAAGCAGGTAAGTTTACGCGAAAGGGAAGGGCGGCCGTTCGCTACTCATGTCCCGTTCTTCCCGCAATCAACTCCAATGCATGCGGCAACAGATCGACCACCGCCTCCAGGGACTCGACCGCGCCGGCCGGACTGCCTGGTAGATTCAGTATCAGGCTCGTCTTCCGGACTCCGCACACGGCGCGGCTTAGCGCGGCGAAGCGCGTTTTCTGCGCTCCCTGCAGCCGCATCTGCTCCGCAATCCCCTCTACCAGACGGTCGCACACAACAATCGTAGCCTCGGGCGTGACGTCACGCGGAGCGATTCCCGTTCCGCCAGTCGTTACCACCATGCGAGCCGAGCGGCACAACTCGATCAGTTTTTCCTGGATTGCGGGGCGCTCATCGGGCACCACGCCGCGCGCCACCACTTGAAAATTGCGACGCTGCAGCGCTTCCGCCACGGCCGGACCGGAGAGATCGACTTTTTCGCCGCGCGCGCACGAATCGCTGATCGTCAAGACCGCGGCGGTCGTTCTGTTAGAAAGCGAGGCGTCGCGTGACGGAGCGTCAGGTATCGAGGAGGACATCTTCACCCTCAGCCGCCGCATCCCGCTGCGATTCGTCCAGCAGCCGCAGTCCTTCCATGAGGAGGCCCTGCGTATTCAGCGTCGTCGTTTCCAGCGACGATTTGCCATTGAAATCAATCTGGAAATTTCCATCCGTCCAGCGCAGCACTTTGAAAACCGCTTCGTCTCCGGTAGTCGGGCCGTAAACCGCGTGCTTGATCTGGCCCTGGCTTACGTAGATCTCGCACTTGTCGCCGCCATTGGTCATGGTGAGCAGGCAGCTCTTGCGCCCCATCTCCAGAGACTGCACCAGGTCGATCACATTCATCTGCGACAGGCTGCCGCGCAACACGCCATCAGTCGATGCCGCCTTGCTCATTTTTTCCAGCGCGATCCGGTCCACCACACGCTTGATTTTGTGCGTGGCATCCTTCAGGAAGAAAGGCTTTTCCAGATAGTCTTCGATGGGGTCCTGCACCGACAAGCGTTCGCTGATATCGGCCTTGCTGGCCATCAGGATCACCGCGATCCCCGCGGTCGCCGGCCTGTTCTTCAGCTTTTCCAGCAACTGGCGCCCATCCATGCCCGGCATGCGATAGTCGCTGATGAGCACATCCGGCACGTCTTCGACCGCCTTCAACAGCGCATCGGCGGCGTCGTTCGCTACCTGCACCTCGCCGAGCGCGGAGAGCGCCTGCTGCAGCATCCCCAGCACCATCGGGTTGTCGTCCACCAGCAGGATTTTGACGTTAGTCGCCATACCAGACTATTTTCGCTTCGCCCTTCGACGGTAGTCTCCGCTCTTGCCGCCCGACTTCCGCTGCAGCACCACTTCGCGGATTTCGATGCCCTTATCGAGCGCCTTGCACATGTCGTACACGGTAAGCGCCGCCACGCTGGCCGCGACCAGCGCTTCCATCTCTACGCCCGTCTCCGCCGTGGTCTTTACTTTTGTGGCAATAGAAACGCCATTCTCGCACACGCGTAGGGTCACAGCAATGTGCGACAGCGGTACCGGATGGCACATCGGAATCAACTCCGATGTGCGTTTGGCCGCCATGATTCCTGCCGTCCGCGCCACTTCCAGCGGATCGCCCTTGGGATTTTCGGGCAACGCGCGCAATACATCAGGAGTCATCACGACAAAGGCGCTGGCCTCCGCTTCGCGCGCCGTTCGCGCCTTTGAAGACACGTCCACCATGCGGGCCTGGCCCTGCGCGTCGTAGTGGGAGAGTTTTTTCGGCATCACCAACAGGTTATCGTACTCGTCCGGGCAAGTGTCGAGACCGGCGGGTCTGGATCACGACCGGCGTGCCGTCCCTACGGGACTCGTTCAACTTTCCCACTCTTCCCGGCACTCACGTGCCGGGCTTTCCTATACCGCCCCTTCGGGGCTAGGTCGGCCAGTGCGGTTCCACTGCTTGGCTTGGAGATTGGGCTCCCGAACCTCACCGCATCAGCAGTGCCACCCATTCTCCCGCCACAATCCGCTCGCGATCTGGAGGAATCACTACGTAGCAATTTGCCCGGGCCAGTGCCGCGATGTCGCCCGACCCTTGCCACCGGGCCAACTCCACCTCCGCATTCTCGAATTCTCCCGATAGCACCGCCGGAAGGAATCTCTTCAGCCCTGTCTTGCTGCGAATCTCGGATTTCAAACGCGCCCTCGGAAAGATCAACGGCTGCGGCGTCATCCCCGCCAGTGCCTCGATCATCGGCCGGGCGAACAGTTCGAAAGTCACCATGGTCGATACCGGGTTCCCCGGCAGACCAAAGAAATAGTTTCTATGGGGCTTGGGAGTCCTGGCGGGCTCCGATGGCGAGGCTGGCGCCGACACGCGGGCGAGGGCGCCCGCACCACACCAACCGCGATATGAGCCGAAGACTACCGGACGGCCGGGCTGAATCTCAGCTCCGGTGAAATAAAACTCGGCTTGTAACTCGCCGAGAACCTGCTCCACCAGATCGTACTTTCCCATGGAGACGCCGCCGGTCAGCAGCAGAAGATCAGACTTCAACCCTTCTTCAATCAGTGCCCGCAGCCGCCCGCGTTCGTCCGGGGCGATCGCCAGCCGCACGGCTTCTCCGCCGGCATTCTGGATCTGCGCGGCCAGCGAATACGAGTTGGAATTCCGAATCCGCGCCGGTCCGGGGGTAGCGTCGATGTCCACTACTTCGTCACCGGTCGAAAGCACGGCCACGCGCGGCTTCCGGAAAACCTGGAGGCTGCTCTTTCCGACCGAGGCCGCGATCGCGATCCCCGCATGGTCCAGCCGGTGTCCACGATCCAGCAGCACCTGGCCCGCACGAGCTTCCGCCCCAAGGGGCACAAAGTTCTCGCCCACGCGAACCGTGCGTTGCACTTCCAACGAATGACCCGCCAGCGAGGTGTGCTCCACCATTACCACCGCGTCCGCTCCCGCCGGCAGCGGAGCCCCGGTCATGATCCCAACCGCCTGGCCGCGCCCGACCGAGCACACACCGGGGTCAGGCCAATCGCCTGCCTTCACTTCACCAATCACTTCCAACCGCGCGGGAACTTCCGCGAGATCGGCCGCGCACACTGCATATCCATCGCGGGCGGCCCGGGCAAAAGGAGGAAAGTCGCGGTCCGCCACAATCCCCTCCGCCAGCACTCGCCCTAAGCTGGCCAGCAGATCCACCGTCTCCGTGTCTCCCGGACACACACCAGCCGCCTGCAGCTCAACCAGGTGGCGAGCTTCTTCAAAGCTCAGCGCGCGCGTCGATGGCGCTGTTGACAGGGGAGAAGAAGTGGACATGCAAGAATCATACGCTGCCGATCTCAGGGGCTAAAGCCCGCGTGTTTATTGGCTCTGGGCGGCACGGCTGAACAGGCTAAGAAGTGCTCTCCGAGCGACGGCCCGACCTCGGCGGCTAAAGCCGACTGAAAACACGCCGGTTATCGCGGCGGTGAACCTGTTCAGTCTCATGACATCCTTTACACAGTGTTATCACGAGATCCTTTACACTGCCGCACTCGCTGTTCTCGCGCGGCAAGGCAAAGGATGTCATGATAAAACCTGTAAAGAATCTCATGGAACAGAACAGCTGAAGCGTTGCGCCACCCAAATCACGTGCGGTATCGAATTTATCCACAGCATGGGAAGTCCCGTGAAGATCAAGGTAGCCTGGATCGGGAAGACGAAAGAGCCAGCCATCGAGGCTCTTTCAGATGAGTATTTGAAACGTATCTCGCGCTATACAGAAGTTGCAGGTCTGGCGTTGAAAGATGAAGCCGCAATCCTGTCGCTGGCCGGCGGCGAGGGCCAGCGGAACCGTCACCAAAGTAAAGAGCGGCACAAGTTGGTGCTCCTCGATTCTCGGGGAAAGCAGTTTTCCTCCGAAGAGTTGGCAGAGTTTATGGAGCGCGAGCAGGTGAACGCTGTCCCTCTGCTGTTCGCGATTGGCGGCAGCGACGGTTTCAGCGAGCAAGCGCGGCAACGGGCCGCGGTGACCTTGTCCCTGGGTAAAATGACGCTGCCCCACGAACTGGCGCGGGTGGTTCTGCTGGAGCAGCTCTACCGTGCGTTCACCATTTTGAAGAATCATCCTTATCATCTGGGACATTAACTTTATGGTAATGGGGCAGCGGCCAGGCGGCCCAGTTCCCGCAAGTCTCGATTCCCGGGCGCGATGAACTTCTGGCAGCTTCCCAGCGCTGCGGCGCTGGGTTACTGTATTCCCTGACAGGCGAAACCAGTCTGAATCTGTTGGCGAGGCACTTCCCCCAAATGAAAAACCCGTACGACGTATTACGAATGAAGGAGCAGGAGCTGTTGCGGGTCCGCAAAGAGATGGACGCTTTGCGGGTCGCAGCGCGCCTGCTGGGCGCCGAAGATCCGGGCGCAGCGAAAGGCGAAGGTCAGCCTCAGCTGCAACGAGTTGTCGAAATGCCCTGAGACCTGAGGATCTACTCCCCGTTTGACTGAGGCGGACGGAAGCCAAAACCGTCCGCCTTTTCGTTGGGGCCTCTGGCAAGTAACATTCCTGCCCGCGTACAATCAACAATTCAGCCTTATGTCGGATCTGCGCCGTGGTCTCATCATCGTGAATACCGGTCCGGGCAAAGGAAAGACCACTGCGGCCATGGGGACGGCCCTGCGGGCGGTTGGACAGGGGATGCGCGTCCTGATGCTGCAATTCCTCAAGGGATCGTGGCATTACGGAGAACTTGATGCCGTCCAGGCGTTCGGCGACAAATTCGTCATGAAGCAGATGGGACGAGGCTTCGTAAAAGTCGGCGCCGAGAAACCGGACCCGGAAGATGTGCGAATGGTGGAAGAAGCCTGGACGGAGGCCGAGAAGGCGATCCAATCTGGCGCATGGGACGTGGTGGTACTCGACGAAATCAATTACGCCATCAGCTACGGTATGCTGGATCCGGCGAGAGTGGCGGAATCACTGAAGCACAAGCCGGAGATGGTGCATGTGATCTTGACCGGAAGGAATGCGCATCCGACAATTGTGGAGCTGGCCGACACTGTGACTGAAATGCGCCAGATTAAACATGCCTACGAAAAAGGCGTAATGGCGCAGAGAGGAATTGAGTACTGAATTGGTAATTTGCGATTTGTAATTGGTAATTGAGACCTCTGTTGGTTCGGTGGGATTTAGGTTCTAGATTACAAATTACCAAATTACCAAGTTACAAATCCCCAATGGCTTGGTTCAAACGACAATCCGGTGCGTTGGACACTTCGGGCGAGAAGAAGGTACGCACCGAGGGGCTGTGGGTGAAGTGTGACGGTTGCCGGCAGATTATCTGGAAAAAGGATTTGGAAGACAACCTCAACGTCTGCCCGAAGTGCGACAAACATTTCCGCATTGACGCCCGAGCCCGCCTGGCACAGCTTCTCGACGACAATCAATACGAAGTTTTCGACAGCAATCTCGCCTCCACCGATCCGTTGAAGTTCGTGGACCTGAAAGCCTATTCCTCGCGACTGAAGCAGGCGAAGACCGACACGGGGCTGAAAGACGCGGTCATCAATGCGCGGGGCAAACTTAACGGGCGTCCGGTGATCGTGAGTTCGATGGAGTATTCCTTCATCGGCGGGAGCATGGGCGCGGTGGTGGGAGAGGCCATCACTCGGGCGATTGAGAAGGCGATTGAAACGAAGACGCCAATTATCATCGTTTCGGCTTCGGGCGGCGCGCGCATGATGGAAGGCGTGATCAGCCTGATGCAATTGGCAAAAATCTCCGCCGCCCTGGCGCGTTTGGATGCGGCGCGGGTTCCGTACATTTCGGTCTTAACTGATCCGACCACGGGCGGCGTGACCGCGTCGTTTGCCATGCTGGGCGATCTCAACATCGCCGAACCCGGCGCCCTGATTGGTTTCGCCGGGCCGCGAGTGATTGAGCAGACGATCCGGCAGAAGCTCCCGCCAGGTTTCCAGCGCTCCGAGTTTCTGCTGGAACACGGAATGCTCGATGCCGTGGTCGCGCGCAAAGACTTGAAACCGTACATCGCCCGGGCCCTCGATTTCATGGTGCACGCGGCGTAGAGCAGCTCTCAAGTCTCAGCAGTCAGCCTCAGTTTATCCAACGAAGCCCGCTTGCCCGAGTTCAAAGAATGCGGTCAGGTTCTGCTATTCCCTGCTCAGTGCACGGTTTGACCCTTGAGTGTGGTTTTCTGGATAGCATCGAAGCAAAGGCCGAAAATAGTAACTTTAGAGCTGACAGCTGAGAGCTGCCCTTGTCCTACGAAACCGCAGTCGCGCAGATGTACGCGTTGGGCCACGAGTTGGCGCAGACGCCGTCGCACAAGTTCGATCTAGCGCACATGCGCGTGCTGCTAACGGCGCTGGGGCATCCGGAGAACCGTTTTCCAACTGTGCTCGTCGCTGGCACCAACGGCAAAGGTTCGACCGCAGCGACTCTGGCGTCCATCTTGCAGGCTTCCGGCCTGAAAACGGGGTTGTACACTTCGCCGCACCTGGTTCGCATCAATGAGCGCGTTCGTCTTAACGGCGAGCCCATCGGCGACGACGATTTCGCGCTGCTTCACGACGTAGTCGACCGTACCGCTGAGCGACTGGTCGAAGAAGGCGATTTGCCATGGCATCCCAGCTTTTTTGAGATGCTGACCGCGATGGCCTTTGAGTATTTCGCGCGCAGTCGGCCCGACATGGTGGTGCTCGAGGTAGGCATGGGTGGCCGTCTGGACGCAACCAACGTAGTCGAGCCGCGCCTCAGCATCATTACCGACATCGCGCTCGATCATCAGAAGTATCTCGGCGAGACTGTAGGCGAGATTGCGCGCGAAAAGGCGGGGATTATCCGGCGGGGTGGGGTTGTGGTTACGCTGCCGCAATTGCCCGAAGCCAATGACGTCATCGGAAACGCAATTCTGGATGCGGGCGCGCGCGCCGTGAATGCCGTGCCGTATGTACCGCCGGTTTCGCCCGGAAGCGCGACTTGCTTCAGTGGCGGGCGGAGTCGCTATCCGCTCGATGTGATGGGCGCGCGAATCATGGTCGAGTCGCCGCTGGTGGGGCGTCATCAGCTGCGCAACCTGGCGCTGGCGATCGCGGCGGCGGGGGAACTGCACAACCAGGGTGTCACGCGGATCACGCCCGAGGCGATTGCGCGAGGAATCCGCGAAACCCATTGGCCGGGGCGCTTCCAGCTATTACCCCCCGCGGGAGATAATCCCGAGTATGTGCTTGATGTCGCGCACAATCCTGCCGGAGCCTGGGCGCTGCGGTCGACGCTTTCGTCATATCAGGAGCGCGGGGACGCACGGGAGATCACCCTGGTGTTTGGCGTGATGCGCGACAAGGCAATGCAGGAAATTACGGAGATTCTGTTTCCGATTGCCGGGCATGTGATCGTAACCCATGCCAACAACCCGCGCTCGGCGAGTCCGGAGGAGATTCGTCAGGCGGCGGCGAGGGTGGCGGCACGCACCGATATTGACGAGGCCGAGGACGTAGCGCGGGCGCTGGATCGAGCCCGCAAGGCTGCCGGGCGGGGCGGCCTGGTCGTTGTTACCGGCTCGATTTACATTGTGGGAGAGGCGATGCGAACGCTCGGCGTCCGCATCTAAGCACGTGTAGCGCGGGCACTCCTGCCCGCGAAAGAGTTTGCGGATAGACAACTTTGAATAAGATCGCCACGACCGCGGATCCGGAAAAAGAGCGAGCCGAGCTGCGCTCGGCGGGACCGGCGGGGGTGTCTGTCCCTACGTGGACTGAGACCCGACTGGCCGCGCACCCCGTCAACCGCCACGGCTGGTTTAGCCGGCTGCGCTCGTATTTCATTCTTTCCCCGCTGATCTGGGCTTACACCATCGTTCTGGGCACACTTTCGCTGATTTGCTCCCTCTTCGAGCGCGACGGGCGCATGCAGCATAATCTTGCCCGCTTCTGGTCGTGGCTCATCATGAAGACGATCCTGTCGCCAGTGAAAGTTACGGGCATGGATATCGGCGAAGATCGAAATGCCCACGGCAAACCCCGTGTCTATGCCGTTACGCACGCATCGGCGCTCGATATTCCGATCCTCTATGTGTATTTACCTTTTCAATTCCGCATTATTTTCAAGAGTGAATTGCTCTCGTATCCATTCATCGGCTGGCATCTGAAGCGCTCGGGACAGGTCTGCATCAATCAGCAGAACCCATCGGTTTCCATCGGCGCCATCAAGTCCGCGCTGCGGAGCCTGCGCAGCGGCATGCCGCTGGTAATCTTTCCTGAGGGCGGGCGTACACGAGATGGAAAGATCCAACCTTTTCTGCCGGGCGCATTTTTTCTGGCGATCAAGGCGCAGGCCGATATAGTTCCTATCGCACTCGTCGACACTTTCGACCTGCTGCCGATGAACACCTACCACATCAAGTGCCAGCCGCTGGAGATGCGAGTTGGTGCTCCTGTATCCACAGCCGGGTTGACCGTGCACGATACTGAAAAGGTATCGGCCAAGGTGAAGGCGGCAATCGAAGCGTTGTATTACGCGCCCAGAACGGCGTAGGGATACCCCTTGAAGCAGTAGCTGGGAAAAGCAAATCTAAAGAGAGACGACGGCCACTGGTGGTACTTACTCGTCCAAATTTGCGAGGACAGGACCACCTTGATGAATGACAACTCTTGGGTTTTGGTACACGATTCAGTTTCTCAGGAGCTTAGCGGGAAGCTTGATGCCGAAAGTGTGCGTGCGACCTCCGCGGCCCTCAGCCGCCTTGCTGCCCTCGTACTTCCAGTCTTCTGCATGAAGAAACGCGATATCGACTCGCCAAATCGCGACCAGCTTGTCAGGCTTCATCCGTTTCGTTTGGTCCACGGCATAACGCCAGACAATGTACCAACCCGGGTGATTGTAGTGCGACTGCAGAGCCCACGGACGTGTTGATCCCTTGGATTCAAGCGCGTGCTGGGCAGGTGGGTTTAGCCTCCCGCGCAACGAAAGATCCGGAAACCGCTGCTGGGCGACATCGGGGTGCTTGTGCTTCTTGTAGGGACTCAAGGCGTGAAGAGCCTGCACACCAAAAATCCCGACAATCCCGCTAAAGACGTTCGCCTGCTCTAAATAAATGTCGATGAGTTCGGCAGCCCTGCCTTCCACGTGCTCGATGGCTTCCCGGATGTGCGTAATTTTCAGCTCGGGAGGTAGAGGAACCGCGCGGTCGAAACCATCCGCCTGTAGTGCCATCTAGGCTACAAAGTGTCACGGTTCCAGCCGTAGTGCAAGGCTTTGCTGTAAATCCACATTGCCCTTTGAACCTGCTCTGTTAATGGCTTTTCCATTCCCTGGAAGCGCCGCCAGCGCTGGTATGCCTGCTAGCGCTGTACTGAAGAATTCCGGGTCGGATTCGATGCCAATACTTTCGCAGCCGATCGAAACTGCCGCCGCGATTGTCGAACCGCCGCCCATAAAGGGATCCAGAACGATTCCCTTACCCAGCGGAAGACACGCTCGGACCACCTGACGCATGAATGACTGAGGCTTCAGTGAAGGATGGGGAGAAATCGCCCGCTCTTCTCGCCGCGTAGGAGCTGAGATTATGACATCGGAGAATGGAAGCTCACTGGAAACGCGGCGCAGACCGCCAGTTTTCCACTTGCGCAAGTTGTCTTGAACTCGTCCCTCACATGGCTTGCGGAATAAACCCCACGGCTCCCATGAAGACCGGGGCATGACCGTGACCTCCGGAAACTCTTGATGCGCATTCTTTGGCCGGTCGCCTCCCCTCAGGGTTTGCACGAGCCGGATGATTTCACCACGTTTCTCAAACCCCGCTTCCAGCAGCGGGACATAGACCAGGTGTGATAGCAACGGGTTCGTGGCAATGAAAGCATGCGCCCCGGGAACCATGACCCGAAAAGCTCGCCCGGCAAAATCAGAAAAGAAACGTCGAAGCCTCGTGAGTTCATCGCCCGTCAACACGGTGAACCGAGGCAACGGGCTGCGTACACAGCCATCAAATGCCGGAGGGATTCGCCATACACCACCTCGTCCCTGGCGCAGCTTCTGCTTCTCCGGCAAGGTGTATTCCTTGAGACCGTATGGCGGATCCGTGACGATGGCGTGAACTGAGTTCGGTGGCTGCTGATCCATCCATGCAAGACAGTCGACGAGGTGCAACGAATAGCGGACTCCGTGGAGACGGAAGACTGTCTGTTGTTGGCTTCGAGCCGTTGAACTCATCTCTGCATTAAGTACCACGAAAGCCGGTGGATTTGTACAAGCGTTTGGAGGAGCCTATCGCCCTACTTGGTTAGTACATGGGTTGAGTTTGTTTGACCCTCTCCGCTCCCTCCTTTAAACTCAAGAGATTCAACCAAATACAAAGGCCTATTCATGTCCGACAGCATTCATCTCAAACTCCCCGACGGCAGCAGCAAGGAAGTTCCCAAGGGCACCACTGCGCTCGACGTGGCCAAGTCCATCAGTCCGCGTCTGGCGGACGCCGCCCTCGCCGCCAAGACGAACGGCAATCTGATCGACCTCACCCGTCCGCTCGACAACGACACCGACCTGCGCATCCTCACTGACAAGGACCCCGAGGCGCTCGAAGTCTATCGGCATTCCTCCGCGCACCTGCTCGCCGCCGCCGTGCTTGAACTCTTTCCCGAGACCAAGCTCGGCCACGGTCCCGCGACTGAGAATGGGTTCTTCTACGACTTTTATCGGCCGACTGCGTTTACTCCAGAGGACCTCGAGAAGATCGAGAAGAAAATGCAGGAACTCGTGCAGCAGAATCTTCCCTATGCGCGCGAATTTCTGCCACGCAAGGAGGGTCTCGAAAAGTTCAAGGGCGAGGGCGATTTCATGAAATGCCACTTCATCGAGCAGTTCACCAAGCCCGACGAGACGATTTCGATTTACAAGACCGGCAAGTTCCAGGATTTCTGCCGCGGCCCGCACGTGCCTTCGACGGGAAAGATCAAAGCCTTCAAGCTGCTCAACATCGCCGGAGCGTACTGGTTGGGAGACGAAAAGAATCCACAACTGCAACGGATCTATGGCACGTCGTTTTTCTCCAAGAAGGATCTCGATGCCTACCTCACCGGCATCGAAGAAGCGAAGAAGCGCGACCATCGCGTGCTCGGCAAACAGCTAGACTTGTTTTCGATCCAGGAACTCGCCGGGCCGGGCCTGATCTTCTGGCATCCCAAGGGCGGCATCATCCGCAAGGAGATGGAAGACTGGATGCGCGAAGAGTACCTGCGCCGTGGCTACTCGCTGGTCGTAACGCCGCATGTGGCGCGCCGCCAGTTGTTTTTTACCTCTGGCCACGAAGGCTACTACTCGCAGAACATGTTCGACGCCATGGAACTTGACGACGCGGAATATCGCCTCAAGCCCATGAATTGCCCCGGCCACATCTTGATCTACAAGGATTCGCTGAAGTCGTATCGCGACTTGCCGGTGCGGCTGGGCGAGCTCGGCACCGTCTATCGCTATGAGCGTTCCGGCGTGATGCACGGCCTGCTGCGCGTCCGCGGCTTCACCCAGGACGACGCTCACATCTTCTGTACTCCCGAACAGATTGAGAACGAAATCGTCGGCTGCCTGGAGTTCGCGCTCGCCGTGCTGAAGGCTTTCGGCTTCGACCAGTTCCAGACCGAGCTTTCCACCTGGGATCCGAACGATAAGAAAAGTTTCCTCGGCACGGAAGACCAGTGGAATCTGGCCAACCACTCGCTCGAAAGCGCGCTGAAGAAGCTGAACATCGAATACAAAACCATCCCCGGCGAAGCCGCATTCTACGGCCCGAAGATCGACATCAAACTGGTCGACGCCATCGGACGCCTGTGGCAACTCTCAACCGTGCAGTTCGACTTCAACCTGCCGCAGCGGTTCCAGCTCGAATACGTGGCAGAAGACGGAACCCGCAAGCAGCCGCTTATGGTGCACCGCGCGCTCTACGGCTCGGTCGAGCGCTTCTTCGGCGTACTCATCGAACACTACGCCGGAGCGTTCCCGGTGTGGCTCTCCCCTGTGCAGGTGGCGATGATCCCGATCGCCGAGCGGCATTCGGAGTACGCGGAGAAAGTCGCGGCGCAACTGCGGGCGGCTGGAGTACGCGTGGAAGTCGATTCCCGCAACGAGAAGATGAACGCGAAGATTCGTGAACATGCGATGCAGAAAGTGCCGTTCCTGCTGGTGGTTGGCGACAAGGAATCCGAGGCCAACAAAGTTAACGTCCGCACTCGTGGCAAGGAGAAAACGGAAGACTTGCCGACGGCGGAGTTCGTGGAGAAGATTAAGAAGTTGATTGCGGAGAAGAGCGCCTCTTTGTAATCTTCCGCCGTCGGCACGGGGCCCAGGCACTCGCTTGATAGCAAGAATTAGCCACCATGAAAATCGAGTACTGACCGTTCGATTTTCATGGTAAGGTTCACCCCCGCAGTGAAGGTCCGAGCGCGCTAAGTTCGTCTCTTGTCGCCGCCTTTGAGCCGCCCCAACCCCTGTGTTAGCATCAGAAGTTTCGCAGGCGTTGTTGGGCAGGCCTGTATCCTGTACTCATCCTATTCCGGGCCGTATCACCCTTCCTGTAAGCCTGCGGAAGGAGACAACCCGTGAAAGTGTACGAAGCAGCCAATCTGCGCAACCTTGCCCTCATCGGACACGGGCATGCCGGCAAGACCACGTTGGTCTCCGCCATGCTCTACACCGCCGGAGCCGCGCCGCGCCTGGGGCGCGTCGATGACGGCTCCGCCCCGACCGACTACGACGAGGAAGAAATCGCCCGCAAGATGTCGATCTCGACCGGCCTTGCTTTTGTCGAGTGGGGCAAGACCGATGCGAAGGTCAAGATCAATCTGCTCGATACTCCCGGATTCAACATGTTTGTCCACGAGGCCAAAGTGGCCCTGCCCGTGGTGGACGCGGCGCTGGTCGTAGTCGACGGCGTTGCCGGAGTCGAAGTCGTCACGCAACGCGTCTGGCAATACTGCAACGACATCGAACTGCCGCGCATGATCGTCGTCAACCGCATGGATCGCGATCGCGCCGACGCCGGCCGCGTGCTGGAATCGCTCACCAACGCCTTCGGCCGCGCGGTCACTCCGCTGCAGCTTCCCATTGGCAGCGAGAAGAGCCTCAGCGGCATCGTCGATCTGGTCCGCATGAAGGCCTACACCTACGAGATGGGCGGAAACGGCAAGGGCAAAGAAGGCCCGATCCCAACCAACATGGCGGACGCGGCCAAGGAAGCTCATGAGAAATTGGTGGAACTTGTTGCCGAGGGCAAGGACGAGTTGATGGAAGAATACTTCGAAAAGGGCACGATCCCCGAAGAAGATCTGGTCCCGGCGCTGCACGAGGCGATTCGTGAAGACAAGCTTTTCCCCGTGCTGTTTACCTCGGGCCTCGGCAACATCGGCGTCGACGAGTTGATGGATTTCATCGTGGACTACACGCCCGCCGCCAGCGAGCATCACGCCATCACCGGACAGCCCGTCGGCGGCAATGGCGAGCCAGTCGCGCGCAAAGGCACAGACAATGAACCGGCTTCCGTTTACGTCTTCAAGACCATGGCAGACGCCTTCGCCGGCCGTATTTCCTACTTTAAGGTTTTCTCCGGCGTGTTGAAGAACGACGCCTCGCTGCAGAATTACAATCGCAATATTCAGGAGAAGTTCGCTCACATTTCGCTGATCCAGGGCAAGCAGGCCGTTCCTATCCAGGAGTTGCACGCGGGCGATATCGGGTCGGTCGCGAAGCTGAGAGAGACTCTCACCGGCGACACTCTGGGCGATAAGTCATCGCCAATTCGCTATCCGGCGGTGCAGCTGCCCGAGCCGGCGATTACCTTCGCCATTGAGCCGAAGAGCCGCGCCGACGAAGACAAGCTCGGTGTCGGTCTGCACAAGCTGATGGAGGAAGACGCCATGCTGCGCTTCTTCCGCGATCCGCAAACTAAAGAATTTCTCATCGCAGGCACCGGACAGCAGCACATCGAAGTCGTGGTCTCGAAAATGAAGAAGCGTTACCATGCCGAAGTCGTGCTGAAGGCGCCCAAGGTCCCATATCGCGAAACTATTCGCGGCAAAGCCGATGTGCAAGGACGGCACAAGAAACAAACCGGCGGCCACGGCCAGTACGGCGATTGCAAAATCAAAATGGAGCCGCTGCCGCGCAATACCGAAGTTGAATTCGAGTTCGTCAACGACATTTTCGGCGGCGCCATCCCGCGCAACTTTATACCGGCTGTAGAAAAGGGAATCAAAGACGCGGCCGCCCGTGGCTTTCTGGCGGGCTATCCCGTGGTGAACTTTCGCGCAATTCTGTACGACGGCTCGTACCACGACGTGGATTCGAACGACCTCTCCTTCCAGATGGCGGGCCGTATCGCCTTCCGCAAAGCGATGGAAGTCGCCAAACCCACACTACTCGAGCCGATCATGACCGTCGAGATCACCATCCCCGATGAATTCGCCGGCACCATCATGGGCGATCTAAACAGCCGCCGCGGACGCATCCAGGGCATGGACAACAAAGCCGGCAACACCATCGTCAAGGCCGAAGTGCCCATGGCCGAGATGCTCACCTACGGCGCCGACCTAACCTCGATGACGCAGGGGCGCGGCAGCTTCTCAATGGAAATGCACCACTACGATACCGTCCCGCAACAACTGCAGGACAAGATCATCGAAAAGGCCAAGGCAGAACGCGGCGAGGTGAAAGATGACGAGGAATAACGAGGAATAACAGTGAGGCACGGTACCCGCGCCTCGGCCCGGAGACTACCGGGGCTTTCGAATTTCTCGAATCAAAGGCGCGGATTTTAACCTCCTATTTCCACCACGATTCCCATCTGTTCTCGCTTCCGTTCCGTCCAGTGCGACTCAGTTTCCTGATCGGAAAAAGGACCTTCGCCTATTTCCTCGCGCCCAAGCATCTCGCAGCGCAAGTTCCCGGCGGCCACTGAACCGCGCCCAAGTGCACAAATAAAGTGTTACAAATATATGGTGCTGCCCGGTCAACCCGGCCCGCCCCGCATGAATCTTTCAACCCCACCCCGTCATCTTTAGAGCTTTGGAGGAAAAGAAAAATGGCACAAGCTGTGGAGGAGATGAAGAAAATGGCGCATGAACTGCCCCCCCTGCCGTATGACTACACGGCGCTCGAACCCACCATCGACGAAAAGACGATGCACCTGCATCACGACATGCATCACGCCGCCTACGTAAAGAATCTGAACGCGGCCCTCGACAAGCATCCCGATCTGCACAAGAAAACTGCGGAAGACCTTCTCCGCGACCTGAACGCGGTCCCCGAAGACATCCGAGGCGCCGTCCGCAACAACGCCGGAGGCCACGTCAACCACACCATGTTCTGGAACATCATGAAGCCTCACGGCGGAGGAGATCCCACCGGCCCCATCGCCGAAGTGATCAAGAAGACGTTCGGCGATTTCAAGACTTTTCAGGAAAAATTCAACGCCGCCGGTGTAGGCCAGTTCGGTAGCGGATGGGTCTGGCTCGCGGGAGACGGCAAAGGCGAAGTGAAAATCCTAAGCACCCCGAATCAGGACAACCCCATTTCGCAGGGACTCCATCCCATCTTCGGCAACGACGTCTGGGAGCACGCCTACTATCTCAAGTACAACAACCGCCGTCCCGAATACCTGCAAGCCTGGTGGCAAGTAGTCAACTGGGATGAAATCAGCAAGCGCTATCAGTCGTCGCTGAAAAAGTAACCTGGTTCGCGTAGGGGCGGACGCATTCGTCCGCCCCAGCCCGCTCACTGCCCCAGATACCGCGCAACGATGAAGGTGCCGCTGCCATCCGAACCGACGGCCACAATCTTTCCGTCGCTTTGCAGCGCGATGGCGGCGATCGAAGGACGGGCGGCCCAGCGTTTGCATGCTCCGTTCTTCGTTTCCCATAACGAAAGGCGGGTGCCCCATCCTTGCGTTTTTTGCAAGGGTGGGCCGCGATACCGCTGATAGCATGATGCTGGTCATGATTCGCGGATTGCATCGCTACTATGGGGCCGATCAGCGCTTTATCACTGTGTTCCTGCTGGCGCCGTCTGCCTTTCCGGTTGTGTCAGCGCCCACCCTTCGCACAGAACGCGATGGATGGGGCACCCGCTTTGCGGTTGTGCTTGCAGAAGGCTGGGCCAACCGGCCATCAGTAGCCGTCGCCAGACGATGATAATCGCTCACCACACGACCAAAATCTTAGTGAACTGAGGAGAGAACTGAGAACTGAATGCGGTAGACTCCAGTTCATGCCCGTCCTCACCTACCTCGAGGCCATCCGCCAGGGAATCTGGGAGGAGATGGAGCGCGATCCCACCGTCTTCTGCCTCGGCGAGGACATCGGCATCTACGGCGGCGCTTTCAAAGTCACCGATGGCTTCATCGACCGCTTTGGCCCCGAGCGTGTGATCGACACGCCGATTGCCGAGTCGGCCATCATGGGCGCGGCTTTCGGCGCTGCTCTTACCGGATTGCGTCCCGTGGCTGAATTTCAGTTCATGGACTTCATCGGCTGCGCCTTCAACCAGATCGTCAACATGGCGGCGAAGTCACACTACCGTTGGGGAGCCCCGGCTCCGCTGGTGCTGCGTGGTCCCAGTGGCGGAAACGTGCATGGCGGCCCGTTTCACTCGCAGAATCCGGAAATGTGGTTCGTGCATGCACCTGGGCTAAAAGTTGTTTGCCCGGCTACCGCCTACGATGCCAAGGGGCTGATCAAGTCGGCGATCCGAGACCATAACCCGGTGATCTTTTTCGAGCACAAGTATCTGTACCGAAGAGTCAAAGAAGAGATTCCTGCCGACGACTATATGGTTCCGTTGGGCAAGGCGCGGATAGCGCGCGAGGGCCGTCATCTTAGCGTGATCACTTACGCCGCCATGTTGTATTTGGCGCTCGAAGCCGCTGAAATTCTGAGTAGAGAAGGAATCGAAATCGAAATCCTCGACCTGCGTACGGTCTCGCCGCTCGATCGCGAGGCGATTGCGGCCACCGTGAAAAAGACCAACAAGGTCATCGTTCTGCACGAACACGCGCGCACCGGAGGATTGGCCGGAGAAATTTCCGCCATCATCAATGAAGAGGCGTTCGACGATCTCGATGGACCTATTGTCCGGCTGGCGTCGCTCGATACGCCGGTTCCATTTTCTCCGCCGCAGGAGGAATTTTTTCTCCCCAAAGTTTCCGATCTGGTGCGGGAGGCTCGGCGCCTGTACGCTTATTGAATCTCGCGCTCTTTTGCCGCCGGATGCGCTGGGTCGATTGGTAAGAAAGGTTTCTAACTCAGGCCGGGTTCTAGAGTACCCGGATGGCTTTTTCCCGTATTAAGAAGGGAAGGAAATGACGATCGGCCGCAAGATCTTCTGTTACGTGATCGCGTCGCTCGCTTGTTCCATGTCTTTGGTCGGGGAGCCCAGGGACAAGGACAAAGAGAAAGAGAAGGAGAACAATTCCGAGGTCAAGTTCACTGCGCGCGCGGAACTGGTGCTGATCCCTACGCTGGTGACCGACAAGTCCGGCAGTCACATTACTGGAATCAGGAAGGAAGACTTCGCGGTGCTGGAAAATGGGGCCGAACAAAAGATTGCCACCTTCGAGGAGATCACCAGCGACGCTCACCGGTTGTCGCGTGCGAAGAATCCGGACGAGTTCAGCAATTCCCTGGCGGGCGGGCCGTCTTCCAGGCGTATTACGCTCATCGTGCTCGACCTCATTAACACGCCCTTCACGGATCAGTCGTATGCCCGCAAGGATTTGCTCAAGTATCTAACGCAGTCGGTCGATCAGCGCGAGCCGACAGCCCTCTACACTCTCAATCGTAGCGGGATTCATGTGATCCATGACTTCACCACCGACCCTCGTGTGCTGGTCGCCGCACTGCATAAGGTGAAGGGCGATGCTGCGCAAATGGTCGATAGCCCCGAAGATGTGGAAGCCATGACCGGAACTGCCAGTCCCGATGGCAGCGCGGGCGTCGATCCCGGCGCGGTGCAGACCGAGGCCGGCAGAATCCAGACCATGATGGAGGACGCCGAACTGAATTTTCAATCGTTCCAGCAACGCCTTGCCATCACCTACACTCTGGAAGGAATGCAGCAGGTCGCGCAGGCGTTGGCGGGATTCCCGGGGCGCAAATCGCTGATCTGGGCGGGCGGAGGATTCCCGTTCAGCGTAAGCGACAACACCATGCAACTCGCGCCCGCCGGCCGCGATACGCTTAGCGATGTGTTGCCCATGTACGAACACACCTGGCAATTGCTGAACGACGCCCAGATCTCACTCTACCCCGTGGACGTGAAAGGACTGCAGGTTGTGACTACGCCAAGCGCCTCTGTGCGCAACCCGGGGAGAAACTACGGGCGCAACATGAGTTGGCGGCAAATGGACACCCAAGCGACGCTCCAGACCTTTGCGTCGATGACCGGAGGCCGCGCCTATTACAACTCCAACGATCTCGTAAAGGGTTTTCGCGACGCGGTGAACGATTCCGCCCAATACTACATGCTGGGATACTATCTCGATCGCTCGAAGACCAAGTCGGGCTGGCGCAAACTCTCGGTGAAAGTGAAGCGCGATCACACCGAGGTGCGAGCGCGGAGCGGCTTCTTTGTGACCAATGCCACCATCGACCCCGAGAACAGCCGCAACAACGATATTTCGTCGGCCCTGCAGTCGCCCTTGGATTACACATCGCTTCCACTCGTGGTGCGCTGGGCCAAGGTTGACCCGGGCAAGGAACCGGGCAAGAAGCGGGTGAATTATGAGATGCACCTGGCGCCAGATGCTGCACTGATCAACGACGCCGATAACAACCACCTTGCTCTGGAGTTTTTGGCTCTGGCGAAAACACCCGAGGGCAAAGCAGTCGATCGTCCCGAGGGAAAAAACGTCGACTTGCACCTTCCTCCCGACAAGTTGGCAGTGGTGCGCGAGACTGGCATCGCCTATAAGGGCGCGCTTGATCTTGCTCCCGGGGAATACACCGTCCGTTTCGTTGTCCGCGACGACCTCAGCGGGCGTATCGGCTCGGTTTCCGCGCCCTTGAAGGTAGAATGAAATGGCTGTGTGGCTGCGCTTCGTCCGCTAACTACGCTGTGAACCAGGGCTCTTCGAGGACCTGACATGCGCAACTTTATTCTGGGGATCGTCATCACCGTTGTGGCTTTGCTGATAGGCGGCCTTGGCGTCGCCCTGCTCGGCTTTGTACCGACCAACGCCAACACCGCACCGCCGAAGCTGGAGAAGCAAATCGCCATGAGCGCGCTCGACGCTTCGATGGAACGCCACGCGCCGCGCGTCAACAATCCCGTCCTGCCGACCGACGAGAACCTGATCGCAGGCCTGAAGGCCTACACCATGAATTGCGCGCTATGCCATGGCGATATCGACCTCAAGCCCTCGACCCTGGAAAAATCGCTCTACCCGCCGCCCCCCAACTTGATTCTTCATCCACCCGATGATCCGGAATGGCACGTCTTCTATGTGATTCGCACCGGCGTTCGCTATACCGGCATGCCCGCCTGGGACAAGGCGCTCTCGGAGACGGACATCTGGAAGATTACGGCGTTCCTCACGCGCATCGAGAAGCTGCCGCCCGCAGTGCAGGACTACTGGAAAAAAGCCGGCGGTGTGAGCCCTCCAACCGGCGAGCAGGAAGCGCACGGCGACCACAAGTAGCAGACTATCCTGGCGGAAAGCTGAAATTAATGGTGATCAAGGTTTGAGTTGCAGCGGCGTGGCCATTGACGGTGTAGGGTTGAAATCGCCATTGCTTGACCGCTGCAATCGCCGCCCGTCCCAGAATGAAATATCCCCGAACAATTTTCAGGTCCTCCACGCTGCCATCGCGTCCGACTCGCGCCTGCAGTACGACCGGCCCGTGAAGCTTTTGCGCCAACGCTTCCGCCGGATACGCCGGATTCACGCTGTGGATCAGCAACGCTCGCTCCGCTTCTTCGCTGACCGCAACCGGTTCGCTGAATTGTTGGGCAGCTGGCTGTAGCTGCGGGGCGGAGACCGGCATCATCTGCGCCGGGCTCACCGTCACCACCACGGGCGGAGCGATTGGGGCTGAGTTCTTCACGCTTTCTGGAATCGCGGCGCGCTCCCGGCGAATTGGCAGCGCTTCTCGATGCTCAAATACCGGCACGGGCAGCGGAAAGTCTGGAGGCTTCCGCAAGGCGATCCGCGTTTCCGGCAGCGTGGACTCGGGCGCAATCACTCCGAGCCGCGGTGTCTGCGCATTGGAACTGGAAAGATCCCGGTTGAAGTCCGCATCCTGTGGTGGTGCGCTCCCGCGGGAAACGGCGGGCAAGGCGCCAGTTTCGTTGGTGTAAAAAAGAGCCGCAACCGACTCCCGTAAAACGTGGAAAGCCCCCTCGGGCGTCTGCGACAGATACACGAAGATCTCGTGCGATCTCCACAGGCAAAACGCCGCCGCCAGCACGAGTACAGCAGCACAAGCTCCGCGGAACCCTATGGCGTGACTTCGCGGGCGAGGTTCTTCCTCGTAATTCGCGATTCCGTTATCGTCTTCGATCGCATTGTCTTCCCAATAACTCCCCGTTTGAACCTGCGGACTGTACGCCGGCCGATCGGCGTCAAAGGAGGCTACGGGCGCGTTCTCCGCAGGATAGTTTCCGGCGGGCTCCGCAGCCGTTTCTGGGGCCGCAGGTTGCATTAGCTCGCAAGCTTTTGCCAGCACCGCGTCGGCTTCCTCGGCAGCAATTGGACGATAGACGAGAAAATTGAGGTGGTTGTCGCGCAACTCCGCATTCGTCGGTTCGTGATCGACGACGGCGACGGCCAGGGTGCCCCGGTTCACGGCCGACTCACGGGCACGCTTTAACAGGAAGCTCGACTCCGGCTGATCGGCCCAATCCGCGATCACGCAGGAAAAGGATTGCGCTTTGCCTTTTTCGATGGCCGTAAAGATGTCCGAGCAGACCTCGACGCGGATTCCTGCATTCTTGCAGGCCGCCGTCATGGCCGCATTGGTCTCGGGACTTTTTGAAAACAGTAGGGCGCGGAAAGCCATCGCGGCAATAGCTTATCGGGATTTCCCCCGCCGCAACAGGTAACCGGTGGGTAGAACAGGCTGGAATCCGGCCACTCCAGCCGCAGACGCTCAATTCGCGCAGCAAAAGCGGGTGACCTTCGTAACCGGGGTTGGAGTGCAACCTGCCGATTTCAGATTTCTGCCCACTCCCCGGAGTGCTCATGGCGCAGCTTCTGCTGACGTTCCTGAAGTCTTTGCTGCCGATCTTTCAGCTTCTGCTGCAGATCTTGCAGCTTCTTATCCAGGTCTTTCAAATTCAGGTCCTTGGAGCGCAGTGCCTGCTCAATTTTTTGCGTGATGGCCGGAGCCAGGCGAGCCATCTCATCTCCGGCGCGGTTGATTGCCTCCTGCGTCTCTGCCGTGAACGCGCCGCCGTCAAAGCTCTCTTCCAGCAGATTGCCGCTGTCTTTCTTCTCGGGAAGGGTCAGGGTGAGAGTCTGCTCTCTCTTTTCGCGAATCACAGTCACCGCCGCAGTACCGCCCGACGAGGATCTTAGCGTGTGCGTGAAGTCTGACGTATCGTGCACCGGCTGGTTGTTGACTTTCACCACTACGTCGCCGGCGCGGAATCCGGCCTTCTCGCCGCGGCTGCCTTTTTCCACCGAGCGCACTAAAACGCCTTTGCCGTCCTTGACGCCAAAGAACTCCCCAAGTTGCGCGGTAATGTTTTCCACCATCAACCCGCTGCGCAAGGATGAGTGGACGATGACCACCGAAACGGGTACGTCGAAGTCGGGCATCGGGGGCATTTTCGGCATGTCGAACTTGTACTCGTAATTCTTCGGCTCCCATGCCATGGATTTATGCCGGTCGGCAAGTTGCACCTTGATCGTCATGGGCTGCCCATCGCGGCTGATGCCGAGGGTCACGATGCGGCCGGGCGGCATTTCCTTAATCATCCGGCGCAGTTGGGCTGCGCTCTCTACCGCGGCGCCGTTCAGGCTTACGATGACGTCGTGCTCGTGCAGTCCGGCTTTCCCGGCGGGAGCGTCCTGGTCAACCATCGTGACTTCCGCCCCGTGCTCTTCCTTCAGCTTCAGTTCTCCCAGCCGCTCGGCGGAAACGTCGGCAATGTCCACTCCCAGATACGACGAGCCGCCCGCCTCTTCTGAACCGCCACTCCAATCCCAGCTTTCGCCCGCGCGATCGTAGTTCAAGTCCACAGGTTGCGCACCAGCCTGCGAGAAGATGAGCGAAAAAAGAAACATGCACTGCAGGAAGCGATGGATCATAAGCCCCTCCCGAATACGACCAACGACCACCACCAACAACCGTTCCTACCGGCTGACGCGCCGGAAATTCACATTCCCCGAATTCGTCCGGACTTTCAGCACCGGTCCGCCACCATTCAGCTGACCTTCCGCCGTCACCGTTTTCGGTCCCCACTGTCCGCCTTCACTGGCAATGTGAATGTCCGAGAAGTCGCTGCGGATCGAGTGGCCATTGGCGATTTCGATCTCAGCACGAATGGAGATAGCCAGATCGTTCGCCAGATAAACAGTGATATCGCCGGCTGAAGTTTCAAGCGTGGAATTGCTGCGGCCCGCACCCGTAGAGGAGAGCAGTTTCACGATGATCCCGCCTGCCGACGTTTCCGCCTGCACCGAGGTGGCGCCGTCCAGCTGGATGCTGCCGCCGCCCGTCTGGGCCTGCACTCGTCCTTTTGCGGAAGCCAGCCGGATGCTGCCCGCGCCCGTCTCAATCTGCGCCGGCCCACCGATCTCGCCGAGATCGACGCTTCCTCCACCGGTCGTGGCTTTCACCGTCCCGGCGCATTTGTCCACGCGGATGCTGCCCGCGCCCGTTTCCAGCACCGCGCCTCTCAGCCCGGAGAGCAGTACCAGGCTGCCTCCTCCACTTTCCGCCTTGATCTCGCCCTTGGCCGATGCAATTTTGATATTGCCGCCACCGGTCTCCAAATTGACGTCGCCTTCCACGCTGCCGACGTCGATTGTGCCGCCACCGGTTTCTGCCACCACCGGGCCACCGATATCGTCGACGTGTAGATTTCCGCCGCCGCTCTCGATCTCGACCCGTCCGGCAATGCCCGTAGCGTTAACGTTGCCGCCGCCGGTTTCGACCTTGGCTGACTCCAGGCTGCGCGGCACATTGATCACAAAATCATCCGCACACTTGGACTCCCGCCTGCCCGACTCGGCGACGACCCATGCCGTGTCTCCCTTGACCGCCGTGTTGATCCTGTACGACTCAAATTGGCGCCGGGCCTGCTGCTCGGAAGAGGTATAAGCCTTACGATGAATGACGTATGTGATCCCCGCTTGCGATCCGCCCTGCACCCGCACCGAACCTGCTGCCAGCTTCACCCGTAGATTCTTCGCCGCTCCCAGGTCCCCCGTCATTTCCTGGACCCAGTTGCTGCCTTCGCGATACACCTTGGTTTCCTGGCATAGAGCCAGAGACGCCAGCGTCGTCATCACTACTGCCATGCTGGCGAGTTTGATTGCTTGCTTCAATGAATGTCCTCCTCTTACTTACTGAACTGTCTTTAGTCGCTGGTCGTTAGTCGTTCGCGATTCATCGTAGGCCGCGATTGTCTGCTAACGACCAACGAGCAACGACCAACGACCAACGACTATCGACCAACGACCAACGACCGTTCCTAATCCATCTCCGGCATCTGGGCCAGCATCGTCCTCGCCTGCGAACGAATTGAAACATTCTGGTCCGTCTGCGACAACCTGGTCAGCACCGAGCGCACATTGCTGTCGGTTTTCATCGGCTCCACCAGCCGCAGGGCCTGCAACCTCACCCCGGAATTAGAGTCGCCGATCAGCGCCCGCAAAACTCCGTCCCGCACCAGCGGATCCTGCTTCACGAAACCGCTCAGCCCATCCAGCGCCTTCAAACGCACGCCGGGATTGCTGTCGTTCTGCAAGGCGTAGAGCAGAGCTTCGCGCACATTCGCGTCGTTGGGCGCCTGCGTCAGCACATCCACCGAGTCCATGCGCACCCCGGAGTTGTAATTGTTGCGTGCCGCAAACAAGAGCAACTGCTGGATGCGCTGGTCGTTCAGTGAGCCCTGCGCTTCCTGGGTCGAAACCGTGTCGTACTTGATGCTCACCTGATTCGATCCCGGCTCCTGCGTCACCGAGCGGATGCCGGCAATCGATGCCGAATCCACCGGTTGCGCCTGACTGCCGCTAACGGTTGAGTACGTCCCCGCTACCTCGCTGCCATGCCCGGCAAGAAAGTTATAGGTCGCGCCGATGCCTCCGCCAAATCCCACAATGAAAATCACCGCCGCCAGCGCGGGTGACATGCGAACCTGGCGCAGCCAGGTTGCGGGCTCCAGCACCAGCCGATGCCAGAAGCCTCCCTGCCGTGTCGTTTCCAGCGCTTCCTGCAGCCGCATCCGCGATGCCGCCAGCAAATTCGGAGTCGGCTCCGCCACGGTTTCGGAAAGGGTCGCATGGAACTTGCGCGTCGCCTTCAACTCGGTGGCGCATTCCGGACACCGCGCCAGATGCTGCTCGACCTCGTACCGGGCATCGTCTTCCAGCTCGTTGTAGACGTAAAACAAAATATTTTGCTGTACCCAATCACATTTCATTTTCGTATCCCTTCGCAGAGACAGAAGACTAATTGCAAGCTCATCGCATCTCCGCCAGCGCGGCACGCAGTTTTTGCGTCGCGCGAAATAACGTATTCTTCGCCGTCTCTTCCGTCGTGTTCAGCATCTCGCCCACGGTACGCAGCTTCAGGCCGTGATAGTGCTTCAACTCGAACACCATCCGCTCGCGCGGCGTCAGCCCCGACAAGGCCGCTCCGATCTTTCGCCCCAGCTCCCGCCGCATCAAATCGCGTTCCGGATTGGCTCCCGAGCGCACGTCGGCAAACTGCTCCAACCGGTTAAACTCTTCCCCCGAAGCGTCCACCGCCACCGGAGCGTCTTCCTTGCGCACATTCCGTTTCCGCAGATGATCGAGGCAGAGATTGGTGACGATCCGGTAAATCCATGTGTAGAAGGAGCACTCAAAGCGGAAACTGCCCAGATTCTTGTAGGCCTTGAGAAAGGCCTCCTGATAGACGTCCTGCGCGTCCGACTCCGATCCCGTGAGGTGCAGCGCAAGCCGCAGCACCGACTGATCGTAATGACGCACGAGCACCTCGAAGGCCGCGCGGTTGCCCTGCTGCGCCTCCCGGATCAGACTCGTATCGTCAATGCGGTTGCCTTGCGCTGCCAAAGAGCCCCTCATATTCCAATCTAACGTGGGGTTCTGGTTGCCGCTGCCCTGTTCCGTTGCCGCCCGTCTCGGACGGTAGTTGCCGCCAACCGGAATTGCTGCTGCGTAAGAATCGGCCGGCATTGGTCTGTCTCTGTCCCCTACAAGTGGTCAATTCCTTTTCTTGCCTTGCAGAGAAATAGACGGAGCAGCAACCCGAACGTTAGCAGGGTATCAGGAGTTGGCCCTTGATTTGCTAGACAGTACAAGGCATGAGTGAAAAGCGCTCACGTAGGGACGGACGCATTCGCCCGCCCGGCCAGAGCGAAGCTCCGGCCAACGGCTCGCAGCCACCGCGACGTTTGGAACTCGCTACCGGTCAAACCGCAGCCGCATCTCGTTCGTAGCCTCAAAACCCAGCTTTTCATACAAGGGCCGCCCCGCGTCGCTGGCGTGCAAATTGGCCCCCTGGAAGCCCTTCTGCTTGAGCCAGGCCAGGATTATCAGCATGATTTGCCGCGCAATCCCCTGCTTCCGGAATTCCGGCTCGGTGTACACATTCAGGATCACCGCCCGCTGGGTGCATGGGTCCTTGGGATTCGCCGGCCACGGACACAACACCACGCCACCGCCGCCACGGACGCACCCTGAGCTGTCCACGGCCAGCCAGTGCCGATACGAACCATCCGCCAAAGCCCGCGCCAGCCACGGTCCCGCCACTTCCACCATCCGGTCCAGTTCCTCGACCGTGCCTTCACCCATGTCGCGGAACATCGACCGCCGGTGATGGAGGATGATTGCCGACTCGCTCGGCGCTGCCTCTCGAATGGTGATGTCAGGTTGCCGGCCATCCATGACTTGCACCTAATGAATTGTCATTCCGATGAGTTGTCATCCCGAGCGGAGCGAGGGACCTGCATTTCGCGGCGCTAGGTCCTGAGCGATCCACGGAACGCCCGAGCCGCATAGTAAGATTCCGCACCGTTGTGATACACGAAAACAGTGTCGTAGCGGCGATCGCAAAAGAGCGCGCCGCCGAGTTCTCTGATGTCCGAAGGTGTCCTCACCCAGCTCGAAGTTTTCGTATCGAAATCCCCAAGCTGCTGCAGCTCTCGATATTGTTCTTCCGTCAAAAGCTCAATGCCCATGGCCGCTGCCATATCAGCAGCGCTACCTTTGGGTTTATTTTCCTTCCTGGACTCCAGCGCTTCACGGTCGTAGCAAAGACTTCTGCGGCCCTTAGGACTCTCCTCTGAACAATCGTAAAAAATGTATTGGCCCGTCTTTTTGTCGTGGCCAACAACATCCGGCTCCCCGCCGGTTCTTTCCATTTCACTGAGCGACCACAGTTTTTCAGCATTCGTTTCGAGCTTTGCTTGTACTTCATCCCATGCAAGGCCCTTATGGCGGTTCATGTTTTTCTCAAAACGGCCTTTCAATGTTGTGAGCAGTTCTTCACGTTGCTTTTTAGAGAGGGTTACGTTTGACATAGCTTTTGGTGGCATCTTTCATGATTAGTTTGTCCTGCACTTATCGTGCGACACCGCGCCATTTACTCTGGCCCAGCTGTGACTATGGCCGCCGCCATTGCGAGCTTGTGGTCATTGTTCCATGGCGGCCCGATGGCCCTCCGCACCTGGAGGAAGTGCGCGTCGAGATTCTCTACACGCAACGCCCGGCTGGCAGCATCCAACACCGTCTTCGCGTCGTACCAGTGGACGGGCCAACCCCGTGCCTCGGCCGCGGAGGCCAGGGCCTGGCGGTACATCACCCAGTCGGCATTGTTCTGCGCACGGTAGTCCTTGATTCGCTCGGCAA
>Ga0075030_100000184_pt1 | contig 49935 bp, 45 predicted proteins | sample LitLauG_LLR_2012_FD_71393 | JGI IMG/M metagenome (GOLD analysis project Ga0075030, IMG submission 71393) | Freshwater sediment microbial communities from Pennsylvania, USA - Little Laurel Run_MetaG_LLR_2012 | ecosystem: Environmental > Aquatic > Freshwater > Creek > Sediment | place: USA... | reverse complement strand
CCGCTGCCCAAGTGGACGGTGGACCAGTCCATCGCGGTGATGGACGCCAACGGCATCCAGACCGCGATCACCTCGCTCTCCGCGCCGGGCGTCTATTTCGGCGATGAGCGGGAGGCGCGCGATCTCGCCAGGGCCTGCAACGAATTCTCGGCCGAGATCGCCGCCGCCCACCCCGGGCGCTTCGGGTCCTTTGCCGTTCTGCCTATGCCGTTCACCGAGCACGCCTGCGCCGAAGCCATCCACGCGCTGGACGTGTTGAAGGCGGATGGGGTGGTGCTGCTGGGCAGCACTGAGGGCAAGTTCCTGGGCGACCCCGGCTTCGACGAGTTGATGGACGAATTGAACCGCCGCAAGGCCATCGTCTTCGTCCACCCGAACCTGCACCCGACGACGGATCAGATCGGCCTGAACATCCCCTTCTTCATGGTCGAGTTCCTCTGCGACACCACCCGCGCGGCGACCAACCTGATCCTCTCCGGAACCCTCGCCCGGTACCCGGACATTCGTTGGATTCTCTCCCACGCCGGCGGATTTCTGCCCTTCATCGCCTGGCGCGTGGCCCTGGCCGACAACTTTCCGCACTTCCAGGCCAATGCCCCCGAGGGCGTGCTGACCTATGTGCGGCGGTTCTACTACGACACCGCCCTCTCCCCTTCGCCCTTCGCCATGGCGGCGCTCAAGGCGCTCGTCGATCCCAGCCACATCCTGTTCGGCAGCGATTTTCCGTTCGCACCCGCGCCGCTGATCGGCCTCGAGGTCGCCGCCATGGGAGACCTGCAGACCTTCGACGCGGCCACCAAGGCCGGAATCGACCGCGGCCACGCCCTCAGCCTGTTTCCGCGCTTCGGCGCCTGAGTCCCAAGGCCCCGATCATGACCACCCATGCCTCTCCCGCCTCCGGCGCCAACCGATGGTCCGCCATCGGCCTTTGGATCCTCAAGGGGCTCCTCGCCCTCGCCTTCCTCGCCGCCGCGGCGATGAAGCTCACCGGCCAGCCCAAGATGGTCGCCGAATTCGGCGAACTGGGTCTCGGCCAGGGCTTTCGCTATCTGACCGGCGTCATCGAGGTCAGCGGCGCGGCCCTGCTGCTTTGGCCCCGCACTGCGTTCTACGGCGCCGTGATCCTGCTCGGCATCTGCGCCGGCGCCTTCGTGGCCCAGGTCGGCCCGCTGCACGGCGACCTTATCCATGTCTTCGTGCTGGGCGGGTTTCTGGCGCTGGCCGCGTGGGTCAGCCGTCCCAAGCGCTAGGACGCGCCGGGTCGCTCCGACCGTAGGCGCCTCGACCGCGTGTGGCGCGGCGCGATCGCCCCTGGACGGACGAGTCAGGACGACGCATTCAAGCCTTGGCTCACCCAACGCGAGCCGCCGGAGGATGGCCCGTGACCGAGACTTCGCCCGCCGCTCCCGTCGCCCGCGCCGAACGGCATGACGGCTGGGGGGAACTCATCCTGGCCCGGCCCCATCGGCGCAACGCCCTCGTCGGTCCAATGGTCGACGAGCTGAGGGCCGGTCTCGCCGACCTGCTGGCCGGCGGCGCGCGCGTGGTGTTGATCCGGGGGGACGGCGGCGCCTTCTGCTCGGGTCTGGACCTTGACGCCTTCGGCCAGCAGCCCGCGCCACCCTGGCGAGCCGGCTTCACCGACGATTGGGCGGCTTTCCACCGCGAGCTCTATCGCTGCCCCGCGGTCGTGGTCGGCGCGATGGAACGGTTCGCCATCAACGGCGGCGCCGCCCTGGCCCTGGCTTGCGATCTGCTGGTCGCTGGCGAAGGCGCCTACCTCGTCGTGGGCGAGGCGGCCCTGGGCATGCACGCGCCGATGAACGTCGCCTGGCTGCGCCTGCGGGCGAGCGAGGCGGTCGCCGCGCAGCTCTGTCTGGGCGCCCAGCGCGCGTCGGCGGCCGAGCTCCATCGTCTGGGCCTCGCCTATCGCGTGGTCGCGGACGCCGAGGTCGCGGACGAGGCGCGCGCGCTGGCAGCGCGGCTCGCCGGCTATCCGCCAGGCGGACTGGCCAGCCTGAAAGCGGCGATGCGGCGCGGCGCCGTCCTGGGCGAAGAGGTGTTCGATACCGTGCGGTAGCTGTGCGCGTGCTCGCCGCGGCCGTGCGCCGCTCACACCGCCCGGGCCAGCGAGACGCAGTCGTCGCGGCTTTCCAGCGCCCATTGCCCCAGACGCCGCGACCACCACGCCTCGCCGCCATGGGCGAGGCGCAATCGGTGCAGCCGCGCCACGAAGCCGCCCAGGGCGTGCTCGCGGCTGACGCCGATGGCCCCGTGGACGGCGTGGGCGCTGGCCGCGCAGACCTGCGCGGCCTCCCCGGCCCGGATCTTGGCCACGCCGGCGCGCCGGGGCGAGACCTCCAGGGGCACGCCCTGGAACGCCATCTGCGCCGCCATCCGCGCCGCCTGGGTTTCCTCGGCCATCACCGCGATCTGGTGCTGAATGGCCTGGAACTTGCCGATCTCACGGCCGAACTGCTTGCGGGTGTTGGCGTAGTCCAGCGTCATCGCCTCGATCGCCTCCAGCGCCCCGGCCATCTGGGCCCCCGCGAGCGCCGCGCACACGGCCCGCGCGGCGTCCGACCCGACGCCCCCGGCGATCAGCGCCGCGTTCAGGTCTCTCACCGCGGACGCGTCGGGCCGAACCAGCCGGGCGATCATGGTCTCGATGACCGGCGGACAGTCGGCCCGGCGGCCGCTCTCCAGGGCCAGAGGAAACAACCCGTCCAGCGCCAGATCGGCGCCGCCGTCCGCCTCCGGCCGCAGCAGATCGAGAAAACCGGACTCTTCGAGCCCGGGCCATGGATTCCGCGCGTCGAGCCCGTCCAGCAGGCGGGAAAACTGGTCAAGGATCAGATCGCTCATCGCCGTCTCACCTCAGGCCCAGGCCGCGGGCGATGATGCCGCGCAGGATTTCGCGCGTGCCGCCGCGCAGGGAGAAGGACGGGCTCATGCCGGCCACATAGTCCAGGCAGGCCAGCAGATCGCCGGGAATCTCCCCGTCCTCGATCGAAGCCAGGTGATCCAGGATCAGGCCCGGGATGGACTGTTCGAAGGTGGTCCCCAGGTCCTTGACCACGGTCGCCTCCGCCGCCGGGCTGCCGCCCGCGGCGAGCAAGGCGGTGACCGCCAGCGACATGCTCCGCAGGGTCGCCAGACGCGCGATTAGGCGCCCGGCAAGCTCCTGCTCCGACACCGTCTGTGCGCCGCGCCTGCGCACGAAGTCGAGCCATGTGTCGATCAACACCATCGACGAATAGATGCGCTCGGGACCGCTGCGCTCGAACGCCAGCTCGGCGTTGACCTGATTCCAGCCCTGCCCTTCCTCGCCCACGAGCGCGTCGGCAGGCAGATCGACGTCCTCGAAGAACACCTCGGAGAAGTGCGCGTCGCCGGCCAGGTCCTGAATCGGCCGGGCGGTGACGCCAGGCGTCTTCAGGTCGATGATCAGCTGGGAGAGCCCCTTGTTGCGATCGTCAGGGCCGCCGCTCGTGCGCACCAGAGCGATCATGTAGTGGGCCGTATGGCCATAGGTGGTCCAAAGCTTCTGGCCATTCAAACGCCACCCGCCGGCCGTGCGCTCGGCGCGCGTACGCACGCTCGCAAGGTCTGATCCCGATCCCGGCTCGCTCATCCCGATGCAGAAAAACGCTTCGCCGGCGCAGATGCGCGGCACGTAGGCCGCGCGTTGTTCATCGGTGCCGAACCGCAGAATCAGCGGCGCGCTCTGTCGCTCGGCGATCCAGTGCGCGGCCACAGGCGCTCCTGCGGCCAGCAACTCCTCATTCAGGACAAACCGTGCAAAATGGCTGCGCCCGGCCCCACCGTAAGCCTTTGGCAGGGTAAGCCCGAGCCAACCCTGCCGAGCGAGATCGCGACTGAAAGCGGCGTCGTGCCCCATCCATGAACGCGCCCGGATCGCGGGCGCTATGCCGGCAAGGCGTTTCCCCAGGAAGGCGCGTACTGGCCCGCGAAGGGCCTCGTCCTCATCCGGGATGCCGGTCAGGGTGAGTTGTTGCAGCAAGCCTGAACTCCCTACGCGGCCATTGGTCTAGCGGCCAACGGCGACAAGGCTATAGGAGGCGTCGCGTCGATTGACCATTCGCCGCGCGGCTCAAGACCGAGCGATTAAGATCAGGCCCTGCCCCGAGACGCCGCCAGATCGGCCAAAACGACTTTATCAGGCGCCCTGGTCGGCGTTGGCCGCCTCACGGCTCTCGTAGATATGATCGACAATACCCCAGGCCTTGGCTTCTTCGGCGGTCATGAAATGGTCGCGGTCGAGGGTCGTCTCAACTTCCTCATAGGTGCGGCCGCAGTGCTTGGCGTAGATTTCGTTCAGGCGCCGCTTGGTCTTGATGATATCCGCCGCGTGCCGCTCTATGTCCGACGCCTTGCCCGAGAACCCACCAGAGGGCTGGTGAACCATGACCTGGGCGTTGGGAAGCGCGACGCGCAGGCCGGGCGCGCCGGCCATCAGCAGAAACGATCCCATCGAGGCCGCCATGCCCATGCAGGTCGTCGCGACTGGGCAGCGGATGTATTGCATCGTGTCATAGATGGCCAGGCCCGCCGACACCGACCCGCCGGGCGAGTTGATGTACATGTCGATCTGCTTCTTGGGGAATTCCGATTCCAGATAAAGCAGCTGGGCGCAGATCAGCGCCGACATGCCGTCTTCCACGACACCGTTGAGAAAGATGACGCGCTCGCGGAGAAGCCGCGAGAAAATATCAAATGCACGCTCGCCGCGGCTGGATTGCTCCACCACCATCGGAACCAGGTTGAGAGCGGTGCTGGACATGTCGGTGCGCATAATGAATCGCCTTTCGTTGCCCCCAAGATATCGGCCCGCCAAGGCGGGCGCGCAAGGCGGGCGGTCTATTCTGACTTGGCTTTGGCGGCTTTTGGCCTAGAGGCCTTGGTCTTCGCAGCCGCCACCGGGGCGTCCGCGACTTCAGTCGGCGCTTCGCTCGCCAGATCCGCCGCGGCGGCGGTTTCAGGTTCGGCGGCAACGTCGGGCTCGGCGCTCGCCTTGGCCTTGGCCTTGGCTTTCTTGGGCTTGGCCTTGGCCGAGGACTCGGTCGATTCGCCGTATCCTTCGGGCAGGTCGTCCTCGCGCAAGAGGTCTTCCTTGGACACCTCGCGGTCGGTGACATTGGCGCGCGAGACGATCAAATCGACGACTTTTTCCTCGTAGAGAGGCGCGCGCATCTGGGCCTGGATGTTGGGATCGTTCCGCAGAATATCGAAAATCTGTTGCGCCTGTTGGCCATAGCGCATGGCTTCGGCGCGCATCGCCTCCCCCATTTCGCCGTCAGTCACGGTTACGTTCTCGCGACGGCCGATTTCGGCCAGGACCAGCCCAAGGCGCACGCGCCGCTCGGCGATCTTGCGATATTCGGCCGTCAACTCTTCGTCCGTCTTGCCCGCGTCTTCCGGCGCCATCTGGCCATCGGCGCGGTCCTTTTCGATCTGCGCCCAGATGCCATCGAACTCGGCCTTGACCATTTTGGGGGGCAGCGGGATGTCATGGCGAGTGTCGAGGGCGTCGAGCAACGCCCTTTTGAGCTTGAAACGCGAGGCGGCGACGAATTCGCGGTCAAGATTATCGCGCAGAGCGGTTTTCAGAGCCTCCAGATCCGCCATACCCAGGCGAACCGCCAGGGCGTCGTCGATACCGCTTTCCTTGGGCTCGCGCACCTCTTTCACCGTGACGGCGAAGACGGCGGCTTTGCCCTTCAGTTCGTTGACTTGATAGTCCTCGGGGAACGTCACATTGACGTCGAGCGCGTCCCCGGCCTTGGCGCCGATCAACTGCTCCTCGAACCCAGGAATGAACTGGCCCGATCCGATGACCAGCTCCGCATCCTCCGCCGAGCCGCCGTCGAACGCGACGCCGTCGATGCTGCCAGCGAAATCAATCAGAACCTGATCGCCATCCTTGGCCTTGGCGGCCTTGCCCTTGCGGGGCTCATACACGCGGTTGCCGGCGGCGATCTCGTCCAACGCGGCTGCGACTTCCTCCTCCGACGAGCGGTATACGGGGCGCACCAGGGACAGGGTCGAAACGTCGCAAGGTTCAAAGTCGGGCATGACTTCCAGGTCGATATTGAATGCGAGGTCGGCGTGCCCGGCCAATACCTGCTCCATATCGCCCACGGGGGCCAGTTCGGGTTGAGAAGCCACCCGCAACTGATTGTCAGCGATGACCTTCTGGGTGCCGTCATTGAGCGCCTTCTCGGCGATTTCGCTCATCAACCCCTTGCCGTACAGGCGGCGGACATGGGCCGGCGGCACCTTGCCAGGGCGGAATCCCTTGAGTTTCAAAGTTGGCAGAATCTCGGCGATCTTGGTCTCGAGCGCCGCGGTCAGTTCCCCGACGGGAACGGTCACGACGTAGCTGCGGCTCAATCCTTCGCCGGGCTTTTCAACAACTTGCATAAACCTGTCCCGAAATGAGAGCGCGGGCTCAGTCCTGCGCCCAATAAAAAACGGCCGCCAAGACCCGACCTGGCCGGCGGCGCGAAACGAACGCCCTATATGTCACGCCGCCGTTGGCGTCTCAAGAGGTGGTGCGGATGAGAGGACTCGAACCTCCACGCCTTACGGCGCTGGAACCTAAATCCAGTGCGTCTACCAGTTCCGCCACATCCGCGCGGCTGGAGCGATAGGCGAGATCGGGCGGAGGTGACAACCCACAACTTATACCCGATACCCTCGCGATCGATCTCCGTGGCCCGGAGGACGCAACGGCAACGCACCGACCGTCGCGATATCTCCCGTCCCATCCGCCTCAGGTGCCGCCGACCGCCGCCAAGGCGTGGCCTGCCGGAAAAACAAAAGGCCGCCAGTCGGCGGCCTTAAGTCCTTAATTCGAAGGCGCCCGCTTAGACGACAGCGGCGACTTTCGCGCGCCGACGGATCATGGCGCCAATCCCGAAGACGCCCCCAATCAGCATCGACCACGTGGCGGGCTCAGGCACGTCGGTGAAGCCGGTGGCGGCGCCGAGGTAAACGTTGGGGCCCCAGAAACCGTCCTGTTCGATCTGAGCGGTGTTGGTATAGTTGAGGAAGTCGGGAGTTCCGAGAGATTGCCACCTTGTTGTTCCTCCACTGATCGAAGTCAGAGTGACAGCGGCGTTGGTTGCGAACCCTGTATCGTTCCAGGTGTAGTTGTCACCATTGCTTACGCCAGCGACTTCGTAGCCCACGCCGGGGTTCAAAGTGATCGGATCGATCGTCACAAAACGGAAGTGGCCGTTCAAAGGATAGATGTTGGTGACCGTGGCTGACGCGATCAACGTGGCCGTGCTGTCGCAGTTGACGTCAGCACATTGATAGAGCGCCACGGGATTTGAGGCGACTTGTCCATTTGTCGGGCTGGCATAGTAGCCAAGTCCGCTGGCGGTCACGGTGGTGTTGACCGTAAAGGCCGACGCAAAATCCCAAGTGCCGTTGCTGAAGTCATTGCCCGGGGCGCTGAATTCCCACGCCGCAGTCGCGTTTGCCGCGCCGGCCGCCGCCATCAAGATCGCGGCCGCAACTGGCGCCAAGTGAAACCGATTTTTTGACATGACAATCAAGCCCTAACTTGCCCGACCGCCCGCTCGCGGTCATTAACGTTGCTTAAAGCATTTGGTCGGGAATAAGGCAACCCTTTGCCGCCCGCTGCCACCAAGTTTTTTTTTGGCCTGCCGCGACCTCAAACTGGGCGACTAAGACCAAAACGCGACACCGCGGGCTTGCCGGATGCCACATATGTAAGGCTCAAACTTGGGGAGTTTTCTGAGACCGATGGATTGCCAGCAGACTTTCGGAACCACTTGAGCGTCTCAATCCCGACCCGGCACGATCGCGGCCGGCGCCAGCCTAACAAGATGCGACGCCACCCTCGACCTGCGCAATCAAGCGGTTTCGACCGAAATCAGGCGCGGCCGAGCGACTTGGATCCCAGGGAGCTTCACCACGGTTTTGCCGCACGCGAGGTTTCATTGCGGCGCGTGGCGAGGGCGATGGCCGGATCGCCGAGCCTTCAGGGCCGACGCGCCGACCCGTGACTGCGGGACCTAGGAGACGCCGTGGTAGGCTTTGTGCCAGGCGCAGTAGGCCTCTACGCCAGCTTCGATCGCGGTCGCGGGCCGAAAGCCGGTGATTGCATTGAGCAAGTCCGCGCTGGCGAACGTCACCCGCGAGTCACCCGCCTGCATCGGCGCCATTTCGAGCTTGGCCTTTCGGCCCAGACACACCTCGATGACCGAAATGAAATCCAACAAGTCGACCGGGTGGCCGCCGCCGATGTTGACGATCCGCCAGGGCGCCACAGGACTCAGTGAGTCCAGGTCCCCTCCCAGCCTTTCGCCGAGCCTGGGCGGCGCGGTCAGCAAACGCAGCAGACCCTCCACGAGATCGTCGATATAGGTGAAGTCGCGCTCCATCTGGCCGTCATTAAAAACCTTGAGCGGACGGTCATTGAGGATGTTGTCCACAAAGATCGCGAGAGCCATGTCGGGGCGGCCCCATGGGCCATATACCGTGAAAAACCGCGCAACGGTGGTGGGCACACCCCAGAGGTGGGCGTAGGCGTGCAGCATGGCTTCGCTGGCCTTCTTGGTGGCCGCATAAAGCGAAACGGGGTGGTCGGCGCCGTCGTTTTCCTGAAACGGCACGGTAAGATTTCCGCCATAGACCGAGCTGGTGGACGCGAAGACGAAGTGGCTTACCTTCAGCCGTCGGGCGACTTCCGACAGGTTGAAGGTCCCTGTGACATTGGCTTCGACAAAGGCGCGCGGCGCTTCAAGTGCATAGCGCACGCCCGCCTGGCCGGCCAAATGGATAATCGCCTCCGGCCCCGCGTGGTCCGCCACCGCGTCGAGACGCGCCATGTCCTCGATGCGGAATTCATGGTGAGTATATTGCCGATCGGCCGTCAGGATCGCCAGGCGCGCGCGTTTGAGCTTGACGTCGTAGTAGTCGGTCATGGCGTCGACGCCGGTGACGACATGCCCGTCGGCCAGAAGTCGCCGCGTCACATGAAAGCCGATGAATCCGGCCGCGCCGGTGACCAGCACGCGCATGAGTAAGCCTTTGGCGTCACCGACCGGGACCCGTCGGTGACGCCTGACTACATTGGCGGCGTTAGCGAGGCGTAAAGCCTCGCACGATGGACCGCTCGTCGTCGGTCATCGACACCGTCACCGTCGCGCCCAGCGGCTCCTGATCGATCATGGCTTGTGCGATTGTGGAGTCTTCTGGATCGGTCATCGCGATGAATCGCGCATTGTCCGTTCTCAGGCGACCAATGATAACGCCCAAGGGCGCCTTGCCACTGTAGTCGATCGTGTAGGTTTCCACTTCGCCGACGCCCTCGCCCGGCGCCACGCGCGGCGCGGCCCAGCCGTCGATTTCGGCCTGGAGGCTCTTGCTCTCAAATCCGCGCCACGCGGCGGGCTTGGCGCTGTAAACGCCCACCGAATATTTTGTGAGGAACCCACCGTTGGCGGCCACGAGGCCAAGGTCGGCAGGGCGTTGGCGCAGGCGGCGCACCATCGCGGCGATCGCGTGCATCGAATAGTTGTTCCCGGCGCCGCCGAAGTACGGCAGGCCGCCGGTCAAGGTGAGGGGCCGCGGATCGTCGGCCGCGATGCCGAGCCCGTCTCGGACGTTGAACACGGCGATCGGAAAGCAACTGTAGAAGTCGAACAGGGCGATGTCGGACACCGCGCACCCCGCCGCTTCCAGCGCGCGACGCGCGGCAAGAACCGACGCTGGGCCCTGCGAGAGATCCGCCCGCTCCAATGGCATGCGCTCGCGCACATCGGCCCCGCCATGAAGGTAAATGAGCTTGCTCTCTGGCACGCCCCATTCGAGGGCCTTGCCCCGCGCCGCGATCAGCACGGCGGCGCCCTGATTGGCCTGGTCACGCGCGACGAGGCGGCGCGGAAACGGATCTGAGGTCAAGCGATTGGAGGCTGTAACCGTCGCCAGAGATTCCGGTGTTTGGATGTCGCGCGACATGGCGTGAGGGTTACGCGACGCCTCGACCGTGAACGGAGCGAACAATCTACCCATTTCCAGGGCGTAGGATTGACGATCGAGCCCCAATCGACCCCGACGAGCATTCTCGAAGAAGGCGTAGACGCTGATCGCCGTACGAGCCCCATGGCGCGCGATGTCCGGTGTCATCAACGGGTCGCCGAAGCCACGATCCTCGAGTTGTCCGCCGATTGATTCCGACCAGTCGCGGGTCTCGCCCCTGGAGGTGAGGTGACGCACCGTGGAGATGGCCTCGGAGCCGCAGATCAAAGCGGCGTCGGTGTCCCCGGCGAAGATCGTGTGCGCCAGCTCATTGACCAGGTGTTGCGGCCCCTGCCCGCCCACGGGCTCAAGAATCGCATGGGCTGGATTGGCGCCGATCCTCTTGGCGACCGCTCGCGGAAAGTTGTCCGCCTTACCGAACGGAGCCACGACGCGGGGGCCCGACACCTCGAACTGGCGGATGGCCGCGATAAGATCGATCCTGGCCGCCAGTCCCGGCGCCGCGCCGGCATCCTCGACCGCGGCCGCGGCGGCAAGACCGGCAAGGTCGGCAGGCGACAACGCGGCATAGTCGGGCGCGTCGATCCGCTCGGAGGCTTCGCCGACGCCAATGATCACCGGTGTTCTGTCGTCCACGCCGTTCATCTCCCGAAATCGTTGATTGCCCCCACACTCGCAAACTCCGCCGCGCCGAGTCGAGACCCGATATGCGCGATCGGTGACTTGGCGAGAGGGCGGCGCGCGCTGTAGGGTTCGCGCGATCAGAGGACGGGAGCGACTGCGTTGGCTTCGAATATGGACAGAGTTCGGGATTTCATCGCCGCGTGGGAAGCCCGTGATATCGACGGCATTCTGTCTCGGATGACTGCCGACGCCGTATATCTCAACGTGGGCCTCGCGGAATCCAAGGGGCACGAGGCCATTCGCGCGACCATCGCGCCATTCCTGAGCACCGCCAGCACCGTAAGCTGGAAAATCGTCCATATCGCCGAAACCGCCGAGGGCGTGGTGCTGACCGAGCGGGTGGACGATTTCGTATTTGGGGCCAAGACCCTCTCCGCTCCGGTGATGGGGGTGTTTGAATTCAGCGGCGACAAGATCTCGGGCTGGCGAGACTATTTCGACCTCCCGGGATTTCAGGCCCAACTGGCCTAGGTCCGTTAACTCACCGCCGCGCTGCCAGCCATTTGCGGGCCGCCCACCCTATGGCAAACCACACGGCCACAGCGACGAGGGCGAATTCCGTCATCGTGACCCGCTCGCCGCCGCTCCCCCCCAGGACCGCGCCGCCAGCGGCGCCGGTGAGCCAGATTTTCGGGATAATCCCGAGACCCGTACCCGCGAAAAATGTCCAAGGCGACATGCCGCTGAGGCCGGCCCCGATATTGACGACCAGGAACGGCGCGAAAGGAACCAGGCGGACGACGAAGCTGGCCATGAAGCCGTTGCGGGCGATGAGATCAACGACGCCCCGAGTCACGCCAGTGGCCTCACCGCCGAGGAGGCGCGCCCCCCCCAACCGGCCGAGCCAGAACCCGACGCCGGCAGAGACCATGGAGCCGATCCAGCTGTAAACCATGCCCTTGATCGGGCCGAACACAGCGACCGCCGCGCCGATCAGAACAAATTGCGGGGCGCCGACAAAAGCGAGTGCGGCGAAGGCCAGAATCGCGGCCGGGAGCGCCCACGGCCCCCGCGCCGCCGCCAGCCACGCCTGGGCCGCGCGCGGAAATCCAACTCCAAGTGCGATGCCGCCAACGGAGAGCGCCAGCCCGACGCCGCCAAGCAGCACGAAAGCCACCCCGAACCGCCGCCACCGGAGGACACCCGTCATTGGCGAGGAGGCCTCATCGCCATCAAGTGGCCGGAAGATTCAACTCTGGAGCCTCCCGCGCCGGCAACACCGCCAGCGCGGGGCTGGCCGCCGATTTGTCGAAAGCCTCAAGGATTCGTTTGAACCGTGCTTCCACAGCCGCGCGCATCTCCGGGTGGGTGAAGATATAGAGGTCGTTGTCTCGGATCGCCTCGACAACCCGTTCCGCCACCGGTTCCACCGGGATCCCCGAGAGAACAGGGGATGTCGCATCCGCGTCGGGATTCGCCGGACGGTCGTCCACTCCGTAGTCCGTCGGCCGATTCCGCCGACTTTGATGAATGCGGGTTTTCACGAAGCCCGGGCACAGGATCGAAACCCCGATGTCATGAGCCGCCAATTGCAAGGCCCAGCCCTCGCTCATGGCCACGACGGCGAATTTGGTCGCGCAATAGGGCTCCATGCCCGCTGGACTGATCATGCCGGCCATGGAGGCGGTGTTGACGAAGTGTCCGCCTTCGCCGTGGCTCATGATCAGCGGCGCGAAAATCTCCATCCCATGGACGACGCCCAGTTGATTGACGTCGGTGACCCAACGCCAGTCGCCCTCGGGGACCGTGCCAAACTGTCCCCCGGCCCCAACGCCAGCATTGTTGCAGACTACGTGCACCTTGCCGAATTTGGCGATCGTTTCCAGCGCGGCTGCCCGCAGGGCGTCACGACGGGTTACGTCGGCGATCACCCCCTCGGTCCGCACCTGCAACCCACGCAATTCATCGACGGCCTTCGCCAGGGCCGCAGCCTCGATATCTGCGATCATAACCTGCATGCCCGCCCGGCCGAAGGCCTTGGCCATCGCCAAACCAATTCCGCTGGCGCCGCCTGTGATGAAGGCGACCTTACCGCTCAGATCCCTCATACCCGTTCCCTCGCTGTTCGGGTCAGGCCTATCGAGGCGCGACCGCCCAGGTCAAGCGCGGGGGGGGCGAAACGTCCCATGTTGCGTTGCGTCAATCGACTGTCGGCCTTAAACAGCTTCGCCCCTTTCGCCCCACGAGCCGTACTGATGTTCACCGAATCCGAGACCCTGCGCCGCGTGAAGCCATCGGCCACCACGGCCGCAGCCGCCAAGGCCCGCGCCCTGCGCGCGGCCGGGCGCGACATCATTTCCCTTGACGCCGGCGAGCCTGATTTCGACACGCCAGACAACATCAAGGACGCGGCGATCAAGGCCATCCGCGACGGCAAGACGAAATACACCGATTTGGACGGCATCCCCGAGCTCAAGGCCGCAATCTGCGCCAAGTTTCAGCGCGAGAACGGGCTGGCTTACAAGCCCTCCCAGGTGAACGTCTCCCCCGGCGGAAAGCCGGTGATCTTCAATGCGATGATGGCGACATTGAATCCCGGCGACGAAGTGATCATCCCGACGCCCTATTGGGTCAGCTATCCCGATATGGTGCTGTTGGCGGGTGGCGCGCCGGTGTTTGTCCCGACCACGGCAGAGCATGGTTTCAAGGTCGAGCCGAAATCCCTTGAAGCCGCGATTACGCCAAAGACCCGGTGGCTGATCCTGAACTCGCCATCGAATCCGTCGGGTGGCGCCTATACGCGGTCGGAACTTGCCGGTCTGGCGGCAGTGCTCATGCGGCACCCCCACGTGTGGGTGCTTACGGACGACATGTACGAACACCTGGTGTTCGGCGATTTCGAGTTCTCCACGATCGCCCAGGTCGAACCCGGCCTTTACGATCGCACCCTGACAATGAACGGTGTCTCGAAGGCCTACGCCATGACCGGCTGGCGGATAGGCTATGCAGCTGGGCCTGAGCCACTCATCACGGCGATGAGAAAGGTGATCAGCCAGAGCACGTCCAATCCCTGTTCCATATCCCAATGGGCCGCCGTCGAAGCCCTGAATGGGCCTCAGACCTTCATCAAGCCCAACGCCAAGCTGTTCGAAACGAGACGCGACCTCGTTGTGTCGATGCTCAATCAGGCTGCGGGTCTGCGGTGCCCGACGCCGGAAGGCGCTTTCTATGTGTACCCTTCGTGCGAGGGGCTCCTCGGCAAGACCGCCCCAAGCGGCAAGGTCATCGCCAGCGACGCTGATTTCGCCGTGGAGCTTCTGGAGACCGAAGGTGTGTCGGTGGTGTTTGGCGCCGCCTTCGGGCTCTCGCCGTTCTTTCGCATCAGCTACGCGACGTCGACGGAACTACTCGAGGACGCCTGCACCCGCATTCAACGCTTCTGTGGTTCGGTGACCTGACCTGCCGTGGGCGAGATCGTCAATCTCAACCGGGCGCGTAAGGCGAAGACTCGCACGCAGGCCGATCAGGCCGCGAGCCGCAATCGAGTCGCGTTTGGACGGACGAAAATGGAAAAAGCCGCCGATCGCGCGCTCCGCACCAAAGCGAACCAAGCCGTCGAGGCTCACAAGCGCGAGCCGTGACGACTCTTCATAAACGTTCCGTTCTGCTGGCTGGCCATGCCACCTCGATCGCCCTCGAACCCGAGTTCTGGGATGCCCTGATCGCCCTCTCGCGCCGGCGCGGACTGAGCCTTGCGGCCATTCTGGCGGAGATCGACTCTCAGCGCGGCGAACGGCCGCTGGCCTCGGCGTGCCGCGTGACAGCTTTGAAAGGCCAGGTTTCGGGGGATACCTAGGGCGCACAGGGTCGCGCATGGTCTGGCTTCAAGGCGTGCCGTGCTCCATATGTTCCCGATGCCGCGATTCCTCGGAACGAGCCTGACGTGACCGACCTCCCCGCTCCTCGGATTTCCGATCTGGCGCGGCCGCAGGGTCCAAACGCCTTGGCTGGACTGAATCCGGAACAACGCGCAGCCGTGGAAACGACGGAAGGCCCAGTCCTTGTCCTGGCCGGCGCAGGCACGGGAAAGACGCGCGTTCTGACCACGCGGCTGGCGCACATCCTGACGACTGGTAGGGCGCGGCCATGGGAATTGTTGGCGGTCACCTTCACCAACAAGGCCGCTCGCGAGATGCGCGAGCGGATCGCGGCGATGATCGGTCCCTCGTCAGAGGGGCTGCGATGGCTGGGAACCTTCCATTCCGTGGCGGCGCAAATCCTTCGCCGAAACGCCGAGCTGGTCGGGCTGAAATCCAGCTACACAATCATCGACACCGATGATCAGGAGCGATTGATCAAGCAGCTGCTCACGGCGGAGAACATCGACCCCAAGCGGTGGACGCCACGGCACCTGGCCGGCCTGATCGATCAATGGAAGAATCGGGGCTGGTCGCCGGACAAGGTTCCGTCGGCGGAAGGCGCTCATTTCGCCAACAACCGCGGGGTCGCCCTGTACGCCCAATACCAGGATCGCCTGCGTGTGCTGAACGCGTGCGACTTCGGCGACCTGCTGCTTCACAATCTGACTATTTTCACGGCCCATCCCGACGTGCTGGCGGATTTCCAAAGGCGGTTCAAATACATCCTGGTTGACGAATATCAGGATACCAACGTCGCCCAATACCTTTGGCTGCGCCTGTTGGCGCAAAGCCACCGCAACCTCTGCTGCGTGGGCGACGACGATCAGTCGATCTACGGCTGGCGCGGGGCCGAGGTGGACAATATCTTACGCTTCGAGCGCGATTTTCCTGGCGCTTCGGTGGTGCGGCTCGAACGCAACTACCGTTCGACTGAACACATTCTCGCGGCCGCATCCGGATTGATTTCCGCCAATCGTGACCGCCTAGGCAAGACCCTGTGGACCGAAGCCAAGGGCGGCGAGAAGGTCCGTGTGCGCGGCGTGTGGGATGGCGAAGCCGAATCCCGCCTGATCGCCTCGGACCTTGAAGAGTGGCGGCGCACGCGCCGATACAAGGAGGCTGCGGTCCTGGTGCGCGCCTCGTTTCAGATGCGCGCTTTCGAAGAACGCTTTGTATTGCTGCAAATTCCCTACGTCGTGGTCGGGGGACCTCGGTTCTTCGAACGCGCCGAGATCCGCGACGCCCACGCCTACCTGCGACTGGTGCAATCGGCCGACGACGATCTCGCGTTCGAGCGCATCATCAATACGCCCCGGCGCGGCATCGGCGAGGCCACGGTGCAAAAATTGCTGACGGCGGCGCGCACCCAAGGGATCTCGGCCTGGGCGGCTTCGCGCGACATGGTCCTCACCGACGAGCTGCCGGCGCGGGCGCGCACGGCGCTCAACGGGTTCCTGCGCGATGTCGAACGCTGGCGCGCTCAGATCAATGAGACGCATCATCCGCGTCTGACCGAGACCATTTTGGAAGAGAGCGGCTACATCGACGCCTTGCGTCTGGACAAAGGCCCAACCAGTCAGACCCGTCTTGAGAACCTGAAGGAGCTTGTGCAGTCCATGGGGGCGTTCGAGACCCTGTCGGATTATCTTGAGCATGTGTCCCTGGTCGCCGACATCGACCGCGCCGGCGGCGACGATGCGGTGCAGATCATGACTCTGCATTCCGCGAAGGGCCTGGAATTTCCCCTGGTATTCCTGCCAGGCTGGGAGGAAGGCGTGTTTCCCAGCCAGCGCAGCGTGGACGAAAATGGCCAACGGGGCCTGGAGGAAGAACGGCGCCTCGCCTACGTCGGCCTGACGCGCGCCCGCGAGGAAGCGCGGATATCCTTCGTCGCCAACCGTCAGGTCTACGGCCGCTGGACCAGTCAGCTCCCGAGCCGATTCGTCGACGAGCTGCCGATCGATCACGTCGAGGCGCAGTCGGAGACCGGCTACTATGGCTCAGGCGCTGGCGCGCGTGACTCTGGGGCTTCACGTTGGGACGAAACCCACTATGGCTCAGGTTACGACAGCCCCGGATGGAAGCGGGCGCAGTCGCGAGGCTACGCTGGCGGACCGCCAGGCCGCACCCAGGTCATCGAGGGTGAGGGACGCCTCGTGGCCGTCAGCGAGACCACGCGCTCAAGCGCCTACGCCCAGGGCGATCGTGTGTTTCACCAGAAGTTCGGCTATGGGCGGGTCACCCGGATCGAAGGCAACAAACTAACCGTAGCCTTTGAAACTGCGGGCGAAAAAAAAGTGATCGATAGCTTCGTACAGGCGGCCTGAGTCCGGTCGCCCCCTATTCCAGGTCTTCGGCCAGGATCGCCATTTCGAACATGTACGATCCCGGCTCGTCCTCGTCCTCATAGATGACGCCGATGAATTCACCCTTCAACTCCACCTCGGCGGAATCCTTCTGCTTGGGTCGCGCCAAAACCGCGATATGCGGGTTTCCGAAGGTGCGTTTCAGGTGCGCCTGGACGCGATCGATAGCTTTTTGGTCCATGGTGACGCTCCTGTTTAGTCGCGCGGACCCTAGTGGATCGGGCCTGTCGGACGCAACCTGAAGGGGCGAGTTTTCAGATGAAGTCGCCGGCGATGGTGTGATCCATCGTCCGGGCCGGTTCGTCACAGGTCGGACAGTTGATCAGCCGCGCCGGAACGCCCGCCGCGGTGCAGTGGGCCGGCACGGGCTTCAAGACAACCGAACCCGCGGCGATCTTGGCGTAGTCGCCCACCGTGATGTTGCCCAGGACCTTCGCGCCGGCTCCCAGAAGCACGCCGTTGCCAATCTTCGGGTGCCGATCGACCCGATCCGTGGCGGTGCCCCCCAGGGTGACGCCGTGCAGCATGGAGACGTTTTCGCCGATCACCGCCGTCTCGCCGATGACGATGCCGGTCCCATGGTCAAAGAAAGCGCCACGCCCGATCACGGCTGCGGGGTGAATGTCGACCTGGAACAACTCCGACATACGGCTCTGCATATAGAAGGCCAGGGCTTCACGGCCCGATCTCCACAGCCAATGCGAAAGGCGGTGGGTCTGCAGCGCCTGGAAGCCCTTGAAATGCAGGAACGGTTGGACAAACCCCTTGCAGGCGGGATCGCGCTCATAAAATGCGCGCAGGTCGGCGGCGGCGTCCTCAACGATGGAAGGTTCGGCGGCGTAGGCTTCCTGGGCAATCTCACGCAGGCTCATTGCACGCAGTTCCTGGTCGCCCAGCTTGCGCGCCAACTGGAACGACAGAGCGCCCCCGAGGGAATTGTGACGGATGATCACCGCGTTCAGCAAGGACGCGAGACTGGCCTCCTGGCTGGCGACACGGACGGCCTCGGTGTGCATTTCCGGCCACACCTGAGGCGCCAGGCCGCCGTCAACGAGCTCAAGATGTTGGCCCATGTCGCGCAATCCCCTTCGCTCGCATACGACGCAATGTCGCCGGCGCAGAGCGCATATGGGGACGACATCCAGCCTCCGCCATTGCGCCACGTGCGGCGCACATTATACCGCCTGGAGGTCCCGCCCGCCAGAGACGCCGCATTGCCCATCGTACCGCCCACCGCGCCGACCTTCGGCGAGCCCCTGCCCGTCCAGCCGTCACCGGAAACACTCGCGTTTCTCGGGCGCCGCCGATCGGCTTCGGCGCTCTCGCTGAGTGCGCCTGGTCCGACAGCGATCGAGTTGGACTCCTTGCTCGGATTGGCGATGCGCGTCCCCGACCATGGCAAGCTTTCGCCCTGGCGCTTCATCGTGCTCCAGGGGGACGCCAAAGCACAGTTCGTGACCCAACTGGAGACAATCGGAGGGGCCCGCGCCGATGCGACGAAGGTGCTACCAAAGCTTGGCAAGATCAGCACGCCGCCCGTTACCGTGGTGGTCGTCTCGCGGCCTCGCGTCGGCGACATTCCGATCTGGGAACAGGAACTTTCGGCGGGCGCGGTCTGCCTGGCGCTCATTATCGCCGCTCAGGCCAAAGGCTATGGAGCCAACTGGATCACCGATTGGTATGCCTATGACGCCGAGGCTAACGCTCGACTTGGTCTTTCTACCGGCGAAAGGGTCGCGGGCTACGTGCACCTCGGGACGTGCGCCCAACCGCCTCTGGAGCGCGTAAGGCCGGATATCGCCACGCTTGTCAGCCATTGGGCGCCTTAGATCAGCGTCCGCGATAGGGTTCCACGCCTTGGTCCGGAAGCCAAAGCTCCGCCGGAGGCGGCCCTGACTGCCAGAACACATCGATTGGAATGCCTCCCCGGGGGTACCAATAGCCGCCGATGCGCAACCAACTGGGATCCACGGCCGAAACGATCCGACGCCCGATCATCACGGTGCAATCCTCGTGAAACGCCCCGTGATTGCGAAAGGAGCCAAGGAACAGCTTCAGGGATTTCGACTCCACAAGCCATTCGCCTGGCGCATAGTCGATGACCAGCCGCGCGAAATCCGGTTGGCCGGTCACTGGACAGAGCGAGGTGAACTCCGGGGCCGTGAACCGAGCGAGAAAGAGTTGGCCCGCCTGCGGGTTCGGCACCCGCTCGAGAACCGCGTCCTCAGGAGACGCAAACCCCGGCGCCAGCTGCCCCAGCTGAGTTAGATGAAGGTCTTGCATAGGCCGCACACTTAGCGCGAATTGCCGATAATCGACAGACCGGGGAACGCAGCCCCGGGGGAACAGGGGCCGCAAACCCCTCAGGCACAGGAACTCTCCATGGCGGGCAAGGACTTCAGCGGCGCAGTGGTCGTGGTTACGGGGGCGTCGACGGGCCTAGGCAGAGCCATCGCGGTGGAAACCGCCGATCGCGGCGCGAGCGCGGTCATCGTCAACTATGCTTCGAGCGTCGACGAGGCTGAGGAAACCGGTCGCTTCGTGGCGGCGGCGGGAGCGCGGGCCATACTCGTGCGTGGAGATGTCGCCGCCGACGACGATTGCCGGCGGATCGCCGCGGCCGCCGAACCGTTCGGCAGGATCGACGCCCTGTTCAACAACGCTGGGGTGACCAAGTTCGCCAATGATCACGCCGCACTGGACGCCGTGTCGGCGGCGGATTTTTTGCGACTCTATTCGGTGAACGTTGTGGGCTCCTATCAGATGATCCGGGCCTGCCGAACCTTGCTGGAGGCCGCCCCCGCTCCTGGCGCGGTGGTGAACACCTCGTCGATCGCAGGCGTCCTGGGCATTGGCAGTTCCGTACCCTACGCCGCCTCCAAGGGGGCAATGATCACGATGACCGTCTCGCTCGCGCGAGCGCTGGCGCCCAAGATTCGTGTCAACGCCATTTGCCCCGGCTACATCGACACCCCCTGGTTCGGCCGGGGCATGGACGCCTCGGGCTTGGAACGCCTTCGCCAAGGCGTAGTGGCGTCGACACCGCTGCGGGTGGCGTCGACCGCCGAAGACATTGCCGGAGCCGCCATTTTCCTCGCCGCCCCAGCATCGCGCCACGTCACAGGCGAAACCCTCATGGTGGATGCGGGCACGCACCTGGGATTTGCGCCCCTCGTCGCGCGCTAAGCGCCGGGGCTAGCCGGGCCGGTCTTCGTCACGGAGACCGGCCCGGGCGCCACTCAGTTGAACGCCAACGGCACGACGATATCGAGGCCTAGCGTCCATTGTCTTTTGCTGAGATTGAAGCCGTCGCCAAACGCGGGGCCACCCGCGAGAACGCCGTCGTAACGAATCTCAGGGCGGATGTTGATGCCGTCGATATACTTCGGCAGGTGCGACGGCTTGATGTTTAATCCCGCGGTAATGGCGCCGTAGGTTACCGGACCAGCGCCGTAGGCCGTGTTCGGACGACCCTGTTCAAGGTTGTAGTAATCCTTGTTGCCGGGGAACCCCGCGACATAGAAGCCATTGTTGTCGCGCCAAACCTCGCCGCGCAATCCCGCCGTGACAATCGAACTGAGCGGATAGGCCAGGTACTCGGCGACCCCGCCCCCGGTCGCGTTGAACCCATCATCCCGAATGTAGTTGAGCTCGGTCGTGGATGTGAGCTTGTCGTTCACTTTCCACGTAATGACGATGTCGTTCAGGTAACGCATCTGGCTGTGAATATTCACGCCCGCGGGCAAGGATCCGGCCGGATTTTCCGGTCCAATGTGCGTAAGGGCCAGAACCGTCACGTTCTTGAAATTCAGACCGATCCCGCCCAAAAAGTGAAACTGGCCGTCATTGTAGCCACCGCCAGAGCCCACGGAAGTGTTCACCCCGGTCGTGTAGCCTGTGTAGATATCCAGCAGCGAATTGACGTGAGTAGTTACCAGTATACCCGTGTGTTTCAGTGGGATGCCGAAGTTGAAAATGTAAGATTTCGAATAGAAAAAGTTTCCGGTCGGATCGATGACCTCATTGCCCAGGGGCGTCGAGAACTGGCCAGCCTTCACATCGATGCCGCCGGGCGTAAGCACATTGACGTGCGCCGTGACATTCGCCTCGACGATGTCAAAGCCATTTCGATTGGTCCTCGGTTGCATGGTCTCACCCAGGAAATGGGTGAACTGCGAGTCCAAGCCGTACATCCCTTGAAGTTTGAAACCGAAATCGACTGTCTTGGTCTTCGGGTCGGGGTCGCGTTCGGCGGTTAGCGCGAACTGATTGAGCACCAACTGATTGGCCTTGTCGGTGAAGAGGTGGCCAAAGTTCACGCCATTGGACGGGTCCTGCGGGTTCATCGTGGCGCCGACCTCGATATGACCCGTGTATTTGATCCCGCCGAGCCACGATGTCGGAGCCGCTGGCGCGGCAGGGGCCGCGGCTGGAGCCGGCGCCGCCGGAGCGGCGGGCGCGCTCTGATCGTCGTCCGCCCAGGCGGCGCTAGCGAGCAGGCCACTTGCCGCGACGGTTGAGAGCAGCATCCAAAAGCGGTTTGTCATAGGTAGGGATCCCCTGGTCAAAGTTATGACCGGTGGGCTAGCCCGCCACGCCATCGTTCCGAAACTAGGGGTGAGCCACGGCGGGGAAGCGATCGCCCGATGCCGCCTAAAGTATCAGCACACGCCGATGATTGCCTGTTTTTTGCGCATCAAGGGGCCGCGCGGCCGCCGCGTGACTACGGCGCAGGCTTAGGCCGGATCGTCCAGACTGAAGCGATCGTCATCCTCGTGATAGGCGAATAACTCGGCGTACCGACCCCAGGTCACGATCGCATCGATGGTTTCCTCGGCGTAGGATTCCGACATGAAATCCTCGAGCTCGTCGCGGAACCGCGTTGCTGGCGCCTGGTGCGAAGGGCGATCGTCCAAAATGCGCTTGATGTGAGCCGCAAAGGGCACATTGGCCAACAGGTGCTGAGCGAACAGCTGTTTGCGCTCATCGACATCGGCGGCGTCGTACCGCCGGGCCGCCGGCGTCAGGCGAACGGTTCGACCAATAATATCCGCGAACCGCAGAAGTTGCAGGGTTTCGGCGATAGGCAGGAGTTCGTCCGCCTCCATCTGCCATTCCCGCGCCAGGCTGGCGAGGTCAGCCGACCCGCCATAGGGTTTGGCGACGATGGCTTCGATCATGCCGGCGAGCTCATTGGTCGACACATTGCTGAGCGCTATGCCCAGACCGTTCCCAGGAGCTGTATCCTCACGGGTGGCCGGACTCGCGGCGCGGGTGGTCATGCGCGCATAGATGTCATCCACCAAGGCGCGAAACGCCGGGTCCAGGCGATTCCGGGGCTGGGGTAGGTCGACCTTGATTTCGGCGATGACCCGGCCCGGATTCGATGAAAACACCAGGATGCGATCGCACATGAGCACGGCTTCCTCGATGTTATGTGTCACCATCAAGATCGAGCGGATGGGCATCTTGCCCTCGGCCCACAGGTCCAGCAGGTCCGTACGCAGGGTTTCCGCCGTCAGCACATCGAGCGCGGAGAACGGTTCGTCCATCAAGAGAACCGATGGCTGCACCACGAGCGCGCGGGCCAAACCAACGCGCTGGCGCATCCCCCCGGAGAGCTCCTTCGGATAGGCGTTTTCGAAGCCGTCGAGGCCGATGAGGTCGATAGCCGCCAACGAGCGCTTGCGGCGCAGATCCGCGGCGATGCCTTGCGCTTCCAAGCCAAGCTCCACGTTTTGCTGGACCGTCAGCCAGGGGAACAGGGCGAAACTCTGAAACACCATCGACACACCGTGGGCGGTGAAATCTCCCGGCAGGTCACTGATCTTCACTGTACCGCCGGTGGGCGTTATGAGCCCCGCGATCGACCGCAATAGGGTCGACTTTCCAGACCCCGAGCGACCTAACAGGCCGACAATCTCCCCGGACCGCAGCGTAACGTTCACATCGTCAAGAACCACGAGTTCCTGGCCGCCGCCGGCACCGCGATAGACATGCTTCAGCGCGCTGACCTCAACTAACGGCGCCTGCGGCTGAGCCACGCGTTCGGGGACCATAGCCATGCGATCACTCCTCTAGTTCAGGCGTAGGCGTCGTTCGGCGAAGGCATAGAGCGGCCGCCAGAGCGTGCGATTGAGAAGGATGACGAAGATCGACATCACCGCGATGCCCAATGCGACGCGATGAAAATCGCCGGCCTTTGTCGACTTCGCGATATAGGCCCCCAGGCCTCTGGCTTGCACCGTCGTTTGCCCCCACGTCACCAACTCGGCCGCGACGCTCGCGTTCCATGACCCGCCGGACGCAGTCAGCGCGCCGGTGACGTAGTACGGAAATATTCCCGGCAGCACCAAGCTGCGCCACCACAGCCACGACCGCACATGGAAAACGCCGGCGGCCTCTTTCAAGTCGGTGGGGAGCGCGCTGGCCCCGGCGATCACATTGAACAGGATGTACCATTGGGTTCCCAGAATGATCAGCGGCGATAGCCAGATGTCTGGGTTGAGATGCAGGCCGATGACCAGAAAGACGACGGCGCCAAAGAAGACGTTGGCCGGAAAAGCCGCCAGAAACTGAGCCACAGGTTGAATGCGTTGCGACCAAGCCGGTCGAAGGCCGATCCAGACTCCGATAGGCACCCAAATAGCGCTGGCGAGGGCGATCAAAACGAGGACGCGGATCAGGGTCAGAAAGCCCATGCCCGCAACCACGATGATTTCGCGAAGACTCAGATTGGTGATGATGTACCGCCCCACTGTCCACGCGGCCCAGGCCGCGGCGATCAATACGCATCCCAACCAGATCCGATCGATCCAGAACGAGGCGCGGGGGCCCAGGGTCGGTGCGGCGATGACGCGTCGCGCCCGGGGACGGGGCGTTATCTTGATCAGGGCGGCGAGCGGCGCCCACAACCGTCGAAACAGCCGCGTGCGTCGAAGGACGTCGTAGAACCAGGATTCCGGTTTATCCTCCGACGCCGTCTGTTCGAACCGGAACTTGTCGGCCCAGGCCACGATCGGTCGAAACAGGAATTGATCGTAGATCAGAATGACGACCGCCATCGCGCCGATGGCCCACGCGACCGACACGAAGTCCTGTCTCTCGTTGGCTACCGCGATCCAGGACCCGATGCCGGGCAGGGACACGGAGGTCGTGCCCACGGTGAACGCCTCGGAGGCCACGATGAAGAACCATCCCCCCGACATCGACATCATCGTGTTCCAGACCAAGGCCGGAGTCGCGAAAGGGAGTTCAAGCTTGCGAAATCTCTGCCATGGGGAGAGCCCGAACTGTCGCGACACCTCATCCAGATCCGCCGGCAAGGTTCTTAGGGACTGGTAGAAACTGAAGGCCATGTTCCACGCCTGAGACGTGAACACGGTGAAAATCGCGACCAGCTCGACGCCGAGTTCGCTTCCGGGCGCGAGACCGATGAAAAACGCGCTCGTGAACGTCAGGAAGCCAAAGATCGGAATCGACTGCAGGATATCCAGCATAGGCACGATAAGCAGTTCGGCCTTGTGGCTCTTCGCCGCTAAGGTCGCGATCGTGAAAGTAAACAGCAACGAGGCGAATATCGCCGCAAACATCCTGAGCGTCGAGCGCAGAGCATATTCGGGCAGCCGCCAAGGATCGAGCACCACCGGTTCGGTGTGAAGGCGGCCAACCGGCAACGTCATCTGCTGGGCGCCGTGAACGACCAGAGCGGCCACCGCCCCAATGAGCAGCAGGGCGATCAGGTCATAGCGGTTGGGCGCAAGTCTGCGACGCGCGAAGCGCGCCAGCAAACCCGGATTAAACCGGTCTGATGAGAGGAAGACCATGGGCTCGCCTCGTGATCGCCGCCTCGGCTGTCACGAGAAGCCCGGCGAAAGTCAGGCTAGACGCGACCGCTTAAGCGGCATGCAAGTTGGACCAGAACTGTCGCTTGGCATCGGGGTTTGGGTTTCCGGTGAAGTGTCAACGACGAGCTTGCGCGCTATCGCGGACGGCCCGGAATTGGTCTTGTTGGAGCGGAGTGTCAACCCCCCCAGCACGTCCAGCGGCGCGCGTTGTCCCGGCGTTTGCAAGACTCAGTTTTCGAGGCGATACTGTAGATCCTGTCTCAACAGCTGAAAGGAGGTGATCCAGTGTCTCATTGTCTCCAACCGCGGTCGCAAGCGACCTGGAGCCTGACGACGGAGGCTCATGCCTGACAGCGTCTCGACGCTCAACGGTTAAGGTCGCCGCGGGCCGGCGGAAACGCCGGCGAAATCCGTGGCCATGACGATGGAGGGGCCGTCCCAGAGATGGGGCGGCCCCTTACATTTTATCCATTGTTCAATTCGACCGCCGGAAATCGCCAGACCACGGCTCACCCTGCCTGCATCAGACCGACTTCCAACGGAGTCTGTCTCAAGATGTCGTTTCGTATCTCCGGCCTGCCGGCCGCGCATTTCCAATACCTCTTCGGCCTGGCCGACGACGAGTTGCTCACCCATCGCGCCCGCAGGGTGGTGGCCGATTGCAGTCCCGGTTACCCGGACCGGATCGAGCTGCGTGACGCCAGGGTGGGCGAGTCCCTCATTTTGGTGAACTTCACTCATCAGCCCGCCAATTCGCCCTACCATGCGAGCCATGCTGTATTCGTCATTGAAGGCGCTTCCCATGCCTACCGAGGGGTGGACGTCATTCCCGAAGTTCTGCAACGGCGCGTTCTGTCGCTCCGCGCGTTTGACTCCGACGGCATGATCGTGGGCGCCGATCTCGTCGATGGCCTTCAGGCGGAGGTCGCGGTTCGCTCGCTGCTCGATGCGCCCCGGACCGAGTACATCCACGCGCACTACGCCAAGCATGGCTGCTTCGCGGCGCGAATCGAGCGGGCCGACTAACCTAGTCACTGGTTCGGCGAACGGTCAGGCGCCGAGGAGTTCCCGTCCGATCAGGAACCGCCGAATCTCATTTGTGCCGGCGCCGATGTCGTAGAGTTTGGCGTCGCGCAAATACCGTTCAACCGGAAATTCCCGCAGGTAGCCCGCGCCGCCGAGCGCCTGGATTGCCTCCAGCGACACCCTTACGGCGTTCTCGCTCGCCAGAAGAATGGCGCCGGCTGCGTCAAAGCGCGTGGTGAGGCCCGCATCGCACGCCTTGGCAACCGCATAGACATAGGCGCGCGCCGAGTTCAGCGCGACATACATGTCGGCGACCTTGCCCTGCATGAGTTGAAAACTGCCGATCGGCTTGCCGAATTGTTTGCGTTCCCGAACGTAGGGCAGCACGGCATCCAGACACGCCTGCATGATTCCGAGAGGGCCGCCCGCCAGTACCGTACGCTCGAAGTCGAGGCCGCTCATCAACACTCCGGCGCCGCCGTTTTCCGGCCCAATGAGGCACTCTTCGGCGACCTCGCAGTCCTCAAACACCAGTTCGCCCGTGTCGGATCCTCTCATGCCGAGTTTGTCGAGTTTGCGGGAGCACGAGAATCCCAGGAATTCCTTTTCGATAAGGAAGGCGCTGACACCGCGCGAGCCGCCGTCTGGATCGGTCCGGGCATAGACCACGAGCACATCCGCGTGCGGGGCGTTGGTGATCCAGAATTTCGTCCCGTTCAGAATCCATCGATCCCCTGCCCGACGCGCTCGCAGGGTCATCGACATGACATCCGAACCGGCGCCCGCCTCGCTCATCGCCAACGCCCCGACATGCTCACCGCTGATCAGCTGCGGCAGGTATTTCAACTTTTGCTCATGCGAACCCCACCGCCGGATCTGATTGACGCAGAGGTTCGAGTGGGCCCCATAGCTGAGGCCCACCGAGGCCGACGCGCGCGAGACCTCTTCCATCGCCACGACATGTTCTAAGTACCCAAGACCCAGGCCGCCGTAGTCTTCCTCGACCGTGATCCCGTGTAGGCCGAGTTGACCCATCTCCGGCCACAGACTCCGCGGAAAACTATTGTCCTGATCGATCTTCGCCGCGATCGGAGCAATACGATCCGAGGCGAAGCGCGCCGTGGTCTCACGGATGGCGTCGGCGGTCGCGCCAAGCCCAAATTCCATCATCGGCCCGCTACTTGGCATCATTGGGCGCCTCTATCATGGGCGTAGCGTCCCCGCCAGCCGCCGTCCTGGCGCCGCGAGGGCTATGGGGCGGGTTGAAATGCCCTGAGTTTGGTCATCACGGGAGTCTCAAAGGCGGTGGGAATCGGCGTCTTACCCATCACCCAGTCGAATATATCGTGGTCCAGCTCGTCCATGAGCCGCTCCAGGTCGTCAAGTTCGGATGGACTTAACTCTCTTGCGTGGGCGTCGACGAATCCACCTAAAATCAAATCCGCTTCGCGAAACCCGCGCCGCCAGGCCCGAAAACGCAACCGATTGAAGCGGACGTCGTCCATTGTGAGGTCAGGTCGCTTCGTCTACCGGCGGCCGGAAATAGGGTTGGACGGGGCCCTGCAGCTTCAGCGTCATGGCCTTGCCCTTGCGGTTAACGGTATTGCCGACCGTGAGGCGCACCCACCCTTCGCTGACGCAGTATTCATCGACATTGGTCTTGTCGACGCCCTTGAACATAACACCCACGCCCCGCGCCAGGGTTTCAGCATCATAAAAGGGACTGTCCGGATTGACGGAAAGGCGGTCAGGCGGCGTGTCGGCTACGGCGTTTTCGGGCTGGTCGGTCATAGGGATGGCTTCGTTGGCGTACAATCCCAGGCTGATACCCCCCCGGTGGGCTTCTGGTCCATCCCCCGCGACGCCACCGCGCGCACGGCCTCGGATTGCGCTATGCGTGCCGTATGAGGCCCGAAATCCTCTTTCCCCTGTTCCGCCCGATCACCGCGCTGAAAGGCGTCGGCGCGCGCGTCGCCCCGTTGCTTGAGAAGGTCGCCGGACCGCTCGTGCGGGATTTGATCTTCCTGCCCCCCGTCGGTGTCGTCCGTCGCCCGCGTGTCGCGATCGGTAGTGTCGTTGATGGCGAGGTGCAGACCCTGACGGCGACGGTCGAATCGCATCAGCGCCCAGCGCGACCTGGGCTTCCCTGGAAAATCCGGATTTTCGACGACACTGGCTTCCTCAACCTGATATTCTTCAAAGGAATAGGCCCGCACCTCGCCGAACGTCACCCGGCAGGCGCGCGCCGTATCATCAGCGGCCGCATCGAGCACGACCGTCTGGGGCAGCCACAGATCGTTCACCCTGATTTCATGGTGTCGGCCGACCGGCCGGATGACGTCCCTGATGTGGAAACAGTGTATCCGGCCACAGCCGGCCTCCCGTCCCGCGCAATAAGGCGCCACGTTCTCACAGCGCTCGCCGCCTCGCCGGACTTGCCCGAGTGGCAAGACGCGGCATGGCTAGCCCGCGAAGGGTTCCCCTCCTGGCGCGAGGCGACGATCACCTTACATTCACCCGCCACCGAGAGCGATCTCTCGTCACGCACCTCCGTGCGTCGAAGACTCGCCTACGACGAACTGCTGGCTCATCAACTCGCGCTAGCTTTGCGTAAGAGAGCAGCAACCGCGCGCGCCGCGCCCAAATTGCCGCTGAGTGCGCTGGCCGACGCGGCCGAGGCGGCATTGCCATTTCGCCTGACGACCGATCAGCGCCTTTCGTTGGAAGAGATACGCGCTGACATGGCCTCGGGTGAGCGCATGAACCGCTTGCTCCAAGGCGATGTGGGTTCAGGAAAAACTGTCGTTGCGATGTTGGCAATGCTCGACGCCGCAGCGGCCGGCCGTCAGGCGGCCTTGATGGCGCCGACCGAGATCCTCGCGCGCCAGCACATGGAAACCATTGCCGAGCCGTTGGCGGCGATTGGCCTTCAGGCGGAACTGCTTACTGGCCGCCACAAGGGCGCGTCCCGAGAGGCGCGGCTCTCCCGCCTGCGAAGCGGCGATGCAGCCATCGTGGTCGGCACGCACGCGCTCTTTCAGCAGGATGTCACTTTCAAGGATCTCGCCTTGATCGTTATTGATGAACAACATCGCTTTGGCGTTTCGGACCGCGCCCGCCTGACCTCCAAGGGTCCCGACGCCCACCTGCTCGCCATGTCTGCGACCCCTATTCCGCGGACATTGGAGCTTACGGTCTTCGGCGACCTGGACGTCTCGCGACTGCGCGAGAAACCGCCTGGCCGCACCCCCGTCGCCACGCGCGCGGCCCCCATGGCTCGTCTCAATGAGGTCGTCGACCGCCTGCGCGCCGCCGTTGCGCGGGGCGCGCAGGCATTTTGGGTCTGCCCGATGGTGGCGGAGTCCGACCTTGTCGATTTGGCCGCAGCCGAAGCCCGACATGCCCACCTTCAGACTGTCTTCGGCGAGAGAGTTGGGCTCGTCCATGGACAGCTCACCAACGGCGAGAAAGACACCGTGATGACCGCATTCGCGGAAGGGCGACTATCTGTGCTCGTCGCGACAACCGTCATAGAGGTCGGCGTCAACGTGCCCAACGCCACCATTATGGTGATCGAGCAAGCTGAGCGATTTGGCCTCGCCCAGTTGCATCAACTGCGCGGTCGCGTCGGCCGCAGCACCCAAGCCGCCAGCTGCGTGTTGCTTTACGACCCACCTCTATCGGCGATCGGAGCACGACGCCTCGATATTCTACGTGAAATCGACGACGGTTTCCTGATCGCCGAACGAGACCTGGAGTTGCGCGGCGGCGGCGATCCCCTGGGTCTCGCCCAGAGCGGCTTTCCGAACTATCGCCTGGCCGATCCCATCGCCCACAGTGATCTGATCCTCGTGGCCGCCGACGATGCTCGCCTAATTCTGGCGCGAGATCCGGAACTGACGACCCCTCGGGGGCTGGCCCTGCGGGTACTGTCCGAGCTCTTCGATTGGCGCGCTTTGGGGACGCTCGTCCAGGTGGGTTGACCTGGCGAGGCGCCGAGACAAGGGGCGCTCAAAAGTAGGGTCGGCAAAATCCCTCAATGGGGAGCGTGAAGCCGTTAGCCGAACAGAAGACCTGCGAGGAGCATCGCCAAACCAAGCGCGAGGACCGCCGACCAGAACAATCTGCTTGTGGTCAAGCGATCAAACCCTAGTGAATTCATCACCAACTCCAAACTCCTCGTTCGCTCGTTCGGGCGGGCGCGCGGGCCGCGGCCCCAGTGCAAGGCATCGTGGACCATTCGAGGCCATTACGCTTGCAGCGAGCTGGAACGGATTGTGAAAATTTACTGAAATTTAATATACATAGGTCGGCGATGGTTGGGACCTGAGGGAAATTGCAATGCCGGGCGACGGGGGTGCAGCCTACGTCTTTGAACGATTTACGCTCGACCTTCGCCGCGGTTGCCTGTGCGACGAGCACGGAGAGGTTGAAATCAGGCCCAAGGCCTTTGAGCTGTTGAGTTACCTTGTCCGCAACGCCGGCCGTTTAACTTCAAAAGACGAGGTGATGCAGGCAATCTGGCCCGACGTCATCGTCACGGACGAGTCCCTTTCCCGGTGTATCAGCGACGTACGCGTCGCGCTGGAGGACAAGGACCAGCGAATTGTCAAGACGGTCCGGGCGCGCGGATTGCTGTTCACCGCAGCCGTCGCGCTCGCCGATGATGGCGCTGTCGACAAGTCACCGCTAGCGCAAAAGAATGCGTCTCAATCGATTGCCCAACCGAAGGAGTCCGAGCCTGACGCACCGGTTCCGAGACAATCAACCACCGCCGACGACGAAGGACCGCCAGAATCGGGCGACCGTCGGCGCCATCGGAAAGCCTTCACCGACCTCGCCCTTCCACTCATTGACCAGATCCTGTCAGTGTCAGCGCTGCGGGCGTCAGCCTACGAAGGCTTCTATCGGTCGACGCGTCCCTACGCTGCGCAACCTGGAGCCTTCATTGAGGACAACATCCTCGTGCGAATGGCTGCCGACGGCATCTTGCGCTTTCGCATGGTGACCGGGAGCGTCCTTGTCGAGGGCTGGCTGTTGCCGGTCCATACCCAACTCTATGTCATCGGGACCGAATTTGGCAGCGGCGGCTTGGTGTTCGCCATCCTCCACGGCGTCAATACACTGAAGGCCGAGGTTCTCGACGGCATCACCTTGACGTCAACCTTCGACGTCGGCCGGACGCCCGCGGCGGCGGCGGTGGTATATCAGCGTATTGACGATCTGAGCGACGATCCAAAGACGGATGATGAACGTCTGGCGGCGATGGGTGCGCGCAACCCAGTCGTCGCGGCGTCCACCGTACCCGAAAACCTGCGCCATCACCTCGCGCGACGCGTGAGTGGCGAGGACTCGGCGCTCTTGGTCTCGGGCGTGCTGCGACTGCCGCTTGTAGCGTCCCTATCACGTGGCGCGTTGAAACACGCGAATCAACAGGACTGATCTTCAGAGCCTCGCCCCGGCGCGATACCCGTTGGCGGCGCTGATCAAGGCTTTCACCGACGCGGTGGCTACATCCGTGTCAATACCCACGCCGAATACAGTAACCGAGCCGGATCGGCATTCCACATATGCGGCCGCCCGCGCCTGGGCGCCATGGCCGATGGCATGTTCCTGATAATCCGATATTTCCAGATCAATGGCGCAGGATTCCCGCAGGGCGTCGTTGAGGGCGGACAGGAGACCGTTACCCCGGCCGCTGAGATGTCGGTCGTGTCCGTCAAGCCGAATCCGTCCCGAAAAACGCCGCTCGGAACCCGGCCCGCGCACCTCTTCATGTTCGATCAATTCGATCGCCTGGGGGTCCTGCAGATGGAAGTGGGTTTGAAACGCCGCCCAGATATCGGCTGACACAAGTTCGCGGCTGGTGGAGTCGGCCAACTGCTGGATCACAGCACTGAACGCCGCTTGCATGCGCTTGGGCAGCTTCAGACCCTGGTCCTGCTCCAAAACCCAGGCCACTCCGCCCTTGCCTGACTGGGAATTTACCCGGATCACCGCCTCATAGGTGCGGCCGAGATCGGCTGGGTCGATCGGCAGGTAGGGCACCTCCCAATACTGGTCATTGCGTTCGGCCTGTGCGGCGAAACCCTTCTTGATCGCGTCCTGATGGCTACCGGAAAACGCGGTGAACACCAGTTCGCCTGCGTAGGGGTGCCGTGGATGCACGGGTAAGGCGTTGCAGTATTCGACGGTCTGTATCACCTCGTCGATGTCCGAGAAATCCAACCCCGGATTGACGCCCTGACTGTAGAGGTTGAGCGCCAAGGTCACCAGATCGACATTTCCGGTGCGCTCGCCATTGCCAAACAGGCAACCTTCGACCCGATCGCCGCCTGCCATCAATCCGAGTTCCGCCGCCGCCACGCCGGTGCCGCGGTCATTATGCGGGTGCAGGCTGATCACCACCGCCTCGCGGCGCGAAAGATGACGACAGAACCATTCAATCTGATCGGCATAGATGTTCGGTGTGGCCGCCTCGACCGTCGCCGGCAAGTTGAGGATGACTGGCTTCTCGACCGTCGGCTGCAATACGTCGAGCACGGCCTCGCTCACCTCCAGGCTGAAATCGAGTTCAGCGGTGGAAAACGTCTCCGGCGAATACTCGAAGCGCCAGTCCGTACCCGGCCGCTTCAGCGCCTGTTCTCGAAGGATGGAAGCGCCGGTTACCGCGATCTCCTTCACCCCGGCCCTATCCAGGCCGAACACAATCTTGCGCCAGGCCGGTGAGACGGCGTTGTAAAGATGCACGATCGCTTGCTTCGCCCCCTCCAGGCTCTCGAAGCTGCGTTCAATCAGATCCCGCCGCGACTGGGTGAGCACTTGTACGATGACGTCGTCGGGAATCTTCCCATTGCGGACAAGGCCGCGGATGAAGTCGAATTCAGTGGCGCCTGCCGAGGGGAAACCAACCTCGATCTCCTTGCAGCCGATCTTGATCAACAGGTCGAAGAACCGCTGCTTCTTTTCCGCATTCATCGGATCCGCCAGCGCCTGATTGCCATCGCGCATGTCGGTGGAGAGCCAGCGCGGAGGCTTGTCGATGACGCGGGACGGCCATTGCCGATCAGGCAGATCGATGGGTTGAAAGCGGCGGTATTTGACGGATGGGTCGCGCAGCATGTCGGCGCCTCCAGGGGTTGATGGATTGTCGCTGATGTCGGCCTGATGAGCGCGCGAGCGCCCGACCGCCGGTTGGCCGTCAGTCCCGGCGGCAGCAGGTAAGTCGCGGGCCAAGCCCTGTCAGCGAGCGTGTCGTGTCCACAGCAAGCCCCTTAGCGGACTTCGTGGAGCCGCGCACCTCGAAAAGCGGCAGCCCCCCAGGGGTGGTCAGGATCGCGCCCGCCGTCGTAACAATGGTCACCGATAGACATCGAGAGCCGCATGGCCACCATACTGCAAACTGACTACGCTTGGCCGGATGACGGGATCGAACGCGCGATCCTTGAAGCGGCCGGCCATCGTTTGGTTTGCGGCCCGGCCGAACCCGCCGATGCCGCGGCGATCGAAGGTTTGATCGCGGCGCACGATCCGGTCGCTATATTGACTAACTGGGCTCAGGTGAACGCCCGTGCGATCGCTCGTCCGACCGATCTGCGGATCGTGCAACGCCTGGGCGTAGGGCTGGACAACATCGCCGTCGAGGCGGCGAGCGCGCGCGGCGCGTGGGTAGCGAATGTGCCCGACTACTGCGTGGGAGAGGTCGCGGACCACGCAATCGCCATGCTGCTTGCCTGGGCGCGAGGATTGATCGGGTTTGACCGGGCGGTCAAGGACGGCCGCTGGACGCCTGCGCAGGCGCGGCTTCGCCGGGTTGCCGACCTAACCGTCGGCGTCGTCGGCTACGGCCGCATCGGCCGCAACACCGCCGGCAAGCTGCGTGCGCTCGGTTGTAGGGTGCTGGCCCACACTCGAACCCCGCCGACGACCGGAACGGATGATCAAGAGTTCGTCGCACTGACGCACCTGCTTGAGCACAGCGACGCGGTCATCCTTCACCTGCCGCTGACAGTGGATAATCCGCACATGATTGGCTCTCGCGAGTTGGCCGCGATGAAGCCGGGGGCCTTCCTGATCAATGTCAGCCGCGGTGGCCTGATCGACACCGCCGCCTTGATCGCCGCGCTGGACCGCGGACATCTAAGTGGCGCGGGATTGGATGTGGTCGAGGGCGAGCCCTCCCCTCCCCGCGAGCTGGCCGAGCGGACCGAGGTGATCATGACGCCGCACGTGGCCTTTAGCTCCGAGGCGTCAATCACTGAACTGCGGCGACGCGCGGCTCAAAATGTTGTCCGCGTCCTGGCGGGCGATGCGCCGCTGCATATCTGCAACCAGCCCATGAGACCGCAGTGAGCGCAACCACCATAGCGGGGGTTCACGCCCGTCAAATTCTCGACAGCCGGGGGCGCCCCACGGTCGAAGCCGAAGTCGCCCTGGCTGGAGGTGTCGTGGCGCGCGCCTCCGCGCCCTCGGGCGCGTCAACCGGCAAGGCGGAGGCGTTCGAACTTCGCGACGGCGGCGAAGCCTGGGAGGGCCTAGGCGTCAACCGCGCTGTCGGCAATGTTCGCGAAACCTTGGCGCGGTTCCTGCTTGGCCGGGACGCTGAGGATCAAGCCGACCTGGACATGCATATGCGTCTTGCCGACGGCACGCCAAATCTCGCACGGCTCGGCGCCAACGCCATCCTGGCGGTCAGCCTTGCCTCGGCGCGGGCCGCGGCGATGGTTCGGGGACAGCCTCTTTGGCGGCGTTTTGCGGACCTTTCGGGCGCGGCGCCATCGATGCCGATGCCCATGGTCAACATCCTATCCGGAGGTATGCACGCCGGCGGCGGCATGGACGTGCAGGACTATCTCGCCATTCCGGTTGGCGCGCGCTCCTTTTCCGAGGCCCTGGACTGGATGTGCAGGGTCCGCTCAGCGGCGGCGGGCCTATGCGCGGAACTGGGACTCTCCACCCTTCTGGCTGACGAGGGCGGCCTCTCCCCCGGTTTCGCCCGCCCCGACGAAGCTCTCTCCTTGATGATGCAGGCGTTCGACCGGGCTGGCTTACGGCCAGGTGAGGACGTGGCGATCGCCGTCGACGTCGCCTCCTCCGGTCTCATCGACGCCGACGGGGCCTACAGCCTGCTCAAGCTAGGCCGGCGTCTGTCGGCTTCCGAGATGATCGAGATGCAGGCCGGTTGGATCGCGCGCTATCCCATCGTTTCAATCGAGGATGGCCTTGGCGAAGACGACTGGCTGAACTGGCCCGCCATGACGGAGCGCCTGGGCACGATTCAGATCGTGGGCGACGATCTCTTCGCGACCCAACCCGACCGCATTCGCCAAGGCGTTCGGGCCGGCGTCGCCAACGCTGTCCTCATCAAGGCAAACCAGAACGGTACGGTCACCGGCGCCTTGGAGGCGGTCACGGTGACGCGGGCGGCCAACTACGCCACGGTCATCTCCGCCCGCTCCGGCGAAACCGAGGACGAATTTCTGGCCGACTTCGCCGTCGGCGTGGGCGGCGGTCAAATCAAGATCGGTTCCGTGCGCAATTCCGAGCGGATGGCCAAGTACAATCAGTTGTCACGGATCGAGGAACTTGGCCTGCCTTGGACGGGGCGCAGCGGTCTGGCCCCCCTGTGACAGCGCCTGAAGCCGTTCTGGAGGATTTCCTCATTGACGCCGGACTGGCTGCCCCAGATGAGCCGACCCGATGGCGCGCCTTAGCCGGCGGCGTCTCGTCCGATATATGGCGCGTTCAGGTTGGAGACCGTGTCATCTGCGTCAAACGCGCGCTGGCGAAATTGAGGGTCGCCGCGGATTGGCGCGCACCAACCGAGCGCAACGCCACGGAGTGGGACTACTTCCAAGTTGTGGGTGGGTTGGCCCCAAGGTCGGTCCCTCGTCTCATTGCTCACGACCCCACCCGGGGACTCTTTGCGATGGAATGGCTGGACCCCGACATCCATCGCCTTTGGAAGACGGAGCTTCTGGCGGGTCGTGTCGACCCGGCCGACTCTTGGGCGGTCGGCGACCTCATTGGGCGGATCCATTCCCGCACGGCAAAGGATCCGACGCTCCCCGCACGCTTTGCAACTGACGCGACCTTTCACGCCCTGCGTCTGGACGCCTACATCCTGGCCACTGCGCGTGCGCACCCGGATCTGGCGGATCGCCTGGAAGCCATCGTGCGACAGACCGCGATCCAACGGTTCGCCCTTGTCCACGGCGATGTCAGTCCCAAGAATATATTGCTCGGCCCGCGCGGGCCGGTGCTCCTCGACGCCGAGACGGCTTGGTGGGGCGATCCAGCCTTCGACCTGGCGTTTTGCCTAAATCACCTGATCATCAAGGCCCGTGTGGTCGGTGGCGCCAAGCGCGCCCTCGAGGACAGCTTCGAACACATGATCCATGCCTACCGCGCTCACGTGGATTGGGAATCCATAGACGAATTCGAGGTCCGCGCCGCCGCGCTCCTGCCGGCGTTGGCGCTGGCGCGGGTCGATGGGAAATCACCAGTTGAATATCTGGACGAATCCCAACGGGCCGCGCTCCGCGCCGCCGCCCGCTGGGCGGTAATGGCGCGAACAGCGACGCTGGACTTGGCCAAACGAGCGCTTTTGCAGCCCACCTGAATTTGGCTAGCTTTTGAGCGGTATCCAGACCTCCATGCCGCCGCGACCGGTTTGTGGGTCAAACGTCGAGTCATAGCGCTCGATCAGAAACGCAGGTTCTGTGGCGAGTGTGACACCGCTTGTTGGCGCCCATTGGGAAAAGATCGCCGCGCAGGTTTCGCCGATCATCGACACGTGATCCCTGTGCGGAAAAACCGCATAGCGGCGAGCGTCGAGGCGGGCGCCCAAAAGAGTCTCCGGAATGTTGTCCAGCGAGGCCGTCTCCACGCAGGTGAGATAGTCGAACCCTTCCTCGCCATTCGAAGGAACCAGACAAACGCCATAGGCGTCCGCGCCGATCTGGTCGGGGATATGACCGATGTGCGCGCCGAACCGCCGCCATTGATCTGGAATGCCAGGACGATCGGCGAACGTACGGAATTCACGTATGCCCACCATAAAAAAAGGACCGGCGTCGCGGAAGGTCGGGGTGGGGGAAGCGTGAGGGGTAAGTTCAGGCATCACAAATGGCTCCGTTATTTTGAGGTTGTCGATGGAGTGGCGATCCCGGACGGACTCAGGGGTGACGCCGAACGCGTCTCTGAAAGCCCGGGTGAAGGCCTCATGAGACCCATACCCAACCCCCAGCGCCACATTGATAATATCCGGCGCGCCTTCAGCCAGGGCCCGGGCCGCCTGACTCATCCGGCGGGCGCGCAGATAGCCAAGCAACGAACGGCCGGTGACCTGGGAAAAGAGCCGGGAGAGGTGAAACTTGGAGAGACCTGCGACGTCAGCGATTTCATCCAGGCCAAGCGGTTCCGCGAGCCTCGATTCCATGAACCACACCGCCCGACGCACCGCCCGCATGACCCCTCCGTGATGATGTCCCGGTAAGTCTAGGCCGCTGGAGCGGCCGCGCTTGATCGGCGTTGCTTTCTTGCGTTCATCGGTCAGCGCGCAACGGGAAAGGCTGGTCCGCGAAGAAGCGGTCGCCGGGCTGGTCCTCCACAAGCCGCCCATCCCGCATCAAGACACCCCGCGTGGCGAAGTCACGCGCGAAGGCCATCTCGTGCGTGACCAACGCCATCGTCATGCCATCGCCTGCGAGGCGAAGCAGCACATCAAGGACCTCCTTGACCATCTCCGGATCTAGGGCCGAGGTCGGTTCGTCAAAGAGCATCAGGCTGGGTTGCATGGCCAGGGCGCGGGCGATGGCCACCCGTTGTTGCTGCCCACCGGAGAGGGCTGCGGGAAACTTACCGGCTTGCTCGGGGATGCGGACGCGTTCGAGGTAGTGCATCGCCCGGTCCCGCGCTTCGGCCAGCGACAGGCGCCGCACGAGACGCAGCGGCAGCACGCAATTGTCGAGGACCGTGAGGTGTCCGAAGAGGTTGAACTGCTGGAACACCATGCCGACCCGGGCGCGGATCGCCTCGACGCTTGCGGGCTCGCGGGTGAGGGCGATTCCTTCGACGCGGATCTCGCCGGCCTGAAAAGCTTCCAAGGCGTTTACGGTGCGGACCAAAGTCGACTTTCCGGAGCCCGAGGGCCCGTAAATGACAAGGCGCTCGCCGGCTCGAAGCGTGACACTCACGCTATCGAGAGCTTTAAACGCCCCGTACCATTTGCTCACGTCGAGCATTTCGAGAACGGGGGCGGAATCAACGGGCATGGGGCTTGCCGAAGAGACGCTCGATGTGCGCCTGGATGAGTTCCAGAGCGCCAGAGAAAGCCCAGTAGATCATCGAGGCGGTCACCATCATCTCGATGTGCCGGAACTCGGTCTGCCCTTCCGTGCGAGCGAGGTACATAAGCTCCCACACCCCGATCACGGACACCAGCGAGCTGTCCTTGAGCATGGCGATGAATTGATTTCCCGTCGGCGGAATGATCACCGGCAGCGCCTGGGGTAAGATGACCCGCGCCAGGGTCTGCCCGGGCCGCAGACCCAGGGCGCGCGCGGCCTCCCACTGGCCGCGGGGCACACTTTCGATCCCGGCGCGGAATATCTCAGTCATGTAGGCGCCGTAACACAGCGAAAGGGCGATGATCCCCGAAGGGATGGCGTCGACGACGATCCCCAGCTGCGGCAGGCCCAGATAGATGATGTAGATCTGCATCAACAGCGGCACGCCGCGAAAGAAAGATGTGTAGAAATTGGCGACGCCCAGAGCCAGGCCGCTGGCGCTGAGCTTGGCGACGGCCCCGGCGAGCGCCAGAACTGACGCAAAAAAGATCGACGCGGCCGAGATCGCCAATGTCGTCAGCAACCCCTGGCTAAGGAGCAGCCAAAGCTTGCGACGAATGAAGGTGTAGCTGAGATCGAATGAGACAAAGAAAAGCGCGAGGATGAGCACCAGCTGCACCCAGACGACGACGACCTGTGACCGTAAGGGCAGGCCCAACACCAGGTAGATGTCGGCGCCAATGAGAACAGCGGCGAAACTCGCGAGCAATGCATTGGCCGCAAAACCAGTCAGGCCCAGCGATCCGGTGAGGGACTTGCCCAGGCCAATCTGCGCCGGTTGAGCGATCATAAAGGCTACGAACAGCGCGAATACCAATGCGGCCAGCATTGGGGGGCGACGCAACAAGGGTGGGTAATCGATATTGTCGGCGAAATTCATGGCGTCCTGACGCTGGCCGACGCCAGCCTAACGCCGCGCGCGCTGGCGTCAAATTCGCCGCGGATTGCACCGCGAACGAGGATGGCCAGGGGGTGGGTTGACACCGCCCCCCTACCCTGCCCATCGCTCTCGCCAGGCGTCTTGGGCCTGCAATGCCCAATACGTCGCCTGCACCGCCGCGCGGCCGGCGAAGCCGCCATTCCATGTCAGGCCGAACGGCGCGAACAGGCGGTATCGGTCGCTCTCGCCCAGGATCGCCTCGGCGATAACACGGCCGCCAATAGCTGTGGTGTTCATACCATGACCGCCAAATGCGGTGCAGTACCATAGTCCCGGCTCCAGAGCGCCGATCTGGGGCATAAGGTGGCGGGCGTAGGCCATGAGGCCAGTCCAGGCGAAGTCGACCTTGAGATCGACCAGCTGAGGATATGTTGCGACCATTGTCTGGCGCATAAGAACGGCGAGGCTGCGGGGCTCGCTCACTCGCGTAGTGATCTTGCCGCCCCAGAGGAGGCGCGCGCCGTTCTCGACCAGACGGTAGTAGTCCCCCGCACGGCGGCGGTCGCCGATCGCGGCCTCCGTGCGCACGGCGGTGGCTATAAGCTCCGGCGCGGCCTCGGTCAGCATTACATAGGTAGCTATGGGAAGGTAGCTCGCTCGCAATCGCGGAAGCAGTTCGCCGGTGTAGCCGCCAGTGGCGATAACCACGTCCCGGGCCCGGACATGGCCGCGGGCGGCCCCGACGATTTGGGCGGCGCCGTCACGATCGATCGAAGTCGCGGCTGTCGCCTCGAATATTCTCCCACCCAGCCGCTCGATCTCAATCGCCAGCGCGCGGGCGTAGGCGAGCGGGTCGAAATGGAACGCCTGGGGCTGATAAATGGCCTGATGATAGCAACTGGAGTTGAGCGACGCGCGAACGCGATCCCGCTCCCATAAATCGACCGGGTAGTCGAACTCGCGCGCGAGCCAATCCCGATAGCTCTGAAGTTCGGCGGCGGCCTCGTAGCGAGAGGCGGAAAGCGCGCCAGGCGTGGGATTCACAGCAGACTTCAGTGCGAATTTTTGAATCTTTTCGGAGACGGCGCGCGCCCCCTCGATCGAAAGGCGGTGCAGCGTGAGCGCATGATCGCGGCTGACGTGGCGCCTGAGTGTTCCGTGACCAGCCGAATAGCCGGGACTGACGAAACCGCCGTTGCGCCCCGATGCGCCCCACCCGACCCGTTCGGCTTCGAGCAGGCACACGCTCCGCCCTCCCTGAGCCAGTTCGAGCGCGGCCGTCAGACCGGCCAGACCTGCGCCGACGATGCAGACATCCACGTCCACACTCTCCCGCAGCGCCGGTCTTGGGCCGGGGTCGCAGAGCCGTGTTTTGTAGTAGGTGTCGACGTAGGGCATCTCAGCTTGAGCTATAGTCCTTTCCGTACCAACGCACCCCGATCCGTCCGAGCGTGCCATCGGCCTTCATGGCGGCGACGATGGCGCGGACCCGCGCGGTCCACCCGGCGTCGGTCTTGTCCGTAATCACGGTCAGGGGTTCGCGGAAGGCGTATCCGCCTGGCAATATCCGGATCGGATATCCCGCATGCTGCGCTTGCAGCGCAGTCTGCTCCGGAGCCAACACCGCGTCGAGCCGTACGCCGGGCGGAAGCCGAAGATCGTCAAACGGCAGCATCGAATTGGCGTAGGTGCGAATCTCTCCCGGTTGCACCGAGTAGACCGTGGGCGGCGCACCCGGATCGTCGATCTCCAGCCGGCGGCGAATATAGTCCTCGGAGGTGGTGCCCGTCTCGACGCCGATGATCTGGCCGTCGAGGCCCGCGCGGTCCCGGATCCGGCTGGCCGCGTTCACCACAAAGACATAGGGGCTGTAGTAGTAGACTCCCGCGAAATCGACGACGTGGGCGCGAGCTTTGGTCGGCGTCGCCGAGCCGACCATCATGTCCCAACGCCCACGCCAGTGACCGCCGGTCATGACGCTCCAGTCGGGGGTCTGGAACCGCACTCCGACACCTAGGCGGCGACCGATCTCAGTGGCGACGTCGATGTCGAATCCAGAGAGATGACCGTCGTCGCCAATGAAACTCTGCGGTTCCCACCCAGCGTTGGTCGCAACGATCAGCGCGCCTCGCTGGCGGACACGGGCATAGGTGTCGGCGCCCGGGGTCGGGGCGCAGGCGCTCAGGACGCCGGTCAGGATCAAGGCGAAAAACGCGACGAAAAAAGCGCGAAAGCCGTTGACGGCAGGCCCTTGATCCCGCTCATAGTTTGCCAAGCTCCGGTCAAGGAGCGCGCTCGGGAGAAACGCAAGCATGGTCGCCAGGACATTTCCCATAGAAGCCAGTCACATCCTTATGTTCGCCCGCTCGGTCGGCGACGACAACCCGATCTATGAGGACCCCGACTACGCCAAAAAGACAGAGGCCGGGAGCATCATCGCACCGCCAACCTTCGCCCAGGCGAGCGCGCAATTCGATCCAGACTACGTTCTGCGCCCCAAACCGGGCAAACCCTGGTTCGGCTCAGGCAAGAACGCCACCGGCATTACCGCCGGCGCGGGCGGCGGAGGTGGCGGCAACGGCGGCGGTCTGCATGCCGAGCAGCATTTCGAATATCACCGCCACCTCAGGCCAGGCGACGTTCTCACCGCCACTCACCTGCCAGGCAAGACCTGGGAAAAGGAAGGCAAGCGGTCAGGAAAACTGATCTTCAGTGAAAACATCACCGAATACCGCGACCAGACGGGTGAATTGGTCATTACAGCGCGAGGCGTCGGGGTTCGCACCGAGCGCCCGGTCGACCAGAACTAGGAGGCGATCATGGCATTGAGCGCGAGTAAGCTTAAAGTCGGCGACGTCCACAAGGCGCGCTTGGTGGATGACCTCAAACGCACCCAGATCGTGCAGTATGCGGGATCATCCGGCGACTATAACCCGTTGCACACCGACGAGATATTCACCACCCAGGTGGCGGGCTATCCCTCCGTCTTCGCCCACGGCATGCTGACCATGGGCATGACCGGCAAGATGCTGACTGATTTTGTCGGCGACGCGCGTCTGACCAAGTACGGCGTGCGCTTCACCAATCAGGTCTGGCCCGGCGACACCTTGGATTCCACAGCCACAGTGAAGGCAGTCAGGGATGATGGCGACAAAAAGCTCGTCGACCTTGATGTCGCCACCACCAATCAGAACGGCGTCGTGGTATTGAGTGGTTACGCGGAAGCGCGGATCGACCCCTAGGCCGGCGCACGCCAAACGAGAGCGCTTGGACAGCCGTAGACCCATCCCTGCCACTCGGTCCCGGAAGACGCATTGCACGGGTTTGAGGTCACGGCCTGGACAGCCGTGGCGCCTCAATCGTGGGAGGGGCGATGAAACGATGCGCGCCTGCCGGTTAGTTTTCGCCTTGGCAGCCGCCGCTATCACCGCCCTGCCGGATTGCGCCGCGGCCGCGGATGACTGCCAGCTCGGCTTCACCGGCGGCGCGGACGTGGTACAGATCATCCACAAACACGATTTTGATTTCGAGGGGTACGACAAGCTGTGCCGACGTCTGGTGGCGGAGGGGATGATCGTGGACATCGACGGGAGCCACGGCACGATCGGCGACCAAGCCTACAGCTGAGTGTCGATTGCCATGCAGTCGCTCAAACTCGCGGTCGATGGACCTGAGATTCGGAGCACGACAACGATTCAGGCCGCGAAAGACGCCGACCCGGAGGTCGTGCTCATGCAAAGCATTAATGATATGCTCGACGAGACATCGCGTAGTCCAGATTCCATGATCAAATCAGTTCATGACGAGGACGAACGGGTCACCAAAGCGGTCGTCGACGCCACCTAACATTGACCCGGACAGAGCAACCTGGTCGATAGGTTTGTTGAATGTCCCACGACCAGCACGTTGATACACTGCGGGTGTTTAACGACCGCATGGCGCAGGCCAGTCAAGCCTCAGGCGAGGGCGCGGAACGTCGGCCGATACACCGCCGCCGCTTCGTCTGGAACAACGTCGACCTCGACGGCAAGACTCTGATCGCCAGACCCCAGCATGACGCCATGAATAGGCGCGGCATCGGATTGATCGCGGCCCGCGACCAGTTCTATGTGGTCGTCGCCAGCGAGGATGGCGTTCGTCGGGTCGAACCCAATCCAGCCTTCTCGAGGACCGCACCAGACCGAAACCCAGGCGTGCGTGGCGTCCGCGCCCTCCAGTCTGTCCTGACCGGGCGGCGGGATCGTTCTTAGGTAGCCGCTGACGTAGGCCGCCGGCAGACCCAAACCCCGAAGGCCAGAAACCATAATGTCGGAGTAGTCCTGACAAACCCCGCGGCGCGCATCGAACGCCTCCGCGACGGGCGTCGAAACGGTGGTCGCCTCGGAATCGTATGTGAAATCGGCGTGGATACGACGCATAAACTCAGCGACCGCGGCGGCGATGGGGCGACCGGGCGCAAAAGAGGTTCGCGCATAGTCCGTTATCCGAGGCGTAATTGGTGTGCGAGGCGTCGGAAAAAGGAACACCGCGGGGCCGTTCTCGCTGATATCGGCGGTCCTGAGGGCCGCCAGCCTGACCTCTTCCCAGGCAAGTGTCGTGTCGAGCTGGGGCGGCGCCCGTCGGTTGACGTCAACCGAGGACACCGCCTCGATCACCAGTTTGGTGTGCGGCGTCTCTATAGTTGCTTCCAGCACCGCTTCGCCGAATGGACCCGCGAGGACTCTCGTTCCCGACGGATCGGGACTGACCGTGACGGCGTTCGTCAGCACGATCTGCTCGGCCGAATCTCTTGGCCGAAGCCTCAACATGCAGCAGGCATAGCTAACCGCACCTTCGTAACTATAGGTGGTGCGATGGCGCACCCTATAGATCATGCGAGGGCCGCTAGCTTGGCGGTTGGCACGGCGTTGGCGCCTTGCAGAAAATAGCGATCGGCGATGGCGTTGGACAATCGTAGCAACATCGTTTCCCAGGCGATCGGGACCTCGGCCATCGCTTCGATCGCCGTCATCGTCTCAACCGCGGCGGCCAACATCCGAACCTGTCGGCGCGGGGGTTCAAGCATGCCGTCCTCCACCAAGGCGGGCAACGCCTCAAGGTGATCGTGCAGCGCATTGACCTGAAAGGCGACCGAGCGGGTATTCATCGGATCGAGCAGAACCATGTCGCGCACGGGCGTCAGCGCGACACCAACGATGTACCGCGCCCTGTAGGTGATCTGGCTGTCCATCAAATCGAGTAGCAGATCGAGGTCGTCCGGCGTCGCCTCCTCGTCCGCCAAGGTATAGGCGAGCCGGCAGGTGTTGATCGCGCGCTCCAGCCTCCGCCCGAGGTCAAAGAATCGCCAACCGGCCCCTCGGTTCATGTTTTCCTGGGCCAGGCCCGCAAGGGCCGCCAGCGTCTGCAAGGCCATTTCAGTCTGCTGCAGCGCCTCTCCCTCGGAGGGCGCGTTGCCAGAGGTCACCGAAAGGCGTCGGTCGAGTTCGGTCAACAGCGCCCAGAAGTCTGGGGACAGGCGCTCGCGCATGCCTGCCGCGGTTCGCCGTGCCGACCGTACGAGGCGTATGACCGAACCGGAGTTGGCCTCGGCGACTAGCCCTTCGCGCGCCGCCGCCAGCGCGCTACGGTCGGATGACTCCTTCGGCAACGCATCCCAAAACACCAGCAAGGTTCGCAACTTATCCAGAGTTTCTCCGGTCGAGTGCAACGCCGCCTCAGAATCCGCCAGGCTCGTGCAAAGGCTTCGAATGAGCCGCAGCGTGGCCTCGGCCCGCTCGAGATAGCGGCCCAGCCAGAAAAGATTGTCGGCCGCGCGGCTGGGTAGCCAACCCACGATCCTCTGCACTTTCACGTCATCTGAACTCACCAGACGCGTAACGCGCTCAACGGGTTGGTCGGCAATGACCCAGACATCAGCCGTTCGCACGTCGTCACCCATCGAGATCGCGCGCACGTCCAATCGATCGGATGTTCGGCAGAAGCCGCCAGGCATGACATGGAATCCCTCAGACGTAGCTGTCGCATAGACACGCAGAACGAAGGGGGCCGGGGTCAGACCGCCATCGCGCAAGACCGGCGTGGTCGAGAGCCGTACGACCTCCTGCCCAACGAAATCGCAGGGTCGATCCGCGAAGTTGGCAAGAAATGCCCGCCTGTCTTCCGAAGACAGATCGGACAGAAGGGTCGGTCCCCGAAGCCTCGGGTCGGATCCGGCGAACGCCGGGGCGACCGCCAACCGGTCCATGTTGGCCTCGACAAACGCCTGCTCGGCCGGTTGGCCACACCACCAGGTGGCCACGTTCGGCATCGCCAGATCTTCCCCCAACAGGCGCCGGCTCAAGGCCGGAAGAAAGCCGAGGAGCGCCTTGGACTCCAAAACCCCCGAGCCCGGCATATTGAGCACGGACACGCCCCCCTGCCGTATCGCGTCGACTAGACCTGGGGTGCCCAGCCGTGATCCGGCATTGAGCTCAAGGGGGTCGACATAGTCGGCGTCCACGCGGCGTAGCAGGACATCGGCCCGTTTCAGTCCGGCGATCGTACGTACGTACACCTTGCCGTCATTGGCCACCAGGTCGGCGCCTTCGACCAGCAGCAAGCCCAGATACCTGGCCAGATGGGCCTGCTCGAAGTAGCTTTCACTGTAAGGCCCCGGCGTCAGCAGACAAAGTCGCGGGTCTGCCCGAGCCGAGACCGACGCCAGCCCTTGCCGGAGCGTATTGAAGAAAGGCGCCAACCGCTCGACGTTCATCGAATTGTAGAGACCTGGATAGGCTCTGGACAGCACCAGGCGGTTCTCCAGGGCGTAACCCGCGCCGGAAGGGGCTTGGGTGCGATCGTCCAAAACCCACCAACGACCGTCAGGGCCGCGCGCCAGATCGACGGCGTAGATCTGCAGATGTCGTCCGCCCGGGGCCCTCACCCCCCTCATCGCGCGAATGAAATCTGAACTGCCGGTAACCACCGCCGCTGGCAACGCGCCTTCGGTGATCAAGGCCGCATCGCCATAAAGGTCGCGGAGGATGGCCTCCATTAACCTGGCTCTTTGCGCTACCCCCGCCTCGATCGAGCGCCACTCTCCTTCGCTCAGCACCAACGGCAGCGGATTGAGAGGCCAGGCCCGCTCGGTCTCCTCGCCGTAGATACGATAGGACACGCCAGTATCGCGGATGTGTCGGCTGGCGAGCGCGAACCGGCTGCGGGCTTCCGAGGGAGAGTATTCCGCGAAGTCGCCCAGCAGGCACAGCCAGTGTTCGCGCGGGCGGCGCATGGCGTCAAAGAGCTCGTCCGGTATGCCCCGCACGGTCTGATAGCCTTTCAGCCAATCGGACAGCCGAGCCGCCGCACCGGCGCCGAGATCGCGCCGTTCCTCGACCCGCGCATTGGCGACGTTAACCGCCACGACGGGTCCTGAGATCGAGGGTCATCGGGAACTCCAGGGTCGTCTCCGCATCCGGCGCCTCGATCGTCCCCGGCGTGTGGCCGTGCTCCTGGAACCGCGCTTTTCGGCGCGCCTCGGCCTCGTAAGCGTTCACCGGGAATGTCTCATAGTTGCGACCGCCAGGATGAGCGACGTGGTAGACGCACCCCCCCAGGGAACGTCGATTCCACCGATCGATAATATCGAACGTCAGGGGGCTTTGCACCGGCAGCGTGGGGTGCAAACCACTCGGGAGTTTCCAGGCCTTGTACCGAACGCCGGCCACAGCCTCCAGCGAGACACCCGTCGGCGTCATGGGCAGAGCGCGACCGTTGCAGGTGATCACATGACGATCGGCGTTGAACCCGGTCACCAACACCTGCAAGCGTTCGAGAGAGGAATCCACAAACCGCACCGTGCCGCCCCCGGTGTTTTCTTCACCCATGACGTGCCAGGGTTCCAAAGCGTGGCGCAGTTCAAGGCCGACGTCGCCGTATCGGACTTCCCCATGCACCGGAAAGCGAAAGGCGCGCTGGGCCTCGAACCAGCGGGAATCAAAAGCGAACCCAGCTCCCGCCAGCTCGTTCAGGACGCCTTTGAAATCCGACCACACGAAATAGGGCAGCATGAACCGGTCGTGCAGCGCGGTGCCCCAACGCACCAGGCGCCCCCCCTGGGGTTCGCGCCAGAACCAGGCGATCAAGGCGCGGATGAGCAATTGCTGCGCCAGGTTCATCCGCGCATCTGGCGGCATCTCAAACCCGCGAAACTCCAGCAAGCCCAGCCGGCCAGCGGGCCCATCCGGCGAATAAAGCTTGTCGATGCAGATCTCGCTGCGATGGGTGTTGCCACTGACATCGGTGAGCAGATTGCGGAGCAGCCGATCGACCAGCCACGGCGACGGAGCCTCACCGGCGCCCGGCGCCGCGATCATGTCGAGAGCGATATCCAACTCGTAGAGGCTGTCATGGCGCGCCTCGTCCGGTCGAGGCGCCTGGCTGGTCGGGCCGACGAACAGACCCGAGAACAGGTAGGACAGTGACGGGTGACGCTGCCAATAGAGCAATAAACTCTTGAGGAGGTCCGGGCGTCGCAGGAATGGCGAGTCCGTCGGCGAAGCGCCGCCCACAACCACGTGGGCTCCGCCCCCGGTGCCGGTGTGCCGGCCGTCGATCATGAATTTGTCAGCGCCCAAGCGGCAGGACCGAGCGATTTCGTAAACCGCCGTGGTGATGTCCACGGACTCTCGCCAAGAACTGGCGGGTTGGACATTGACTTCGATCACGCCGGGATCGGGGGTGACTTTCAGGACCGTGATCCGGTTGTCGTCAGGCGGCGGGTAACCTTCGATCCTGAAGGCGGTTCCGTTGGCGGCGGCGTCTACCTGAACGACGAGTTCCAGATAGTCCTCTACCCGTCCGACCGGCGGCATGAAAATATATAGCCGCCCATCGCGCACCTGAGCGGATATTGCGGTGCGAACGTACACATCCTCTCCCTTCGCCGACGGCTCAGAGGTTGGGGCGCGTGTGGCGAGAGCCTGAATCTTCTCGAACGCGGGCAAGGGGCCGCGCGCCTCGAACGGGTCGACAGGGACGATGTGCGGGTACTGTTCCGGTGTCAGCGTCGGTAGGTTATCGAGGGGCAGGCGAAGGCCGATGGGCGAGTCCCCCGGCACGAGGAATAGGGATCCACGCCGAAAGCGCCAACGCTCGCTGACCCAGCCATCGCCCTCGGCCACAGTAAGCGCCTTGCGCAGCGGCAGGACGTAGCCGACGGCCCGCGACAGCCCCCCTTCCATCGCCCGCCGCAACGTGGCGCGCGAACCTTCGCCATCAAGCTCGATGTCGGTCAAGTTGATGTTGGGCGGCAGGTCCGCCTCGGCCTTTATGGCGGCGATGGGATCCTCACGCGCCGGCAAGATATGCCGAGGGTCGAGATTCAGCCGCGCGGCCAGCCGTTCGAGGATCAGACGAGCGTCATCGGTGGCGACCGTACCCATTGAGGTGGAGACCGCCGATGGGCGGCGAATGGGTTCGCCGTCGCGGCGCCAGTAGAGTCCTAGCGCCCAGCGTGGCAGCGGCTCGCCGGGATACCACTTCCCTTGGCCATAATGCAGCAAGCCCCCTGGACCAAAGCGATCGCGCAGGCCCAGCAGCATACGCTCGCCCAGAGCGGGCTTCGTAGGCCCTGACGCAGCCGTGTTCCACTCGGCCGATTCGAAGTCATCGATCGAGGCGAAGGTCGGCTCGCCGCCCAAGGTCAATCGGACATCGCCAGCTTGAAGGTCCGCCTCCACCCGCTCACCCAGCGCGTCAAGCGCGGCCCAGCTATCGTCCTCGAATGGCTTGGTGATCCGGATCGGCTCGACGACTCGCGTCACCGCCATGTGGACGTCGAAATCTGTTTTCGCGACGCCCGCTACGCCGGTAATGGCCGCGCAGGACCGATAGTGGGGCGCCGCCGCCAGAGGCAGATGCCCCTCCCCTGTCAGGAGCCCCGATGTTGGATCGAACCCGATCCATCCTGCGCCCGGAAGGTAAACCTCCGCCCAGGCATGCAGGTCGGTGAAATCGGTCCGCGTGCCCGCCGGACCGTCGATCGGGTCAATGTCCGCCCGAAGCTGGATCAGATAGCCGGACACGAACCGCGCGGCCAATCCAAGCTTACGGAGCACCTGGACCAGCAACCAGGCCGAGTCCCGGCAGGAACCGGACCCAAGTTCCAGCGTCTCATCGGGCGTCTGCACGCCCGCTTCCATGCGCACTACATAGCGGACCCGCTGCTGCAATTGGACGTTCACGGCGACCAGGAAGTTCACGACACCCTGTCCCGCCGGATCGAGCGCCGCAACGAACGCGTCCAGCCGGGGGCCATCATCCTCAATCTGCTGGTAGGCGATAAGATCGCCGCTCACCCCCTCATCATAGGCGAACGGCAGGATCTCGGCGTAGGGCTCCACAAAGAAGTCGAATGGATTGATCACCGCCATTTCGGCGGTCAGGTCGACGGCGACGGTGAACTCCGTCGTCTTTTCCGGAAACACCAGGCGAGCCAGCCAGTTGCCGTGAGGGTCCTGCTGCCAGTTGATGAAATGGTTCGATGGCGTGATCTTCAGCGAATAGCTGGGGATACGCGTGCGGCAGTGCGGCGCTGGCCTCAGTCGCACAACCTGGGGACCAAGCTCCACGGGTCGGTCATAGAGGTACCGCGTGACGTGCTGAAGGGCGGCGATGATCGACAGGGCGGACTCCGCAGGCTCGACAGGCCGACAACCGCCAACACACTAGCCCGGCGCCGTGCTCGTCCTGATGAGGTGTCTCAATCGCACGGCAAGCGACTTGATGCGAGGACGGTTTCGCGCCGCTCGAGGTCAGATCTGCCTAATTTTTTGGCGCCTGGAGGGATAAGCACGAATGTGTCGGGCACATGCCGACTAGTTCCGGCGCGGGATCACAACCGGC
>Ga0075030_100000183_pt1 | contig 49950 bp, 43 predicted proteins | sample LitLauG_LLR_2012_FD_71393 | JGI IMG/M metagenome (GOLD analysis project Ga0075030, IMG submission 71393) | Freshwater sediment microbial communities from Pennsylvania, USA - Little Laurel Run_MetaG_LLR_2012 | ecosystem: Environmental > Aquatic > Freshwater > Creek > Sediment | place: USA... | reverse complement strand
GGGTGGAAGAGTTCTTTTACGAAGAGGCCCGCTCCCTTCCCGAAAGTCTCTTTTGCGAGCACAGGATCCTCTGCCGAACGGAGCGCCTCGAGAAGAGACACCATGTCGCCGTGCCGGGCAATGAGTACGCGGAGAGCGAATTCGGCGCCGCGTCCGAGACCGAGTTTCCTCTGCCAGAGCGTCGCCCCCATGACGCCGGATCCCGGGAGCACGGCGTCGAGGAGCGCCGTGAGCGACGCCCTGAATCTGTCGTACGGGACGGCCGGCTTTTCAAACGCGACCAACGCCTCCCCCCATGCGGCCGGGAGCGATTTACCGAATTCAGTGGCAGATCCATAGACCAGATTGTGCGTCGCAACGACGAAGGGCGCAGATTCCCCTATATGTTTCCCGTGGGCCGAGGCGTAAATCCCGAGCCGGTCCCGCACGATGTGCTCGAGAACGTCCAGGTTCGCTCCGCCGCGGACGACGTACACCGATTCGTAGACCTCGGAATTCCCCCCTTGGGATTCTAGTCCAAGAGCCCTTCTCGCGCTCCTTCCGTTCGCCTCCATTTTCTTCAGCCAGGCGGGTCCGGGTGCCGCGGTCACGGACGCTCCTGCCCAGGAGACGAGGGCGCCGTACGGGCCCCCTTCGGAGACCTGTGCACGGTGCTCCGCGAATGCCTCGCGGAAGATCCGCTGGAGCTCGGCGTTGTCCCCGTGTATCGGCGTCTGGAGAAACTGCGAGAGGGCCCCACGCAGCATCTGGGCCTGGCGCGCGGCGATGTCCGCGTCCTGCTTTTCCTCCCCTGCATTGAACAAAGCCGACTCCGCCTCGACGCCGGCGTGCATGGCCGTGATCGTCTCCCGGTACTCCTTGCGGGTAACGCCGGGCCTGGGCCGGTGCAATATGCTGTAGGTGACAAGGGGGAGGGGAAATGCCGCGTAGACGCTCATGATGTCGGACCCTTTTTTGCGGGGAGCGGAAGGATGGAGAACTGCATCTGCGAGGGAGCGTACCGCGGATCCTTGATAAGAAGCCGGTCAATCACCTCGCCATTCAACACCGTCCGCTCGACGATCTGCGGAACGTCTCGCAGCGTGACTCTCCCGTACCAGATCCCCTCGGGATAGATCACCATGCTCACTCCGTGCTCGCATGCGTCGAGACAGCCGGAGGCGTTCGCGCGCACGATGCCCGACACGCCGAGGCGCTTGATCTCCGATTTCAGCGCGGCGCGGATCTCCTCCGACCCCTTCTCCTTGCAGCATCCCTTGGGATGGCCGGCGGGCCGTTCATTGGTGCAGACAAACACGTGGCGTTCAAATCTTCCCATGCTACCAGTAACCCGTTGTGACGGTGATATCGCCCGCGACCTTCGCCAGGCAGGCCGCCCGCTCATCCGGCGCGAACCCGCACGCGGTCATGAGCCGGCGCTCGAGCGTCGTCGGCACGCTCAGGTTCTCCATCCCGTGAACGACTTTCACCCTGCACCACCCGCAGATCCCGTCCCCGCCGCAGGACTGTCCTATCGGGACGTCGGCCCGGTTGGCCGCGGCGATGATCGTCACCCCCTCCTTCACCTCTTTCGACCTGCCGAGGGGAACGAATTTCACTGTCGGCGATTTCCCGGGCGGTCTACTGACGGACATCGATGTCCCCGAACACCTGCGACACCGTCAGGCGGAGCCTCTTCGATGCGCTGTTGAATCCGGGAGTGGTGAACCTGATCGACGGGGAAAACCCGCTCCGTTTCTGATCGAGGACGGACACATCACCCGCAAGCGAGTGGGCCGTGACGTCAAGCGCCGCCCCCGGCGGCACAATCACGGTGGCGTCGCCGAAGATGCCGCTCACGGAGAGGTGGTGCTCTCCGCCTGCCAGCCCTCCCTGGTGACAATCCACCCGTATGTCTCCGAATACCGTCGTGACGGAGCCGCCGGTGAATGCGGGAGACGTCACGAGGATGTCCACGTCACCGAAGACGCTGGATCCCCCGAGACTCTCCCCCGCGTGCGCGGCCCCGGACCCGCTCCCCGGCGGGACGACCGGGGGAGACGCGGCGTCCCTCCTGCGGAAGGCCCCGGGGCGCCGGAGCAACAGCAGGCCCCACAGGACGAGAAGGAGCGGCCAGTACGTGCTCATGAGGTCGCCCATTTCCACTATCCCAGTGGAGTCGAGAAGGAATATGACGCCGACGATGATCAGAACGAAACCGAGCCACCTGCCGCGTGAACGAGCCATGGAACCACCGGTTCATTGTTTGGCGAGATACTGCAGCACTCCGCCGAGGGGGCGGGCGTTCAACACATCCTTTTTTCCGAGCCAACCCTTCCGCGCGATCCCCACCCCGTACCTGACGTCGTTCAGGCCTTCGACGGTATGCGCGTCGGGATTGATCGCGATCATGACGCCTTTCTCCCGGGCGTACGAGCAGAGACGCCAGTCCAGGTCAAGACGGCTCGGATGGGCGTTGATTTCGATGACGCGCCCGTAGTCTGCGGCCGCGTTGATGACGTCCGTCATGTTCACGGGGTACGGATCGCGCGCGAGGAGGAGCCTCCCCGTGGGATGCCCCAGCATCGTCACGTGAGGATTCTTGAGCGCCCGGATGATCCGCTTCGTCATCTCCGGCTCGCTCATCTTGAAATTGCTGTGGACGGAAACGACGACGTATTCGAAGGTGGAGAGTACGGCATCGTTCCAGTCGAGCGTCCCGTCGGGGAGTATGTCGCACTCCGTCCCTTTCAGAAGGCGGAAGCCCTTCAGGCGGCCGTTCAGGGAGTCGATCTCGCGAAACTGCGCTTTGAGCTTCTCCTTCGTCAATCCCCCCGCATACGCGGCCACCTTGCTGTGATCGGCGATTCCCAGATACTCCCATCCCAGCGCCTTCGCTCCCGCGGCCATCTGTTCCAGCGTATTCACGCCGTCGCTGTACGTGGTGTGACAATGGAACGTCCCGCGGATATCCCCCTCCTCCAGAAGGCTCGGGAGCCCGTGCGCGATCGCAGCTTCGATTTCACCCCTGTTCTCGCGCAGCTCCGGGGGGACATAGTCAAGCTCGAGCGCTTTGTAGATTCCTTCCTCGTCGTCGCACCGGACGACCTTCTTCGCTTTTCCTCTTTTCTCCTCCTCCCCAAGATGGGAGAACCCGTACTCGTTCAGGCTCAGGTGGAATTTCTTCGCGCGCGTGCGCAGCTCGACGTTGTGCTCCTTGCTCCCGGTAAAGTAATTGAGCGCGAACGGGAACTCCGCGTCGTTCACGATCCGGAGGTCGCAGTTGATTCCCGACGCGAGCGTGACGCTCGATTTCGTCTCCCCCTGCGCCACGACGGCCGTCACGTCCGGGTGCGCCACGAACACCTGCATGAGCCGCTTCCTGTCCGCATCCCGTGCGCTCAGGACGATATCGATATCGCCGATGACCTCCTTCCGCCTCCTGAGGCTCCCGGCGATCTCCGCGCGGATCACCCCTTTCTGGTTCATCAGCAGGTCGTATACCGGCCGCGCGGAATCCTGCGCGGCCGAGAAGAGATGCTTGTCGCTCCTCGAGCGGAGGGCCTGGAGGCCCGCAAGGATGTTCTCCTGGGACTTCTTCCCGAATCCTTCGAGGGAGGCGAGGCGGTCCGCCTTTGCGGCGGCTTCGAGCTGGTCCAGCGTACGGATCTTCACCTTCTCGAAAAGGATCCTCACTTTTTTCGGTCCGAGTCCCTGGATCCGGAGCATTTCAAGGACGCCGTCCGGGAATCCCTTGCGGAGGTCCGTGTATTCCTTCGATTTCCCTTTGACGACCAGGTCCGCGATGATCGCCGCGATGCTCGTCCCGATCCCCTTGACCTCCGTCAGTTTCCCGGAGGCAACGACCCCCTGGAGGTCGTCCGTGACTCCCTCAAGAGCGCGGGAGGCATTGTGGAATGCGCGGGATTTGAAAGGATTCGCCCCCTTCAATTCGAGGAGGGTTCCCATTTCTTCAAGGATGGAAACGATTGATTTCTTGTCCATGGCGTGAAAAAAAATACCAAAATGGGGAGTGACATTCAACCGGCCGCTGTGCGCGCGGCGGCCGGCTACAACCAGAGAAGGAGAAGCAAATCGACGGACTGATTCCGTATCGTCAGACCGGGAGCGGAGTACGCACGGGAGAATCCGGGGAACCATCTCGCCTCGAACGAAACGACGGGCCTCCGGCGCGTGATGATTTCTATCCCGGCGCCCACCGTCACACCGACGTCCGACCTCTTGAAGTTGTCAAGCAGGTGCGTCGGGTCCTCCGCCCGGCCGACGAGGAAGTCGAACCTCGGCCCGATGTCCGCGTACGGGACAAAACCGAGTCTCCATGCGCGCAGTTTTACGAGCATCGCCACGTGGACGTAGTCGAGCCTCGGGGTGCCCCCTGCAGGGCCCGTGGAAAGCCCGGGAGTCTGAATCTGAGACGCCGCGACTTCCTGTACGGTCACGATTCTCCCCCGCTGGGCGTACGCGGTCTCGAGGACCAGGCTCAGGGCGGGCATGTTCAGGAACTCGACGAACCCCCCAGCCGAAAATCCCCACCGGATGACGTGCGGGATGGCAGGAACCGGAGATGCGCTTGTGATCGACAGGAGCTGGTACCCGCCCGAAGCTCCCCCTTCGATCCCCCACCCGCGAATCATCTGCGCGCGGCCCGGGGAGGGAAGAGCCAGGAGGAAGAGGAGAACAATGGGATGGGGCTTCATTATCCGGGAAGGCTGTCCGATTAATAAGCGAAGAATCGGCCAGTTTTGCAATATACTCCGCCTGCCGGCTCGGGAGAGAACCTCCCGGGCAGCTTCATCAGCCGCGAATGTACGCACCTCGCACCCACGCATCGGTCTACCAGCGGAGAACAGCTCCTTCGACGGCCAGACCGGGGCCCATCGCGATCATGACGCCGGTATCCCCTTTTTGCGGTCTCGATCCCCTCACCGTCTCGTCGAGAACAAACAGGACGGTCGGCGACGACATGTTCCCGAAGTTCCTGAGCACGCACCTGCTGTGCCTGAGCTGATCCTCCGTTACGCCGATCTCATCCCTGATGCTGTCGATCACCTTCCTCCCGCCGGAATGGATGATCCAGTGGACGACATCCTCCCGGCGGAGGCCGTGCCGCGCAAGGAGCGAATCGAGGAGCTTTCGGACAAGTCCCCCTGCCGCGTCCCGGATATCCTTGGAGAGAACGATCCTGAGCTTCCCTTCCCGGGTCTGAAAGCCTACGGTATGGAGGAATGACGGCTCCAGGAGCGTGTCGAAGCCGACGATCCGCGGCCCCTTCCCGTTGCCGCCGGAGGCGACGATCACCGCCGCGGCGCCGTCGGCACAGATGGCGTTTCCGACGACGGTCTCCAGGGAATCGTCGATGTAGTAGCAGGCCGAGCAGACCTCGACGGTCACCACGAGAGCCTTCCGATCCGGATATGCCATCACGAAGTCGTATGCGCGCTGCAGACCCGGCATCGCACCGGCGCATCCCATCCCCACAAGGTCGGCACGCTGCAGATTGGTCCGGAGGCCGAGGTCTTTAATGAGGATCGCGGAGAGCCCGGGACAGAGATATCCCGTGCAGGTGACGGCGACGATGAAATCGACGTCGCCGGGGAGGACGCCCGCGTCCTCGAAACACCTGAGGGCCGCTTCCCTCCCGAGCACGACCGCATGTTCTTCGAACCTGGCGTGCAGTTCGTCCGGCGGCTCGTCGGGGACGAACGTCTCCGTGTCGAACGACAGATGCCGGTACTCGATGTCGCTGTTCATGAATATCTGCTCTATCCGGGGGTTCCGGTACATCGGGACGAACTTGCGGGACAGATCGTAGATCTCGCGCTGAGAGTAGCGGCGCGGCGGGTTCGCTCTTCCGATGCCTGTGATGCGTGGTTCAGCGGACATGAAACGGCGCTCCGTTGATCGGGGGGAATGCTCCCCGTGCGACGGCACCGGGAACACTCTCTCAACGCGCGGGGAGGCGGAATAATTCCCCCCCCGGGCCCGATCACACGGTCTGAGGCCGGGGGGAGTAGAGTTCGAGGAATTTCGTGAGGTGTTCGAATATGGGGGCGGCTTCCGTGAACTGCATCAATTCCATCCGGATGCGCGACACATGCGGGAGTCCCCGCAGGAATCCGGAATAATGCTTCCGGAGTTCGATGACGCCCGCCCGTTCCCCTTTGTAGGCGACGGAGAGACGCAGGTGTTCGCGGAGAAGGTCGACCCGTTCTTCGATCGTCGCGTCGGGGAGCAGCTCTCCCGTCGCGAGGAAGTGTTTCGCCTGCCGGAATATCCAGGGGTTGAGAACGGCGCCGCGGCCGATCATTACGGCGTCGCACCCGGTGGAGGCGAACACCTCGCGGACGTTCTCCGGGGTCATGATGTCCCCGTTGACGATGACCGGCATGCGGACGGCCTGCTTGATCTTCGGGATCCACGAATAGTCGACCGGCCCCTTGTGTCCCTGGTCGCGCGTCCGGCAGTGGACGGTGAGCGCCGCGATCCCCGCGTTTTCGCACATCTTCGCAACGTCGACGATCCGTATGCTCTCCTGATCCCAGCCGAGGCGGGTCTTGAGCGTCACCGGGATATTCACCGCGTTCACGACCGTGGAGGCGATCTTCTCCATCTTCGGGAGGTCGCGGAGAAGTCCCGCACCGGCTCCCCGCATCGCAACGTCCCTGACCCAGCAGCCGCAGTTGATGTCGATGAGATCGGGATGGAAGCTCCCGGCAAGCTCCGCCGCCCCTTCCATCGCCGCAATATCCCCTCCGTAGATCTGGATGCCGATCGGACGTTCCTCTTCGCCGAAGAACATCTTCTCCCTTGTCTTCCGGGAACCGCGAACGAGCCCGTCCGAATTGACAAATTCCGTGTAGACGATGTCCGCGCCCAGCCGCTTGCAGATAGACCGGAACGGATAATCCGTCACGTCCTCCATGGGCGCCAGGAGAATCCCCTCGCGCAATTCGATGTCGCCGATTTTCATGACTGAAAGATACCCAATACCGGACGGAGATACAACGCGCCGCGGAGCCGAACTTTGAAGCGACGGCACGCGTGCCGCCCCGGAATCAGAGAATCTCGCCGTTCCTCCATTTGAAGATCATGCGACCCCAGAGCATTTCATACACCGACTGCCGGTACAGAAGATAGTCTTCGACCGTCAGACCTTTCGCCTGCCTGGTGACGTGCTTGAACACATAGAGATTCTCCGCCGCGTTTCCCGACAGGTCGTAATACCACGACTGGTTGTCGAGCCGGTTGGTAATTTCCGCGGGAGGGCCGAGCACACAGTAGAGCATCCCCCGGTCCGTCCTCCAGCCCTCCTTGATATTCGTGAAGAGCCTGTTGGCTTCCTCCACCCTGCTGTAATACGTCCTGATGAGCGCGGCGGCTTTCACCGGATCGCCGGCGAGCGAGAGCCAGAACTCTTCGAATCTCTTCCGCTGCTCGTCCGGGCCCCGTGCGCTCCTGAGGACGGCCATCTCCCTGTTCGTCGCGATGTACACCGCCGCATCGATGAGCTCGGCGTAGGTGACAGGGCGGGGAAAACCCGGGCCCTTGATGGAATAATACCGGGATGCGGCCAGGAGCGTGTCCGTCCCCCCCGGGGTTTGCGTCAGTGCCAGGCATTCGATCCTGTAGAGTCCCTCCTCCAGCGGCGGTATCCGGAATTCCGCCGCCGCGATTCTCCGCGATGCGCGCATGCCGAACTCCGTCTGATAGGCGGTGTCCGGATTGCCGAAGTCGGCGAGTGAATGCCCCGTGGGAAGCGCGACTGTCGGATAGTAGTACGGGACGATGGCGACGTTGGTGTCTCCCGGGATCCGGAGGAGCCGAATCCCGACGCGAGAATCGGTCGAAGTCGAAAAGTCGTACGTTTTGACCGTGCACGGGATTGAATCCGGCTTCATGGGGACAAAAAACGAGATCTGCGGAACCGGCGCCCCGTCGCGCCTGACGTCGACGAGGGAGATCCGTCCGAGCGCCGGGCCCGACAGGGCGGGGTCCCAGATCGTGACGCTCTGCGCCCTGGACGCCCTCCGGCCGTTGACGATATCCTCGAGCGTGACGTCGACCCGGTACGAACCCGGAGGCGCCGGGATCCGCTTCATCCGTATGACCGGCTCGAACGATTGCGTCGCTTCATATCGCTGGACGATCGTCGTCTCCGCCCACGCGACTTCACCGGAGAGCTGGCCACTCAGCCGATCGGTCAGCCGCGCGGAAAGCTCGCAGCGGGATCGAAATCCGGCTGCGGTCTTCTCGAATATAAGCGACGGGAAAGGGATGCTCAGGTAGAGATCGACGGCGGACAGGGAATCACCTTCGGCGGGGACGGCTTCGATGTCGAATCCCCGGGAACCGGACGGATAGGAGGTGGTTTTCCCCGCGTCGGATTGATCGATCGCAGGGGTTCCCGCGCACCCCGCGCAGAGGACGATCAGGGATGCGGCGCAGAGCCAGCCCCGGGCTGCTGCGAGCGTTCCGGGCCAGGCCATGTGCGGCGCTGGCGTATGCGAATTTCCCGGCGCCATATGCTCTCCTTCGCTGTTCCCTCTCCTACGAACGGCCAAGGTGCTTGAGGATCCGCGCAAAGCCGGCAAAATTGTATTTCAACAGCAGGTACAGCCTGTAGGGAACGAGCGGCCCGAGCGCGGGAAACGATCCGTTCCACGATTCCCTCTGCGGGAGGTCGACAAAGTCCCCTTTGCGTGCGATGATGACGCTCTGGGGCGTAATCCCGAGCCGCGGGATGTCGGTCACGGCGTGTGCGACCGTATATCCGCCTCCCCGGAGAAGCGTCAGGAGATCCCTCCCGTACGTCCTGTACGTCAGCGTATGCCCGCCCCCGCCGTGGTACTCCGGCTCCATCAGGAAAAGGTCTTCGCTTCCGGAGGTATCGACCCGGCGAAGCGTGACCGCCTCTTCATGACGGTACGGGACGGTGAGGAGAAGCGTTCCGCCGGATTTCAGCGTTCTGTAGATCTCCCTGTATCCGGCGGCGTCGTCCCGGACGTGCTCGAAGACGTCCGACGCGATGACGACGTCGAACGTGGAATCCTTGAAGTGGAGTTTCTGAAAATCAGCGAACGACCGGGGCTGAACACCTGAGGCGATTTTCCCAGGGTCATACTCCGTCGCGTAGTAGTCGAATTTATCGTCAAGCATCACGGGATAGGACCCGCGCGCGGACGATTCGAGTATCGCAACGGACCGGTTCCCCGGCCAGTTGTGGAGCGGGAGGGAATCGTTCCCAGTGACTTTCCCGAGCCAGTAGGCGACTGCCCGGAGGCGCGAGGAAGATGCGCAGTTGCCGCACAGCATCCCCTCCCTTCCCCCTTCGGGGCGAAGGAACTCTCCGTTCCATCCGCATATGTTGCACTGACCGGCCGGCATAGTATCAAACTAACGAACGCCGCCCATTTTTTCAATGCCGGAGAGGGTGGAGAGCGGTCCCGGGTTGGCGCTCCCTTCGGGCTTCAGTGGAAGTTCCCTGCTGGCTTTTCCGGGCCGAATTAAGGATATTGGCCGGGAATTAAAACGCCAAATACGTGAGCAAATCAGTAATGCACGGTCCGGGACATCTCGAGTTCGAAGAGTATACGCTCGCCAGCGGGCTGACCGTCATACTCCACCGCGACGGCTTCTCCCCCGCCGCCGCCGTAATGGTGATGTACCATGCAGGCTCTAAAAACGAGTCGCCGGGCCGCACGGGACTTGCGCACCTGTTCGAACACCTGATGTTCAAAGGTTCCGAGCACGTCGCCGACGGGGAGCATTTCCGGCTTCTCCAGGAGGCCGGCGCCACAGTGAACGGGTCGACGTCGGAAGACAGGACGAATTACTATGAAGTCGTCCCGTCGAATTATCTCGAGCTTGCACTCTTCCTCGAGGCCGACCGGATGGGATTCCTGCCGGGCGCCGTGGACCAGGCGAAACTCGACAACCAGCGGGAGGTCGTGAAGAACGAGCGGCGCCAGAATTACGACAATGTTCCCTACGGGACTGCGTACGAGACAATCGCCCGCGAAGTATACGGGTCCGGCCATCCGTACAGCTGGCCCGTGATAGGATCCATGGAGGACCTTTCGGCCGCGTCCCTGGAGGACGTGAAGGAATTTTTCCGGACCCATTATTCGCCCGCAAACGCCTGTCTGGTTGTCTCCGGCGACTTTGTACGCGGGCAGGCCGTGGAGTGGATCGGGAAATACTTCGACTCCCTGCCGCGCGGGGTGCCGCCCGCACCCGTCGCTCCTGCACTTGCCCGCCTGGCGGAGGACAGGCACATTGTCTCACCGGAGAACGTGCATCTTCCGCGCCTCTTTCTCTCATGGCCGGGCCCGATGCGGGAAACGCGCGAGGACGCGCTCCTTGACATCCTCACGACAATCCTCAGCGCGGGGAAGAATTCCCGGCTGTACAGACCTCTCGTCTTCGAACGGCAGATTGCGCAGAGCGTGTCCGCGTTCACGGACGGGAAAGAGATCGCGGGGATGGTGACGATCGATGCCACCGCACGCCCCGGGGAGAGCCTCTCGGAAGTCAGCCGGTGCATATTCGGCGTCATCGAAGAGCTTCTCGCGCACGGGGTGACCGAACGTGAGATCGAAGCTGCATACAACGGAAAAGAGGCGCAGATCGCCTCGCGCCTGACGACGTCCCTCGGGATCGCCAACGGACTGGCGACCGCCCGCACGCTGACCGGCGATGCGGAGAACTTCAACCGCGATAGCGGGCGGTTTCAGGGAATTACGCCTGAAGAGATACTCCGCGCGGCGCGGACCGTGTTCTCCGCTCACCACGTTTCGCTCAGCATCGTCCCGCGGGAGAAGATGGCTTCCGCCGGGACAGCGAGGCCGGATAACGATCGCGCGTCGGATCACACAAGCACAGGGACTGCATGAGCGCATCACCGGAGCGTCAGAACGCTGAAGGGAGGACCATCCCCGGGCCGCAGCCTGTCCCCCGTCTTGTCCTCCCTCCCGTGCAGAAAATCACGCTCGCGAACGGCCTCCCCCTCTGCCTTGTGGAGCAGCACCGGAACCCCCAGGTTGTCCTGAGCATCGTGCTCCAGAGCGGATCGTTCTTTGATCCGCCCGGCAGGTCGGGCACTGCCTCCCTCACCGCAGAGCTCCTCGAGTCAGGCACCGCTTCGCGTGACGCTCTGGCGATCTCCGAGTCTGTGGAATTCATCGGCGCGACGCTCGGTTTCCGGTCCGGCGCCGACGGCACATTCGGGACGCTCCTGACGCTCAGACGGCACCTGGAGGCGGGAATCGGGCTTTTCTCGGAGTTGCTCGTTCATCCCGTCTTTCCGCAGCGGGAATTTGACCGGCTCCGGACGCAGCGGCTGACCTCTCTCGTTCAGATGAAGGACCGCGCCGCGACAGTTGCGACGAATTCATTCATGCGCGTCATCTACGGGGATGACCATCCGTACGGGAAGGACCCCGCGGGGACGGAAGAGTCGGTCGCCGGTCTGACGCGGGACGACATCGTCCGGTTCTACGGCGATCACTACGCCCCTTCCAACGCCACGCTCATCGTCGTCGGCGATACGACGATGGAAGAGATCGTGCCGCTCCTCGAGCGGGAGATCGGCGCATGGAAAGCGGGCGGGGCCCGCATCTCTCCCCCCTCGTTTGCGGAGCCGGCTTCCCCCGGAGGGGTGTATCTGATCGACAAACCGGGCTCTCCCCAGTCGGAGATCAGGATCGGCCGCCCCGCGCTGGCAAGGAGTACTCCCGAATACCTCCCGGTCGCGTTGATGAACCGTGTGCTGGGAGGACAATTCTCAAGCCGGATCAACACGAACCTTCGTGAGAAGAGGGGATACACGTACGGCGCCCGCTCATCGTTCATATTCTTCAAGCATCCCGGGCCGTTCATGGTGAGCGGCGCATTCACCGGAGCGAAGACCGGCGACGCCGCGGATCAGCTCTTCCAGGAGATCGGTGCGATGCACAGGGACGGGGTGTCGGACGCAGAGCTGGAATTCTCCCGGAAGGGACTCACCGGCGCTTTCGCGCTCAGTTTTGAAACCCCGTTCCAGGTTTCCGCTGCGATCCAGAGCATCGTCCTGTACGGTCTGCGGGAGGACTATTACGAACGGTACATCGGGGAGCTTGCGGCGGTGACCCCCGCGGACGTCCGGCGCGCGGCCCGATCGACTCTCGATACGTCGGCGATGGCGCTCCTCGTGGTCGCCGATGCGGAGCAAACGCGCGGGCCCCTCGGGACCCTCGGCAGGGGGCCGGTGGTGGAGCTTGACAGCGGAGGGAGGAGGCTCAGCTGAGGTTCCGGATGATCTCCGCACCCATTTCGGTGGTTCCCACGGGAGCGCCGGGATTGAGGTCGCGCGTGACATACCTCCCCTCGGACAGCACATGGGCCACCGCTTTTTCTATCCGGTCTGCGGCGGCGGTTTCATTCAGGTGGCGGAGCATCAGGACGCCGGCGAGTATCAGGGCTGCGGGGTTCGCGAGGTTTTTTCCGGCGATGTCCGGGGCGCTGCCGTGCACCGCTTCGAATATCGCCGCATGGTAACCGATGTTGGCGCCCGGGGCGAGCCCGAGGCCGCCGACCAGACCGGACGCCAGGTCGGACAAGATGTCGCCGAAGAGGTTCGTCGTGACGATGACGTCGAATTGATGGGGATCGATCACCATCTGCATCGCCATGTTGTCGATGATCTTGTCCTCGGTCCTGATGTCCTGATATTCCGCCCCCACGGAACGCGAGACATCGAGAAACAACCCCCCCGTGTACTTCAGGATGTTCGCCTTGTGGACCGTCGTCACCTTCTTCCTGCCGTGCTTCCGCGCGTAGTCGTAGGCGTAGCGGACGATCCTCTCGGAGCCTGCGCGCGTGACGACGCCGATGGTCTCCGCCGCGCTTCGTGAAGGGTCGATGTAGTGTTCGATCCCCGCGTAGAACTCCTCCGTGTTTTCCCGCACGATGACAAGGTCGACGTCCCTGTACCGCGAGGGGACCCCGTCGAATGAGCGTGCCGGGCGCACGTTGCTGTACAGATCGAATTCCTTGCGGAGCGCGACGTTGACGCTGCGGAACCCCGACCCGACGGGGGTCGTCAGGGGGCCTTTGAGCGCCACGTGCGTGCGCCGGATAGATTCAAGGACCTGCTCCGGAAGAGGATCCTTGTACTTGTCGATCGCCGTCATGCCGGCCTCGACCCTCTCCCACTGGATCTCGACACCCGCGGCCTCCAGCACGCGCACGGCGACGTCCGCGATGCTCGGCCCGATGCCGTCTCCGGGTATCAGGGTTATGGTGTGCATGGTCCCCGTTCCTCCAAAAGTCGACTAAGGTAGTCAAAAACGGGTGGAGATTCAATCAGCGGATGCGGGAGGCGCCGGCTTCGGCGCGTAAAGGACAGCCGCCTTTTCCGCGGACGTAACGATCCCCTTGATGAGCGCGGAGCTGAACCCGTGATGCTCCATCTGGTTCAATCCGGTGATCGTGCACCCCTGGGGGGTGGTGACCCGGTCCACTTCCCCTTCAGGGTGATTCCCCCCCTCGACCAGGAGAGAGGCCGCACCGAGCGCCGTCTGTGCCGCCATGAGGAGCGCGTCCCCCGCGTGAAATCCTATCTCTATCCCCCCCTGGGACGCGGCCCGGATGGCGCGAAGGAAGAACGCGATGCCGCACGCGCAGAGCGCGGTCGCCGGGATCATGAGCGTCTCATCCACGACAAGCGTCCGTCCCAGCGCGTCGAACATCTTCTTCACGAGCGAAAGCGCTTCCCCGGCGTCCCGGTCCGTGGAAAGGCACGTCATGGATTGACGGATCGCGATGGCGGTGTTCGGCATGGCCCTGACGACGACCACCCCGGTGCCAAGGTGTCTCCGTATTTCCGCGATCGTCGCCCCGGAGACGACGGACACGATCGTGTGACGCCGGCCGTCGACGGATTCCTTGATCTCCGCGAGAAGGGCATTGAGCTGTTGGGGAGTCACGGCGAGAATAACGAGCCCGGCGCTCCGCACGGCGCGGACATTGTCCGTCGTGACGTCGAATCCCTCCGACCGGAGCGTCGCGAGGCTCTCCTCGTTCCTCCTCGTCAGCGTAATCCCCGGAGCGGAGGCGATCCCGCCAGCGACGAGTCCCCGCGCGATTGCCGCGCCGATATTTCCTCCCCCCAGAACCGCAACGTGCGTGCTGCCCGATACCGCCATCGTTAGCCTCCCGGAATATTCATTGATCACGAATCCATGAGAAACGCTTTCAGCTCCTTGAAACCGGCGGGAAGCTTTACGGAATTCTTCTTCCCCCCCGGGAGAACCTGCAGCCTTTCGGGAATCGTTATCGATTCCCGCACCTCGTTATCGTACACGTCGATAAATTTCGCCGGATGCGCGGTCTCGAGGACGATCCCCGCGAACGACCCCCCGGCAAGCGCCCGGTAGCGGCCGAGCGCATGGTACCCGACGGCGCCGTGCGGATCCAGAACGTACCCGAATTTCCGGTATGATTCGGCAATCGCACTTCGTGTCTCGTCATCGGTCACCGACGCGGTGAATACCTCCCGCCGCATCGCGGCGATGTCGTCGTCAAAGAGCGCGCGCACCCTCGGGAGGTTTCCCGGATCCCCCACATCCATCGCGTTGGAAAGCGTCGTGACGGCATTCCCGGGAACATAGACCCCCGATGCGAAGTACCGCCCGACGACGTCGTTGGCGTTCAGCGCGGCGACGAAGCGCACGACGGGGAGTCCCATTTTCCATGCGATGAGTCCGGCCGTCAGGTTCCCCAGGTTGCCGCTCGGGACCGAAAAAACGATTCCGCGGTCTTGCTCTCCCAGCCGGGCAAACGCATTGAAATAATAAAACGTCTGGGGGAGGAGGCGGGCGATATTGATCGAGTTCGCGGAGGTGAGCTTCCGCCGTGAGGCGAGCCTCGCATCCGCGAACGCGGATTTGACAAGCCGCTGGCAGTCGTCAAACGTCCCGGCGATCTCCAGGGCGGTGACGTTTCCCTCGAATGTCGTGAGCTGGCTTTCCTGTATCTGGCTCACCCTCCCGGACGGGTAGAGCAGTACGACGGAGACCCCCGGGATCCCGTGAAACGCGCTCGCCACCGCGCTCCCGGTGTCTCCCGACGTCGCCACGAGCACCGTGTACCCTGCGTCTCCGTCGCGGCGCACGTGCGACATGACGCGCGCCATGAAGCGCGCCCCGAAATCCTTGAAGGCAAGGGTGGGTCCGTGGAAGAGTTCGAGCACCGCCGTCGACTCGTCAAGACGGCGCAGCGGCGCGTCGAACGTGATCGCTTCCGCGATGATGTTCCTGAGATCGGCGTCCGGTATCTCTCCGTCAAGGAGGAGCCGGGCGGCCTCAAACGCGATCTCCTGAAACGAAAGGCCGCCGATGCCGCGGAGGAACTCTCCGGAACAGACGGGGATGGACGAGGGGATGAACAGTCCCCCGTCCGGGGGAATCCCGCGGCGGACCGCCTCGGCGAACGAGACCGACAGCCCGCGGTCCAGTGTGCTGCAGAGCCTCATGCGACGACCTTTGCCCCGCTCCCGCCGACGCGGGAGACGAGCGTGGTGCAGGGGAGGCGCGTCTCCTTCAGGGCTTCCTCCATCGCCCCGGCGACCGCCACGGCATCGGCGCGGGATGCGGCGATTGCAAAGAGAGAGGGGCCCGAGCCCGAAATGCCGCACCCCAGCGCACCGTGTGCGAGCGCGGCTTCCTTCATCGCCCCGAATCCCGGGATCAGGTGCCGGCGGGCCGGTTCCGCAATGACGTCCTCGAGCGACCGGCTGATCAGCGGGAGGTCCCCGGTGAACATCCCCGCGATGAGTCCCGCCGCGTTCCCGGTCTGCGTTATGACGTCATGGAGGGGGATTTCTTTCGGGAGGATACGCCTCGCATGATCGGTGCGGACTTCGATCTGGGGCGAAATCACCGTGCACCAGAGCAGATCGGGAACGTTGATCCGGACGATATCGATAGGGTGGTATCCCCGGACGAGGACGAATCCCCCCCAGAGACAGGGAGAGAGATTGTCCACGTGTACAGCCCCGCTGGCGATTTTCTCCCCTTCGATCGCCAGCTCGAGGAGCTTTTCCCTGCTGAGTCCGGTCCCGAGCAGGGCATCGGCCGCGACGACCGCTGCGACCGCGCTCGCGGCGCTCGATCCGATTCCTCCTCCCACGGGGATCCCCTTGCATATGTCGATCTCCACACCGGTCCCCGGCGCGTACTTCCTGAGGAGCGCCAGCACGGGGGGTCCGGCGGTGTTCGCCGATGCCTCCGCGGGGAGCGGCGACCTGCAACCCGTGATCTTCCCGATGCGCACGCCGGCCGACGCGCTGCGTCTTGCAGTGACCGTGTCGCCGGCACCCTCGAGTGCAAACCCCATGATGTCAAACCCGCATGAGACGTTTGACACCGACGCCGGCGCGAACGCCGTGACTTCCTTCAGCATGTCAGCCCTCGTGAAATGATATTCTGATGATATCCGCGAGGACGCCGGTGGCGGTGACATCGGCCCCGGCGCCCGGCCCCTTGATCACGATCGGCTGGTCCTTGCAATTCGCCGTCGTGAGCGCGATGATGATCTCGCTGCCGGAGAGCGCGTAGCAGGGGTTCCCGGGGCCGACCCGTTTCAGCGAGACCTCCGCCTTCCCGCGCGAGAACGACGCAATGTAGCGGAGGACTTTCCCCTCCCGGAGAGCGGCGTCCCGTTCCCGGGCGTATTCCTCATCCAGCGACGGGAGTTCCTTCATGAACCGCTCGACGTTCCCGGCGCTGCGGAACCTCCCCGGGATCAGGGGCTTCACACGGATGTCTTTCAGCTCGAGCGGGTGCCCGGACTCCCGGGCGAGTATGAGGAGCTTCCTCCCCACGTCGAGACCGTTCAGATCGTCCCGGGGATCCGGCTCGGTGTACCCCCTGGAGCGCGCTTCGCCGACAACTTCCGCGAACGAGCGCCCGGCGGTGAACGTATTAAAGAGATAGCTGAGCGTTCCCGAGAGGACGCCGTCGATCCGGAGTATCCTGTCCCCCCCGGCGATCAAATCGTTGATCGTGTTGATGATCGGAAGCCCCGCGCCGACGTTCGTTTCGTAGAGGAACCTGACGTTATGCCTGAGCGCGGTCCTGTGCAGCCGTTCGTAGAGGGCGTACCGCCCCGCGTTCGCCTTTTTGTTCGGCGTGACGACGGAGATGCTCGATTCGAGGATTGTGTTGTACCGGGCGACGAGCGCGTCGCTCGCCGTGCAGTCGACAAAGACGCTGTTGGGAAGGTTCATTTCCCTCATCCGGCGCACGTATGACTCCAGGTGCATCGCCGACCCGGCCGAGGCGAGCTTCTTCTTCCATTCCCGCCCGAGCGACCCCCCGCCGTCAAACATCATCTTCCTGCTGTTGGCGACCGCCTCGACGCGTACGTCGAGCGACTGGGCGCGGAGAAGAAACTCCCTCTGGGCCGCGATCTGCCTGAGGAGGGCTCCTCCGATCAGGCCCGTTCCCACGATGAAGAGGTGGAGCGATTTTGTCCCCGAGAGGAAGAACGCATCGTGCAGAGCGTTGAGCGCCTTGGCCTCGTCCGCTTTCGAGACGATCGTGGAGATGTTCAGCTCGGAGGAGCCCTGGGCGATGGCGACCACGTTGATGCCGTTTCGGCCGAGCGCCTGGAACAACTTTCCCGAAATGCCCGTCTTCTTCCTCATGTTCGCACCGACGACCGCCACCGCCGAGAGGTCCCCCTCGATCACGACGCTTTCGATCTGGTGCTCCCGTATTTCGAACCTGAGCTCGTGCTCGATCAGCCGCTTCGCGGCCGCGGCGGAGCCCGGATGGACCGCCAGGCAGAGCGAATACTCGGAAGACGCCTGCGTGACCATGAGGACGTTGATTTCCTCCTCCGCCAGCGCGCTGAACACGCGTCGCCCGATACCGGCGATCCCGGTCATCCCGCTCCCCTGAATCCTCAGGAGGGCGACCTCGTCGATCGAGGAGATCCCCTTGATGAGGAACCCGGCCGAGCGATCCCGTTTGCCGATGAGCGTCCCTTTGAATTCCGGGTTGAACGTATTCCGGATCCGTATCGGAATATTCCTGTCGAGGGCAGGCTGCATCGTGGGAGGATGGATGACCTTTGCGCCGAAATGCGACATCTCCATCGCTTCTTCGTACGTCATCCGCGGGATGGAGAAGGCCTTTTCGACTTTCCGGGGATCGGCCGTCATCACGCCGTCCACATCGGTCCAGATCTCGATCTCGCGGGCATTGAGCGCGGCGCCGAATATCGACGCCGTGAGGTCGGACCCGCCCCGGCCGATCGTCACCGTGTCATTGTCCGTTGTCGATGCGACGAACCCGCAGGCGCACTGCAGGCCCCCGTGTTTTTGAAAATACTGCCGTATCAGATGCGACGTCAGGTCGTACCGCACCCTCCCCGCCCCGAACGTGTCGTCGGTCTTGATGAGGGTCCTGCTGTCGATGTACCCGCAGGTGATCCCGGAGGCGTTCAGGGCCTCCGCAATGATCGACGTCGACAGGATTTCGCCGAAGCTCATCGTGTAATCAAGCGTCCTGTCGGTCAGTTCCTCGGTGAAGAGCACCCCGTGCAGCACGTTGGAAAGATCGGCAAGCTGTTCACGCACGAACTTCTCCCCGCTCCTGCGCGCACGGGCGGGGACGAGCTCCGCGAGCGCACGCATGTGCCTGTCCCTGATCTTCTTGAGCCCTGCGAGGTACTTCCTGTCCCCCCGGGAGGCGAGGCGGCTCGTGGCGATAATCTGGTCGGTAATCCCCTCGAACGCGGAGAACACAACGACAATGTTCTTCTGCCGCGCCCGCTCCCGGGCGATGATCTTGATGACGTTCCGGATCCTCTCCGGCGTGCCGACGGAAGATCCGCCGAATTTCATTACATGCATGGGAATCCCCTGAAATGCGAAAGACCGGCTTCAGGTCGCTGAAGTCGGTCTTCCGGAGTGAAAACAGGATGAGCCAACCTCAAGCGTCCCCCGTGAGGAACGTGGGCGTTGTCGTCGTATGCGTCAGAGGAAGGCCGTATGGACACACGGAAATCATGGAATCAACGTAGCATATTGAGCGGTCATTGTCAAATCCTCGGGGATTTTAGCAATACTCCTGTTTTGCAGGCCGGAACCGCGGCCCCGGAATGGACGGGTCAAGTCCGCGTATCGTCGAACATGTTCCGGTCCAGGCTCCTGTACTGGATCGCCTCGCCGATGTGTTCGGGGCGGATCTCGTCCGACGCGGCGAGATCGGCGATCGTCCTCCCCACCTTGAGTATCCTGTCGTATGCGCGGGCAGAGAGCCCGATCTTCGTGATCGCGGTCTTCAGCAGCTCCTCTCCCGCACCGTCCGGCACGCAGAACTCCCTTATGTCCACCACCTGCATCCCGGCATTTGCATAGAGCCCTTTTTTTCCACGGAAGCGGTCGGTTTGCCTTTCCCTTGCCCGCGCGACCCGGGAGCGGATGTCCGCCGAAGTCTCCGCCTGCTCCCTGCTCGCGAGGTCCCGGTATTTGACCGCGGGGACCTCGATGTGGAGATCTATCCGGTCGAGGAGCGGGCCCGAGATCCGGGAAAGGTACTTCTGAATTGCCCAGGGCTGACACGTGCATTCCTTGGCCGGGTCCGTGAAGTACCCGCACGGACAGGGATTCATGGCGCAGACGAGCATGAAATTCGCCGGGAAATCGACCGAGCCCTTCGACCTGTTGATCGTCACGTGCCCCTCCTCGAGAGGCTGTCTCAGCACCTCAAGGGCGTTCCGCGCGAACTCGGGGAGCTCATCAAGAAACAGGACGCCGTTGTGGGAGAGCGATATTTCCCCCGCACGCGGGGTGACGCCTCCGCCGACGAGCGCCGCATCGGAGATGGTATGATGGGGGGACCGGAACGGGCGCTTCGCGACGAGCGCCTCCCCGCGGGGGAGGACTCCCGCCACGGAATGAATCTTCGTCGTCTCCAGGGCCTCGTCAAACGTCATGGGAGGGAGTATCGTCGGGACCCTCTTTGCCAGCATCGTTTTCCCCGATCCCGGAGGGCCTATCATGATGATATTGTGCGCCCCCGCGGCAGCAACTTCAAGCGCCCTCTTGACGCTCTCCTGCCCTTTCACGTCGGCAAAGTCCGAGGGATACTCCTGGCTGCCGGTGAAGAGCACCCCGGTATCGATGCTGAGCGGGCTGCGCCCTTTTCCGCCGCCGTTCAGGAATGAGACCACTTCACGGAGCGTCGTCATGGGGTAAACGCCCACCTGGCGCACCATCGAGGCCTCCCTCCCGTTTTCCGACGGGACGAGGAGTCCGGCGATCTCCCGCCGCCGGACTTCAATGGCGATCGGGAGAACACCGTGCACGGGGCGGAGCGAGCCGTCGAGGGCGAGCTCCCCGATCATGACAAAATCCCTGAGCGCGGGCATGCTCACCTGCCGGCTTGCCGCAAGTATCCCGATTGCCATCGGGAGATCGAGCGACGAGCCTTCCTTCCTGATGTCCGCGGGAGCGAGATTGACCGTCAGCTTCCTCGGCGGGAATTCGAACCCGGAGTTCCGCACCGCCGCGGCGATCCGCCCCCTGCTCTCCCGGACGGCGCTGTCGGGGAGGCCCACGATGGAAAACGCCGGAAGCGCGCGCTCGAGGTGCGTCTCGACCTCAACGACGTAGGCGCTCACACCGTATGTCGCCCCGCTCAGGACTTTGGACAGCATCAGGGGCCCTCCCGGATACGACGATGCCGGAAGACAGAGGGACCGGCCTCCGTCCCGCCTCTGGTGCGGAGTTCAATCCCGTCTGTTCCCGGCATCATTGTTCTCGACTGTACGGGGTCCCTTTCGGTTCATACACGGGAGGAGACGGATTTACGACAGGAAGAGGAGAAATGCCCCGGAAGGGGAAGCGGCGGGCTACCGGTGGGGGTGGCGGTGCTGCAGACTGTGGGGTTTTTCGAGACCATGGGCCAGCATGAGGTCTTCGTTGGAGAGTATTTCCAGAGCAGGCCCCGAGGTGACGACCTCTCCCCCGTCCATGAGATAGACGCGGCTGCAGAGATCGACGACAAGCTCCAGGTCGTGGGACGCGATCACGCGCGTGGCCGTGAGGCGGCCGATGAGGCGGGAAAGGTCCCTGCGTCCGCGCGGGTCAAGTTCGCTCGTCGGCTCGTCAAGGACGAGTATGCTGGGGCTGCATGCGAGGATCCCCGCCAGGCAGACGCGCTGTTTCTCTCCTCCGCTCAAATGGTGAGGCGATCTCCCGTCGAATCCTGCAAGCCCGACCTCATGAAGCGCCTCCCGGACGATCCGGTCAATCTCCGCGGGAGGGAATCCGAATTGCTCCGGACCGAACGCCACGTCTTCGTGGACCGTGGGACAGAAGAGCTGATCGTCGGGATCCTGGAAGAGCAGACCCACCGTCCTGTGCACTTCGTGGAGGTTTGCGTTCGTGAGAAGGTCGCCGCAGACGACGACCTCGCCCCGCCGGCGGTCGTCCGCGGGGAGTATCCCGTTCAGATGGAGCAGGAGCGTCGATTTCCCCGCCCCGTTCGGCCCGACAACGCCGACGCATTCCCCCTGCGCGGCGTACATCGAAACGTTCTTCAGCGCGTCCTTCCCGTCCGGGTACGCGTATGATAGATCCTTTACCTCGAGCGTGTTCATCAGCGCCAGCCCCTGGCCGTCATCGCGGCATAGATCCGCTCGGCGCGCTCCGTCGATCTGATGAAGAGGTGCCCCACGATCCCCGCCGCCGTTTTCCAGCGTTTTCCACGCCGGGGGGAGAACGTCCTGCTTTTCCTCGCGCGCGCCATCCGCTCCGACTGGTCGATGAGGAGGAAGACGTACCGGTACATGAGCGCCAGCACGGTGATGAGAAGGGGGGGGAAACGGAGCCTCCGCAGGACGCCGAGGATGTCCGCGAACGGCGTTGTGTTGGAGAGGAGGACCATCGCCAGGAGGCAGATGTTGCTCTTGACGAGCACACGGACGAGAACGGAGAGTCCGTCGTGCTGCATGAGGGAAAGGAGCGCGACGCCGGCCGCGACGGGTTCGAGTGCCAGGAGCCTCACAGCGACGAATACTGCGGGGAGCTTCGCGGCAATCATCGCGAAGACGAGGAAAAGGGCGCACGCGACAAAATACGGGGTGACAGAAATGGGAACGGCGGCGGTGGACACGACAAGCGTGAACGCGACCCCGAGCTTCAGCGCCGCCGGGAGGCGGTGGACGGGTGAATCGCAACGCGCATACCGGTCGATATAATCATGTCTCACCGGGGACTCCGGCGCGTCAGGACCCGCGCAAGGACGAGCCCGCCGGCGAACACGACGCACGTCCCGGCGAGGCCCGCGATCACCGTCGCTGCCACCGGTGAACCGATGCCGGGGATCGTGTACCCCCCGAACGGGGAGGGGACGAGCGGGCGGGCGACCGCTGCGCTTGCAAATCCGAGCCTTGAGGCGACTGACTCAAGCCCGTCGGGCCAGGGGGACGCGAACGGCGAGATGAAGAGAAAGATTCCGATTGCGATGAGCGCCCCGTACTGGAAGAGGTCCCGCCCCTCGTGCACCGGGGCGGATGCGGGATCCTCCGCGACAATGTCGGGACGGGCGGCGGCGATCGCGGCAAATACGAGCGCGGAGATAACCGCTTCGCCGACGGCGATCAGCATGTGCAGGTCCGTCATCGCGGGGAACGCAAGCGTCCAGGCCACGGTGCCCGACCAGGCGAGCTCGCCGGCGCAGCACGCCGCCGCAATCACCGTCGATCCCCAGGCGGCGACCATGAGTGCCAGCAGGCGCCCGCTTTCGCTTCTGAAGAGCAGCCTCGTCCCCCTGTAGATCGCGTACCCCCCGGCGGATCCTATCACGCCCATGTTGAACACGTTCGCGCCCAGCGCCACGATCCCGCCGTCGGTGAAGAGAAGAGACTGTATGATGAGGACGGCGGAGATGACGACGACCCCCGCCGCCGGTCCGAGCAGGGCGGCCACGAGTACACCACCGATGAGATGGCCGGAGGTTCCCCCGGCGACCGGAAAGTTCACCATCTGCGCCGCAAAGACGAATGCGCCCGCAAGGCCCATCAGAGGGACCTTCCTTCTCGGGAGGCTTCCGTTCAGCCTGCGGAGGGAAACGCCGAGCGCCGCGGCGGAGAGGACGCCCGTCGCTGCCGCCGTCTTGAGATCAAGAAAACCGTCTGGAATGTGCATCGTCGGGGGGGGGATCAGTGCCTCTGAAGTTCGGCAAGGCGCTTCTTTGCAAACGGCACGTGAGCCTGGTATTGGACGGGGTTGAGCTCGATGAACGCCTGGTAGGAGAGGATCGCATCGGCCGGCCGGCCGAGGCGCTCCTCCACGAGCCCCTTGTTGAGAAGCGCAGACTCGTTCTTCGGATCGATGTCCACCGCCTTCACAAGATCCGCCAGCGCCTCGGCATACCTGCCGAGCGTATAGAGGCAGTTCCCCCTGTTGCTCCAGGCGGAAGCGTTCCTCCGGTCAAATTCCGTCGCCTTGCCGTAGCACGCGAGCGCGTCGTCGAGTTTCCCGAGCTTCCTGAGGCAGACCCCCTTGTTGTTCCAGGCGTCCGTGTTCCCCGGCTCGAGCGAGAGGACCTTGTCGTAGCACGCCACCGCCTCATCGAGGTGGCCGAGCGCCGAAAGGCTGTACGCCTTGTTGTACAGCTCCCATGCCTCCAGGTTGTCGCGCCCGCGCGACGTCACGATCTCCCCTCCCTGTTTCTTCAGGAGGGGCTCCAGGTCGAGCCGGAGCTGGTGGAACGTCTGGTACCGGCCGCTCGGCTCCTTCTGCAGACAGCGCTGAATCACGGGAAACAGCGGGGAGGCCAGGTGGACGACATACCCTTCGGTATGGAGGCGGTGCATCTCGCGCCAGACCGTCGCGGCGCTCTTGTGCATGTCGTGCGCGCGGAGCTTCGTCTCGTACGGAAATCTCCCCCGGGAGGCCATCTGGTAGAGGACGACGCCGAAGCTGTAGATGTCGCTCCGCTGGTCGCACCGCGCGGCGTTCTGGAACTGCTCCGGGGGCATGTACATCGGCGTGCCGAACCCCGAGAATTCCGGGAGCGCGCGTTTCCTTCTCATCAGGGGATCGGTGGCGTGGCGGGCGCGGGTGTGATCGATGACTTCGGCGAACCCGAAGTCGGTGATCTTCACCATCCCCTCGCGGGTGATCATGATGTTCGCGGGCTTCACATCCCTGTGGCATCGGATCCCGCACACCTGCGCATGTTCCATGCCGAGGCAGAACTGGATGGACCAGCGGAGCGACTGCACGAGGTCCGGCGGCCGGCGCCCGAGGTACCCTTCAAGGGAGTTCAGCCCCTCCTCGTCGGGCTCGATGTACTCCATCCCGATGTAAATGCGCCCCGCCAGCTCCTCGATGAAGTACGCACGGACGACGTAGGGATGGCGTTCCAGATCGACCCAGACCTTCGCTTCCTTGCTGAACTGCTCGCGCGATTCCCTGTCTTCCAGGAACTCATCACGGAGCGTCTTGAGGGCGTAGACGTTCTTGGTGTCCCTCGAATAGACGAGATAGACCACGCTGAACCCGCCGAGACCGAGAACCCCGAGGACCCTGTACGACGCGCCGATCAGGTCCCCCTTCTTGTAGACCGCCCCGGGGTGATCCGCTTTGATGCGAATGGTCGCGCCCCCCGGGAGGCGGGTCGTCGACATCCCGAAATGCGATTCTTCCGGGGGAGTTTCCCGCAGCAGGTCGCCGAAGAGTTTCGTCAGTCGTCCCATACGGGTCTAGTAGGTGACTTCCTCGAGAAACAGTCCCTGTGGCGGTGCGGCCATTCCCGCCTTCCTTCTGTCTTTCGCGTTCATGATGTCACGGAATTCGGACACGGGGATGAACCCCCGGCCGACGTCGATCATAGTGCCGACAAGCGCCCGCACCATTCCGTGCAGGAACCTGTTGGCGCAGACCTCGTACACGTACATCCCGGGAATCTCTTTCCACACCGATCGGCTCACGACGCAGCGGTAGTGGCGGACTTCCGCTTCGTACTTGCAGAAGGATTCGAAGTCGTGCTCGCCGACGATCTGCGAGGCCACGGCGTTCATGGCAGCCAGGTTCAGGTCATACTTGACGAACCACTGGTAGTGCCGGCCGATGGCGGTGGGCTTCATGGAGCAGTAGTACCGGTAAATGCGTTCCCGCGCGTCGTACCGCGCGTTGAATCCTTCGGCGACTTCCTCCACCGCGTGCACGTAGATCTCCTCGGGCAATATCCCGTTGAGTCCGCTCAGGATGGAGCCGACGCCCAGGTGGGAGTTCGTCCGGAAGCTCGCCACCTGACCCCGGGCGTGCACCCCGGCGTCCGTGCGGCCGGCGCCGATCAGGTTGATGGGCTCCTGCAGGATCTGGTCCAGGACTTTGGTGATTTCGTCCTGCACGCTCCTCCCGTTGATCTGGGATTGCCAGCCGACGAAATTCGATCCGTCATACTCGATGAGAAGCTTGATGTCGCGCATGTCGCCCCGTGTCAGAATCCGCGTGTGAGTGTTATCATGATGCCCCGGGGCGCCGCCGGATCCCCCGCGACCGATGCGCTGAAGCGAAGATCGCCGAGGAAGTCGCTGACCGCCGAGTTGTGCGCGATGGCCGCCCGGGCCGCGTTGATCGCGCTGGCGACGTGGTTGATGAGTATCGCGGCGCCGACGAACTTCGTGTCGTTAAACATGTTCTCGCTGCGCACCCTCAGATCCCTGAACGCCTGGCGCTGCGCGTCTGACGCCCACTGCCAGGCGTATCCGGCGGCGGGGTCGTATACCAGGGAAGGTGTCCTGTCGCGGAGTTTCTTGTCGTTGTAGTCCGCCGTGTTCAGGAAGTTCCCCACGTCGACGAAAAACTGATCGTTCTTTCCCGCCGCAATGACGCCGGCGTTGGCCACAGCGTAAAGACGGGCGTCATCGCGCACCGCGTTGCCGTAGATCTCGAATGCGGCATACGTCAGCCAGAGGAGCCCCTCGCTCATGAGAAAATACTTTCCCGACGGGAAGTCCCCGGCGTAGAGTTCCCCCGTCCCCGGGATCACCAGCGAAAAGACCGCGGCAAGACCCGGTGCCCTCCGGCTTTCCCCGCCTGCCCCCCTGATCGCGCCGGTGAGCCCCGTATCGGGGAATGCGGCAAACGACGACGCGATTATCTCACGGCGGACATCGGCAAGTGAGTGACGGACCGGGGAGGGAGTATCCGCTTTGAGAGAGGAAGCAAGCAGCATACAGCCTGTAAACAGCCAGCGTTTTGTTACCATTGTCAGACCTTCGTAGTGTGGATCGAGGCCGCTCGAGTCGTGGACGATGGTAACAATTGCCGGGTACGGGTTCTCCTCTTTGCGTTCTTCAGGAGCGTGAACACCGCGTCCCAGCTCCCTTCGAACATCATGACGGGGACGCGAAGTTTCTCCTCGACGTTTGCGATCGTCTCATCGTCGAGGAGGAGGCCGTCTCCGTTCAGTACATCGGGGGGAAGAAGCAGGAGGTCGCCCAGACTCTTCCCTTCCAGCGCTGAATATAGACATTTTCCCGAAAGAAGTCCAGCAACGGTGACGCTCCTTCCGTACAGGACGTTCGGAACGACCTCGAGGCTGACATCGAGCCCTGCGATACGGCGGAGCCGCGGAAGCACGGAAGATTCCATGAACGGCCGGGCAAGCTCGCCGGTCGCCAGCGTGAGGGTCCGGCGTGGACGGAGCCGCGGGGGGAATTTCGCCGACTGACTGCGAAACTCCGCGAGAAAATGCCGGACGATCCCTACGCCGTTTTCAATCTGCGGAAACCCGTCGTACGCGGACGCGGGGGGTATAGGCCTCCCCGCGACAATATAAAACTCGTCGGAGGGATACACGAACGCCCTACCGGTCTTCTTTCTGAATTCCTTCTGCCACATATCCGTCCTGTCCAGGATGGCACTCGCGTAGGGCGCGTCAACTTTTGCCAGCGGCGCGAGCCCGAACCTGTGGTCCGTCAGCCCGACGGGGACGATGGCAAGGGAGACGACGTGCCCGTGGAATCGGAAAAGGTCGCGCACCGTCTTTTCCAGAACGTCCCCGTCGTTGATCCCGGGGCAGAGGACGATCTGCGTATGCATATCGATCCCGTTCTCGTGCAGGAGGGCGATCTTCGCAAGAATGGCGTCGTCCTTCTTCAGCCCCATGAGCCGGGCCCGGACCGCAAGATCGGTGACGTGGACGGAAATGTACTGGGGCGAGAGGCGCTGATCGATAATCCGCTGCAGGATCGCGGGACCGGCGTTCGTCATTGTCGTGTAATTTCCGTACATGAACGAGAGCCGGTAATCGCCGTCCCGGAAATAGAGCCCTTTGCGGAGGCCCTGCGGATTCTGGTCGACAAAACAGAATATGCAGTCGTTCCCGCAGGAAAGGACTTTCATCTCTTCGAAATCGATCCCCAGCGTCTCCCCTTCGTCCTTCTCGATGTCGAACACCGTCACCTCCCCGTCCCGCGCCACCTTGAGCGTGAGCCGGGCGTCGCTTTCCTGGAACCGGTAATCGATGCTGTCGAGGACGCGCCTGCCGTTGACCTCCAGGAGCTCGTCCCCTTCGCGGATGCCGATCTCCCGTGCGATGCCCGCATGTTCCACAGCGGTTATTCTCATCCGCGCACCTCCGCCCGGACGCGCCCGGTGCACCTGTCGCCCAGCAGTCCTGTGATGGACACCTCCACGAGAGAATTTCCCGGCGCCTCATCCGCGGGAACTGCCACCCTTACGTAGTTGCCCGTGAACCCGCACCTGCACCCTTCCTCGTCGTCCTCCTCGAGGAGCACGGGGACCGTCCGCCCGACCATGCGGCCGTAGAATTCCTGTTTTTTGGCAAGACCGATTCCCCGGAGTATCCGGCTTCGTTCGGCCCGCACCCCGGGATCGACCGGGGAGGCGGCGCGTGCGGCGGGGGTGTCCTCGCGCTCGGAATAGGTGAAGACGTGGAGGTAGGAAACAGGGAGATCGGCGACGAAATCGCACGTTGCACGGAAATGCGCGTCGGTCTCCCCCGGGAAGCCCACGATGACGTCGACGCCGATCCCGCAGTCGGGGATCATCTCCCGGAGTGCTCCGATCCGTGCGGCATACCGGGCGGCCGTGTAGCGCCGCTGCATGAGGCGGAGGATGTGATCGGAGCCGCTCTGGAGCGGGACGTGGAAATGACGGCAGAGGGCCGGATGCGACGCGACGAAGGCGATGATCCCGTCGGTGAGCAGGTTCGGCTCGATGGAGCTGATGCGGATCCTCTCGAGCCCGCCGACGCGCACGAGTGCCCCGAGGAGCGTCGCAAGGTCCGTCCCCGCTTTCCGGCCGTAGTCTCCGACGTTCACACCGGTGAGGACGATCTCCCTGTATCCTTCTGCGACAAGCACTTCTGCCTGGCGCACCGTTTCGGCGATCGTCTGGCTCCTGCTCGGGCCGCGGGCGAGGGGAATGGTGCAGAAGGTGCAGGAGTAATCGCACCCGTCCTGCACCTTCAGGAACGCGCGGGTCCTTCCGCCCGCCTCCGACGACCAGGCGGGCCCGAAATCGTCACCGCTTCCGACGTCGCTGACGCGGACCTGCGGGGACGGCTGCTTCCGGACGGGACCGAGCAGCGAGGCGATCGACGCTTTTTCCCTGGTCCCCAGCACGAAGTCCACCCCCTCGATCGAGGCGACCTCCTCGGGTTTCAGCTGCGCGTAGCACCCGGTCACGACGACCACGGACGACGGGGAAGCCCTCAGCGTCCTGCGGATGAGCTGCCGGCACTCCCTGTCGGCACGCGCCGTGACGCTGCATGAATTGATCACGGTGAGATCGGCCGGGAGGCCGAATTCGACGGGCGTGTACCCCCGCTCGACGAACTGTTTCCCGATCGCCGAGGTCTCCGCGAAGTTCAGCTTGCAGCCCAGCGTGGTGAGCGCGATAGTTGGCATGGCCTCTATATGAAAAGGAGCCGCCCGGTCTCCGGGCAGCTCCTTTTCCCTTTACCTTCCGGGTTCAGTTCTCCGTCGGTATCGACGTGTCGCCCGAGGGCGCCGTTCCCGTGATTGTCGCCGTATCCCCGATCGTCGACGGGGCCAGCCTGTGCTGCGCCACATAGTCTTCGACGATCTTCGACTCCTTCCCCTTCAGGAATTCGACCGCGGAGAGGACGATCTTCTTCGTGTCCTTGTCGAACTCCACGACCTTCAGGGGGAGCGGATCGCCCACCTTGAATTTGTCGGGGATGTTCTTCACCTGCGTCGTCGAGAGCTGGGACACCGGCACGAAACCGTCGACGCCGAGCGGGAGCTCGACGATCACCCCTTTTTCGATGATGCGGACGATCTTCCCCTCCACTTCGGTCCCGACCCTGTACTGGTCGCCGAAGCGGTCCCACGGGTTCTCCTCGATCTGCTTGTGGCCGAGCGAGATGCGCCGCTGGGCGACGTCGACCCCGAGGATCACCACCTCCAGCTCGTCCCCCTTCTTGACGATTTCACCGGGGTGGCGGACCTTCTTCGTCCACGACAGGTCGGAGATGTGCACGAGACCGTCGACCCCCTGCTCGAGCTCGACGAACACGCCGAAATTCGTCAGGTTGCGGACGATGCCCTTGTGGCGTGAGCCTTCAGGATACTTCTGCATGAGCGTGAGCCACGGATCGGGCTCGAGCTGTTTGATGCCGAGCGAGAGCTTCTTCGCGTCCTTGTCCAGGCTCAGGATGATCGCGTCGACCATCTGTCCCATGGAAACGACCTGGGAAGGATGCTTGATGTGCTGGGTCCAGCTCATTTCCGAGATGTGGATCAGTCCCTCGATCCCCTTCTCGATCTCAACGAACGCGCCGTAGTCGGCGAGCGAGACGACCTTGCCGACGACCTTCGTGCCGACGGGATACTTGTTCTGTATGTTTTCCCACGGATGCGGCTGCAGCTGTTTGTAGCCGAGTGAAATGCGTTTCTTTTCCTGGTCGAAATCGAGAACGACGACGTTGATCGTCTGATCGAGCTTGACGATCTCGGACGGGTGGTTGATGCGCCCCCAGGAGAGGTCGGTGATGTGGACAAGACCGTCCACGCCGCCCAGGTCGACGAACACGCCGAAGTCCGTGATGGCCTTGACCGTTCCCTCGAGGATCTGCCCTTTCTCCAGGCTCTCGATAATCGCCTTCCGCTGCCCCGACATCTCTTCTTCGACGAGGATCTTATGGCTGACGACGACGTTCTCCGACGGGTGATTGATCTTCACGACCCGGAAGTCCATTGTCTTCCCGATGAACGCGTCGAAATCGCGCACGGGGCGGACGTCGATCTGCGATCCCGGCAGGAAGGCGTCGATCCCCAGGAGATCCACGACGATGCCTCCCTTGATCCTCCGGACGCAGCGGCCCTGGAGGACCTCTCCCGTCTCGAAGGACTTCGTGACCCTCTCCCAGATACGCATGAAATCCGCGCGTTTTCGGGAGAGAACCAGCTGGCCGTCCTTGTTCTCGACGCTCTCGAGGAACACCTCGATGACGTCGCCGATCTTGAGCTCATCCCTGTTCTTGAATTCGGCAAGCGGGACGTTCCCCTCGGACTTGAAGCCGATGTCGACGGTCACCTCGGTGTCGCCTATTGCGACAATTCTTCCTTTGACGATCTCCCCCTCGCTGATCTTCCCGAGGGTTCCTTCGTACATTTTCACAAGATCGCTGCGCTCGGTGTCCCCGTATTCGTGGTCACCGATCGCCATCCTTCGCGTAAGACCGCTCATCCCCCTCATTGCTTCTCTCGTCGCGTGTGCAATCTCAGCCATTCATCCTCCTGCTGTGTGACATACCGTCCCGCCTGATGGCGGGACTTTGCCTTCCCCCTCCGCTCGCGCTCGCCGCCGCCGTCATCGATCCGGCGCCGCCCGGGGCAGGGGGGGAAAATTCTTGTTGATTGATGGGTTTGGTTATTTGGCGATGACGGATTTTTCCTGCATCTGCTCTATTGCGTTCTTTACATTCTCCATGAGCCACCGCGGCGTCGAGGTCGCCCCGCTGATCCCCGCCGTGGACGCTCCTTCGAACCAGGCGTGCTGCAGCTCGCGCTCGTCTTCCACGAAATGCGTCCTCGGGTTCGCCTCCCGGCAGATGTCGAACAGTACCTTGCCGTTGGAGGAGCTCTTTCCGGCCACGAACACGACGACGTCGTTGGCGCGCGCGAACTCCCTGAGCTTCACGTCGCGGCCGGATACCTGCCCGCAGATCGTGTCCTTGGCATGAAACTCGATCGCCGACTCTTCGAACGTCCCGACGACAAACTCCCGGACCCGCGCGCGGAGGACCTCCGCCACCGCGGTGAACGTTTCCCTGTCCATCGTCGTCTGCGAGAAGAGGACCGTCTTGCGCGACGGGTCGACCTGCTCCGCTTCCGCGCAGTTCCTGACGACGACCGCTTCGTTGTTCGTCTGTCCCAGGAGGCCGACGACCTCGGCGTGATCCTTCTTGCCGAAGACGACGATCTGGAACCCCTGCTCGTAAAACTTCCGGATCCGCTCCTGCACTTTCGTCACCACGGGGCACGTCGCGTCAATGATCGTGACGCCGTGCGCACGCGCGGCGGCATACGTGGAGGGAGGCTCCCCGTGGGCCCGGATGAGAACGCGCTTTCCCCTGAGACGGGGAAGATCGTCCAGGCCAACCGTCTCCAGCCCCTTTTCGCGCAGGCGGCCCGTCTCCATCGGGTTGTGGATCACCGGCCCGAGCGAATACAACTCGGGGGACTCCTTCAACTCATCTTCCGCGATATCGATCGTCCTCACCACCCCCCAGCAGAAGCCGGAGTGCTGATCCACGGTAATTTTCATCACGCCCTCCCCTCCGCAATCCTTCGCACCGTGTCGACGACCGTGCGCACCTGCTCGTCTATGGTCATCTCCGACGTGTCGATCTCGATCGCGTCGTCGGCCTTCCTGAGCGGACTCTCCTCGCGCGTCGAGTCCAGCGAATCGCGTTCCCGGATCTCCCGTATCAACCCGTCCAGGTCCGTCTCGGCCCCCGCACTCCGCGATTCCTCCGCCCTCCTTCGGGCCCGCGCCTCGATCCCTGCGATCATGAAGAACTTCACGTCGGCGTCGGGAAACACCACGGTGCCGATGTCACGTCCTTCAAGAACGATTCCCCCCTCCGCCCCCATGCGCCGCTGCTCGCGGACCATCGCCTCGCGCACGGCCCTGTGCCTGCTTACGATGCTCACCGCCCGGGTGACTTCCCTGCTCCGGATCTCCCGCGTAACGTCCCGGCCGTCCAGGAAAACCCGGATCGCTCCACCTTCATTGCGGAGCGCGACCTGTGTTTTGCCGAGAAGCTCTCCGATCGCCGCATAATCGTCCGGGGTGATCCCGGCGCGAAGCACCTTCAGCGTGACCGCGCGGTACATCGCCCCGGTATCGACATGAATATAGCCCAGTTTCTGCGCGGCAAGTCGCGCGGTCGTGCTCTTTCCCGAGGCCGCGGGTCCATCGATGGCGACAACAAGCTTCCCTGGGCTCAACTATGAATCGCAGAAATGGAACATAAATATACACAATTCGCTACGGCCGCGCAAGGGCTGGAAAACGGGATCCGGCATGGCTATATTGGGGGGTTTTCAACAACGGACGAGGGCCTCTATTGAGAAAACTGACGCACGAGGAGCTCCTGGCACGAAGCGTCCCCCCCGGGGAGGCCCTTACCCGCGAGCGGACTCCTGTTTCGGGGATGCTGGACAATATCAGGAGCCTGTACAACGTGGGATCCATGTTCCGGACGTCCGACGGGGCACTCATCCGCAGGCTGTACCTCTGCGGTTACACCCCGGCCCCTCCGAGGCCCGAGATCGCCAAAACATCGCTCGGGGCGACTGAATTGGTCCCCTGGCTGCACTTCCGGGACCCTCTCGACGCGGTCGCCCACGCGCGGGGGGAGGGGATGACGATTTGCGTCCTCGAGCATACCACAGAAAGCGTCCCCGTGTACTCCCTGACAAAGAGCGTTTTTCCCCTCTGCCTGATCGTCGGGAATGAGCTGACGGGGATCTCTCCCGGAGTCATCGATGCGGCCGATCTCGCTGTCGAGATCCCCATGTACGGCGTCAAGCAGTCGCTAAACGCCGCCGTCGCGTACGGCGCGGCCCTCTTTGCGCTGATGACAATACTGAAATCGCCTACTTGAAGACGTCGTACGCAAGGGTGAAGAAGTCGCTCTTTTCGAGGGTATGGATCCTGACGACCCCCGCACGGACGAGGGAGACGAGGATCCGGGAGGCGCGCTGTTCGGAGATGTTGACGAGATGGGAGAACTCCCGTGAGGTGATCCGCTCGTGTTCGTCGAGGTAGCGGAAGAGCCTCTTTTCGTTCTCACCGATCTCGAAATGCATCGGCGGAGCGTCGGGACGTCCGTCCCGGAGGATCTTGACGACCTCCTTGCTTGCCATGATCGTCTTGTCGTTCACGCGGATGAACACCTTGGTTTCTTCCTCGCTCTGCGTGTTTCCGTTGGAGTTCCCGGTGAAGTAGTGCGGCTTGTCGCGGCTCTCCGCAACGTAGACGACGATAACGTCCATACCGTCGAACGCGACGATGTCGATTGCGGGCTCGATTCCGGGAAGACAGAACTCGCCTGCCGCCTGGCGGATCAGGTCGACCTCGCTTTTTTCGCTTTCGACTCCGACGATCGATCCGTCGTCGTCGACCCCGAAGAGGATATGTCCCCCCCTGGTGTTCGCAAACGCGATCAGCGCGCGGGCGATTTTTTCCGGCGAGGTCACCTTCCGTTTGAATTCGACCTCAAAACCCTCGCCTTCCTCGATGATCCTCGTGACGTCCTTATAATCCATGCGCTCCCCCTTCGTCGACCTCCGTTGTATCCGCATCCGCCGGCGCATCTTCCACGGCCGTGGCGGCGCGGGCGGAATCGCCCGCCGCCGTCGTAGAATCCGCGCCGGCGCCGCCCGGCGCGTCGGCGGGAGCGGCAATCATATTGCGCGCTTCCATACGCTGCAGGACGATCCCGGCCCGCCGCGCGACGTATTTCCCGTCGCCGTCAGGCCTGTGCCGGAGCGGACTCGGGATCACCGCCGCCAGGCGCGCCGCCTGGTCGAGCGTGAGATCCTCCGCCTGTTTCCCGAAGTAGGATTCGGACGCCGCTTCGACGCCAAAGATCCCCTCCCCCCACTCGACGATGTTCAGATAGATCTCCAGTATCCGTTCCTTCCCGAGTTCCTTTTCGAGAAGAAGCGTGATCACGAGCTCCTTCAGCTTGCGCACGGGATCCTTTGACGTCGAAAGGAAAAGATTCTTCGCGAGCTGCTGCGTGATCGTACTCGCGCCGCGCGCCGCGCGGCCTTCCCGGATGTCCTTCGCGATCGATTCGCGGACTTCGAACCAGTCCACCCCCCCGTTCGTGAAAAACGTCCCGTCCTCCGCCACGACAACCGCGTCCACGACCCGCTGTGGAATGCGGGAGAGCGGGATCCACTTCTGCACGATCCTGTAGGGTTTCCCCGCGGCCTTCGCTTCTGCGATCCGCTGGCCCATCAGCGCCGTCAACACGGGGTTTTCCGTCTTCAGGTCCGCGATCGCGAACCACGGAACGGAAGCCAGTTCTCCAAGAAGAAGCGCGAGAAGAAGAAGGAGGCTTGTGTACACTTTGTGTGCCCGCACCCATCCGGCCGCCCGAGTGTACAGCGGGCGATGTGACCGCAAGCCCGGAGCCGGGTGGGCGGGATCCGCCGGATCTCTCTGTCCGCCGCCCTCGATGAACTCAGCGATTGTGCGTGCTCTCCATGTATCCCTGTAAGAGGAGCCGCGCCGCCATTTCGTCGACGCGTCCCTTTTCCTGCCGCTTCCGTTTCTTCATCCCGCCGTCGATGAAGGCCTGCCGCGCGTCGACCGAGGTGAAGCTCTCGTCCCACACTTCCACGGGGACGCCGATGCGCGTCCTGAGGATTTCAATGAAGCGCCCCACTTCCTCCCCCTTGGCGCCCGGGCCCCCGTCCGGGGCGAACGGCATCCCCACGACGACAAGGACGACCTGCTCCTCGCGCACCCGCTCGGCGATCGCGTCGGCAAGCCCCGGCGTGTTGTCGAGCGTGCCCGCCCCGCGCGTGACGATCCTGAGCGGATCGCTCAGCGCAAGGCCCACCCGCCTGGTGCCATAGTCGATCCCCATCAATCTCCCGGGCCCGTCGGCCATCGGTTACTCCTCGAACCGTTCCGCCCTGTTCATCCCCTTCACCTTGCGTACCTTGTCGAGCACCCGCTCGAGGTGTTCGGTGTTCTTCACCTGCAGGATAAAGGTCCCTTCGAAAAAGGAATCGTGGGAATCGATATTGACGCTCCGGATGTTCGTGTTCATCGTTGTGGAGATGGCATGCGTCACGTCGTTCAGGAGTCCGGGACGGTCGTCGCCGGACGTCCTGATCCCCGCGACGAACATCGTCTCGTCGTCCGCGGGCCACTGGACGTCGATGATCCGGTTGCTCTGGATCTGGAGCATCAGCCGTATGTTCCGGCAGTTCCGGCGGTGGATCTTCACCCCTTCGCCCGTCGTCACGAACCCCACGACCTCATCGCCCGGAATCGGGTGGCAGCACTTCGCGTAGCTATGGAGAAAATTGTCCTGCGTCCCCCCCAGCACGATGCCGGTGGCGATCCCCCGGGCCGACGTGATGAACCTGTTGAAGAGCCCGTCGATCTTCCCCTCTTCGGTCACGACGGCGGAGGGGTGCTTCTGCTCGTCCTGGATTATCGCAATGATCTCGTCGGGGTCTATTTTTCCCTGCCGGATCCCCAGAAAGAACGAGGCGGCGTTCTCGAGCTTCTTCTCGTGTAGGAACTGTTCGAGGTCGTCGTCGCTCAGCGTCAGCTTTGACTTCTTGACCCGTTTCTCCCACATCTCCTTCCCTTCCTCGATCGCCTTCCGCTGTTCGTCCTTGATCCAGCGCCGGATGTGCGACTTTGCCTTGTGGGTGACGGCGAACTTCTCCCAGTCGGGATTCGGCGTCTGGTTCTTCGACGTCAGGATCTCGACCTGGTCGCCGCTCTTGAGCTGCGTATCGAGCGGGACGATGCGGCCGTTGACCTTCGCGGCCAGGCAGTGGTCCCCCACCTTGGAGTGGATATCGTAGGCGAAGTCGATCGGGGTGGCGCCGGTGGGGAGGATCTTCAGCTCCCCCTTCGGGGTGAACAGATAAATCTCGTCCTGGTACAGGTTCAGCTTGAAGCTCTCCATGAGCTGCTGTGCCGGGACCTGCCCTTCCGCCGCGTTTTCAAAGATCTCCCGCACCCAGATCACCCAGTTCTGAAGCTCCTGATCGACCGCCGGGGAATTCTCCTTGTACATCCAGTGGGCGGCGACACCCTTCTCGGCGACCTCGTGCATCCCCCGCGTACGGATCTGCACCTCCACCATTTTGCCTTCCGGGCCCACCACGGTCGTATGGATCGACTGGTAGCCGTTCTTTTTCGGGACGGAGATGTAGTTCTTAAACCGCTCCGGATTCGGGAGATAGATGTCCGAGATCAGCCCGTACACTTTAAAGCAGTCGTTGTTGTCCTGCGTGTCCAGGATAAGGCGGATCGCGAACAGATCGTAGATCTCCTCGAGCGGCTTGTTCCGCTTGAGCATCTTGTTGTAAATCGAATAGAGATGCTTGGGCCGGCCGCTGATCTCGAATTTGACCCCCGACTCCTTCAGCCGCTTTTCGATGGGCGCCGAGAACTTCCGGATATAATGCTCGCGTTCGCGTCTCCGCGACTTGATATCCCGGGCAAGCGCATCGTAGGATTCGCGGTACAGGTACTTGAAGGCAAGATCTTCCAGCTCCCACTTGATGTTGGCGAGCCCGAACCGGTGGGCAAAGGGGGCGTAGATGTCGAGCGTCTCCTTGGCCATCCGTTTCTGTTTATCCGGCGGGAGGTATTCGAGCGTCCGCATATTGTGGAGCCGGTCGGCGAACTTCACGAGCATGACGCGGATGTCGTTGACCATCGAGAGGAGCATCTTCCTGTAGCTCTCGGCCTGCGTCACGTCGTGGCTCTTGAAAATGTCGGAGATTTTTGTCGCCCCGTCGACGATTTCCGCGATCGTATCCCCGAATTCCTCCCTGATGTCGTTGATCGTGTATTCGGTGTCCTCCGCGACGTCGTGCATCAGGGCGACGGCGACGGAAACGTCGTCGAGCGGGATCTCCTTTGCGACGATTTTTGCGACTTCGTACGGGTGATCGAAAAAAGGCTCTCCGGAAGCCCGGAGATCGTGGCGGTGGGCATTGAAGCCGAACTCGAACGCGCGGCGGATCAGGCTCTCATCCATTTTCGGGAGGTTCTTCTGACAGACGACCAGGAGATCCTCCAGCTTCTTTTTATACTTGAGATTCGTCATCGTTGGATGAGAACATATGAACACCTCCGTGCCGCACTAAGGTTCCGTCAGACGGGGAGGTACTGTGAGAAAATATATCGGGTTGGGGGGGAATTGTCAAGAAAGCGGCGCGCGGCACGCTCAGGCACGCCGGAAAGCGACGCGCGTCTCAGTCTGTGCCGAATATGCGGTCCCCCGCGTCACCGAGGCCCGGGAGGATGTACCCCCGCGCGTTAAGCCTCCTGTCGAGTACGCATGAAAATACGCGGACATCCGGGTGCACGGAAGTAACCTTGCGCACGCCGGCGGGCGCAGCGAGGAGCGTCACGAACCGTATGCGCCGTGCCCCTTTCTTCTTCAGGAACGTGATCGCCGCGCTCCCGCTCCCCCCTGTGGCGAGCATGGGATCGAGAAGCAGGACGAGGCTCTTCCCGAGCGACCGGGGGAATTTCGAATAATAATCGACGGGCTCGAGCGTCTTTTCGTTCCGGTAGAGCCCGACGTGGCCGACGCGCGCTTCCGGGAGAAAATCCAGGAAGCCCTCCACAAGCCCGAGTCCGGCACGGAGAACGGGGACGATCACGATGTCATCCGACAGCACGTATCCCCGCGTCCTCTCGAGCGGGGTCCGTACCGGATGAGACCTGAGCGAGAGGTCGCCTGTCACCGCGAAGGCCATGACGGAGGCGATCCGGCGGAGGGTCGTCCGGAAGAGATGGTTGTTCGTCCGCCGGTTCCGGAGAACCGACAGATCGCGCTTGATAAGCGGATGGTCGATGATCGTCAGGTTCTTCACGGCGTACCGAGTTTTTTATGCATCGCGTTCGCGGCGACAATGAGGGGATCCCACAGGGGCGTAAACGGCGGACTGTATGCAAGATCCCACTGCTGCATCTCCCCGATCGTCACCTTCTGCTGGATCGCCGCCGCCAGCGTGTTGGCGCGGAGCACCGCCCCTTCCCGTCCCCAAACGTTCGCCCCGAGAAGCCGCCGGGTCTTCCTGTCCGCGATGAGTCGTACGACCACCCGCTCGCTCCCCGGCATCACGGCGACCCTGGACCATCCCGTGATCGTCTCGCACACCGGGTCAAAACCCGCTTCCCGGGCGTCCTCTTCGCCCGCTCCCACCTGCGCCACTTCAAGCCCGAAGACGCGTACCGCGATCGCGCGGATCGCCCCGCGGAACACGGCGGACCCGCCGGCGGCGTTTTCTCCCGCCGTCCACCCCGCCTTGCTCGCAATGGTGGCCAGAGGGATGTACACCTGCCTTCCGGTCACAAGGTTTTTCACTTCGCAGCAGTCACCCGCTGCATAGATATTGTCGACCGACGTCTGCTGGCGCTGGTCGGTGTGGATTCCGCCCGAAGCGCCTGTGCGGATGCCCGCGCCGCGCGCGAGATCGGTGTTGGGCTCCACCCCGATTGCCACCACCACGATCCCTGCCTCGTATGAGCCGTCCCCCGTGAGCACGTGCGTGATTTTCGAGCCGCCTCCCCTGACGAATCCGGTCGTCTGCGCCATGCCGACGAACCGGACCCCGTTCTTCTCCAGCTCTTCACGCACGCGCTCGCGCGTCTCGCGTTCGAGCACCCTCATGGGGAGCGCAGAGTTGTGAAGAATCGTCACATCGATCCCGAGGGTCCTGAGGGCGTCCGCCATCTCCATCCCGATGTAGCCGCCGCCGATGATGACGGCCGTACGCGGACGCTCCTCCGCGACGAACTTCCGGAGTGCGATCCCCTCGTCGAGGGCTTTGAGCCGGAATACGTTGCGCGACTCCTCCCCCTCGAGACTGAGCCGGCGCGGGCGCGACCCCGTTGCGATGATGAGCCTGTCGAACTTCTCTTCCGATGTCGACCCCCCGGCGAGATTGCGCACGCGGAGCGTGCGACGGTGCGGCTGTATCTCCTCGACGCGGTGCAGCACCCGCGCATCGATCCTGCGGGTGGCGCGGAGCTTTTCAGGCGTGAACGGCGAGAGGTCTTCCTCTTTCACCTCGCCCGAGATGTGGTACGGGATTTCGCAGATGCCGTACGATACGGCGTCCCCCTGCTCGAAGAGCACGACTTCGGCGTCCGGGTTGGTGCGTGCCGCCTTGCTCGCGGCGCTCGGCCCGGCAGCCAGTCCACCGATCACAAGTATCCGGCGCCCCATTGTGCTACTTCTGCTTGAACGTGAGGAGGACGGGGACGCCGCTGAAGGTGAAGTGTCCCCGGATCTTGTTTTCCAGAAAACGCCTGTAGGTGTCGTCGATGAGCTTCGGCTCGTTGCAGAAAAATGCGAACACCGGGGGCTTCGCCCTCACCTGCGTGATGAATTTGATTTTGATCTCTTTCCCCGACCTGCTCTTCGGCGGGAACGTCGCGATATCCTGCCCGAGGAGTTCGTTCACCTCGTTGGTGGCGATACGCTTGTTCTGTTCAGCGTCCACGGTCTTGACGAGGTCGATCACCTTGTAGATCCTCTGCCGCGTCAGCGACGAGATGAAGATCACGGGGATGAAATCGAATATCCTGAGTTTTTCCTGGAGCGCGTGCTCATAGGCCCGCGCCGTGGTATCGTCCTTCTCGATGAGATCCCACTTGTTCACCGCGATGACGACGGCCCGTCTCCTCTCCATCGCCGTATCGATGATGCGGAGGTCCTGGTGCTCCAGCCCCTGCGTCGCGTCCAGGAGAACCACCGCGACGTCGCACCGTTCTATGCTCTTCAGCGTCCGGACCGTGCTGAAGAACTCGACGTTTTCTTTGATCTTGCTCTTCCGGCGGAGTCCCGCGGTGTCCACGAGAAGGATCTCCTCGCCGTGAAACCGGAGTATCGCGTCGATCGGGTCGCGCGTGGTTCCCGGGATCTCCGTGACGATGTGGCGCTCTTCCTGGAGCAGGGCATTGACGAACGAGGATTTCCCCACATTGGGCTTTCCGATCACGGCGATTTTGAGCCGTGGATCGACCTGCGCACTCCCCTCGCCGGGGACGTCGCGCATGACGATGTCAAGGAGATCTCCCACCCGCCGGCCGGCGAGTGCCGAAACGGGGACCGGGTCCCCGAGCCCGAGGGCGAAGAAATCCGCGATACCGCCCGTCACGGAGTCGCCGTCGAGCTTGTTCACCACGAGGACGACTTTTTTCCTCGCGCGCCGAAGGACCTCCGCGATCTCTTCGTCGGCCGGTATCCTCCCTTCCTTGCCGTCGACGATGAAGAGCACGATATCAGCTTCCTCGATCGCCATCTGGGCCTGTTCGCGTATCGCCGCCTCGATGATATCGTCCGAGGCGGGGACGAACCCGCCGGTGTCGATGAGCGTAAATCGCTTTCCCCCCCACTCCGTTTCGGCATAGTGGCGGTCACGCGTCACGCCCGGCGCGTCGTCAACGATGGCGTCCCGGTGGCCCACGATCCGGTTAAAAAGCGTGGATTTGCCGACGTTGGGACGACCGACTATCGCAACGAGCCACGTGGACATGCAGTATGCTTACCGGGAATGAGGAGTCAGGGCTTGCGGGGAGTAGCAAATGTGTGGACGTTTGCCAGTGCTTCGTTCAGTTTCTCAAATCCGGAGGACTTCGAAATGTAGGCGCTCGCCCCCGCCTCGGCCGCGAACGCCATGTCCTCCTGCCTGTTCGAGGAGCTGACGACGACGACCGGGATGTCCCTCAACATTGCATCTTCTTTCATCATTTTCAGAACCTGCTTGCCGTCAACGCGGGGGATGTTGAAATCAAGGAGGACGAGGGAAGGGCGGGGACTGAGGGCTTCATCGGAGAACTTGTTCTTTCTGTACAGATAGTCGATGGCCTCCTGCCCGTCCCGGACAACGTGGATCTCCCCGGGGACATGATTGCGTTTGAGGATATAGGTCGTAAGCTTGAGATGCTCGTGATTGTCTTCCACAAGAAGTATGTCAAGGGGCCGCGTCATAACTCAACAATCATAGGCAATTCGACAGGCAAACACAAGCGGCCGTCCACCGTCCGGAGGAGCGTCAGAGCGGCACGGACTGCCCGTATTTTCGCAGCCACCGTTCGGACTGGCGGAACGCGGGGCACATTCGTTCCACAAGCCTCCAGAAACGGGGCGAATGGTCCAGGTACTTCAGGTGTGCCAGCTCATGACAGATCAGATAGTCGGCCACCTCCGCGGGGAGAATAAGAAGGCGCCAGTTGAAGCTGAGATTGCCCCTCCGGGAGCAGCTTCCCCACCGCGTTCTCTGGTTCCTGACGGCGATATTCGCATGGCGGAAGCCCCACGCTGCGTTCAGCTCCCTCACGCGCGTGGGAATCACCGATCCGGCCTGCGCGCGCATCCATCGCCCGAGGAGCGGTCGTATATCTTCCGGGCTCGCCGGAGAGAGACGCACAATGATCTCCGCATCCGTGAGTGTGATCGACGGCCGCTTCCGGTCGCCCCGTTCCACGTGGACCGTCCGCTCGGTTCCCAGGAAGAGCATGCGGGACCCCTCCCCGAACGTTTCCCCCGCGGCGGCCACGCGACCCAGTCGCTCGAACGTCCGGAGTATCCACGCGGCGTGCCGGTGCAAAATGGGCTCGGGGTGGGGGATCACGTGCCGCGCGGGCACGATGACCTCCACGAGGCCCGGTTCACGGATGCGCAGCGAGATGGTCCGCGCACGCGCGCTCGGACGGACCGTGTACGGGATATCGCGATCCCCCAGCCTGATAGTGTCGCTCAACGCGTTGCCATTCTGTGGATTTCTTTGTACTTATACCTGACTTCGTTACGTGATCTTCTATGCGAATTGCCATCCATCCGGTCGATCCGGAGCCGCGGCTCATCGAGAAAGCCGTGGAGGTTCTGCGAACGGGCGGGATCGTCATCTATCCCACCGATACCGTCTACGGGATCGGCTGCAGCATCGAGAGCAAGAACGCCATCGAGAAGATCCACCTCATCAAACACCAGAAGGAAGAGAAACCGTTCAGTTTTGTCTGTTCCGGACTGACGCACGTGAGCGAATACGCGCTCGTGAGCAACATGGCCTTCAAGACGATGAAGCATCTCATCCCGGGGCCGTATACGTTCATACTCCCCGCTGCGAAAATGAAACAATTTCCGAAGATCCTTGTTTCGCGGAGGCGGACGGTGGGCATTCGTGTTCCCGACAGCCCGATCGCGCTCGCCCTTGTCAGGGAGCTGGGCCATCCTGTGCTGAGCACGAGCGTAACGGTGGACGACGGCACGATCCTCAACGATCCCGACGAGATCGTCGGTCATTTCAACAACAGGGTGGAAATGATCATCGACGCCGGGTTGTTCCACACCGGCCCGTCGACGGTGATCGACCTCACCGGTGACCAACCCGAGATCCTCCGCCAGGGTTCCGGCGACGTCGCCACAATCGCCGGGATCCCCGGCATCTGATCGAGACTCCCCCGCGCGAAGTTCCCCCGCCGCGGGATTTCGCACCTCACCAGGGGAATCCGCGGAAGACCAGATTCAGCTCTTTGAACGTGGTTCCATCCAGGGGAGAGACGGTCGAGGCGTAACTCGCCGAATGGTACTGCAGGTCAATGTGATCACCGATGAATGCAATCCAGGGTGTTCCTGCAAGTTCAGGACTGGCAAACTCCAGTGCCCTGAACAGTCCGCCGACACAGATGCTGTAGCCTGAAGTCGAATAGTCGTATCCGTCACCCACCACCGAACCCCCGCGGATGTAAAGAAATTCCGCAGCGCCGATCTCCCAGCCCTTTCGGATCAGAACAAAACCGGTAGCCCTGCCGACGAGAAGATTATCGCCGATCGACAGATCGCCCAGCCCCCCTTTGAACTCAAACGTCCCGTCGTCATGCCTGATCACGAGACCGTCTTCCGCCTGGCGGACAAGCGCGAACGAAACCAGCCTCCAGTCTGCATTTCCTGCTTTCGCTGATAACCCCGCGGCCACACCGAGCCCGATCACGGCAGTTCTCGGGAGCGGATCCGGCTGCATGTAGTCCTCGTAGACGACGTTGTCTCCGACGTTGGATATCACATAGTCCGCGGTCAGATTGAGAAACGGTTCGATCCCCTTCGCAACAGTGATCCGTTCCCCAGAGGACTTCGAGACAATATCCGCAACGGGGATTTCGAGAAGGATGCCGAAGTCCGTCGCATGCGGGGTGGCTGAAAGCGGTCCGAAGAGGCCGCCGGGTCCGAGGCCGGGCATCGTGGAGGTGATCCTCTTGAAATTCATCCCGATGCCGAGCCTGACAACATATTCCAATCCAATCCCGACCGAGTAGTTGACATACGTATCGTTCATTGAAAAGGTCCCCAGCGGCTGGGGACCGAACGAATTTGTGACGATGAAATTCCCCAGATCCAGGAAGGTTCGTGAATAGCCGAAGCCCAGGCCTGCTTCGAACGGGAGCGACAGGAGGGTCTTCAGGTTAACCCCCCCATTCACGGCACTTGTCGAGATGGTGGGCTGATTGGAGAGACCTCCAAAGAATCCGGGAAGCCAGTCCGTCCTGGGTGAATATGTTGACGCACTAAAGAGATTGTGCAGGCTGAACAAGCCGAGCTGAGCGGGGTTCGCGATCGTGGATGCGGCGTCAGTGGAAGGTAGAGTGGCCGCCGCTCCGCCCATCCCGTTTCCCCAGGGGGATGTCGGGATCGTCAATCCCGGGATTGCGGCCGAGCCGGGCTGTGCACGCAGAATTGGAGAGAACATCATTGTTCCGGCGAGAACGAAAAATATCGTTGCCCGGAGACTCATGTCGTCGCCTTGAAGGTGTGAATGTATTTCGAATCCAGGTCAAAAAAGGAACGGCCTCCGACCCATAACTGGAGAGGAGGCCTGTCTCAAAGAACGTCGGATGAACCGACGCACTAAGATACTCCCGTGCGATGCCAAAGGCAATATATCTTGTTTTTCACTTCACCCCGTTGGACCTTTTTTCTTTAAGAGGGCGATTCCCGCTTCCTCATCTTCCCGGAAGGGGACGGCAGACACTCTCGCGTCACGGGACCATCCCCACCCGGGATTGAGGACTCATACATCAGGCGACATTTTTCAGGTTCTTCCTCTCACCCTCAGAGAGGACTTCGTCAAGGTCCAGGAGAATCAGGAGACGGTCCTCGAGCTTCCCGACGGCAGTGATGTAACTGGCGTTGATCCCCGCGACGATGGGCGGGGGTGGCTCGGTGACGCTCTTCGGTATGCGGAGAACTTCGCTGACGGCATCGACGACGAACCCGACGACTTTTCCGCACAGCTCCACCACAACGATGCGCGTGTTCTTATCATGCTCCTTCCGGTCCATGCCGAACCGCCTTCGGAGGTCGATAATCGGAATCACTTTACCCCTGAGGTTGATCACGCCATCGACATATTCCGGCGCGTTCGGGACCCGTGTCACCTCCAGCATCCTGTTGATCTCCTGTACCTTCAGGATGTCGACGCCGAACTCCTCTTCCCCGATGTTGAAACTGACGAGCTGCAACAGCTCCTCCGACTTTCCCTGGGCGGCGTTCTTAATGTCTTTTGTTTCTTCCATTGTTCCGTCTGTTCTCCTTTCGGTATCGTTCCCGGTGCCTGCACGGGGCGGCGCCGGCGGAGCGCCGCCGGACGTTTCGATTCCCGCGTTCCTCCTATTCATGAGCCACAAGGCTACCGTTTTCTCTCACCGCGACCCGCGATCTCTCCAATTTCGCCTTCAATCGGTCGTTATGCGCCGGGTGCGCCGAGCCGGAACCGTCACTCGACAGCTTGAATTTGTCGATGTACTGCTGGAGATTCTCCGTCAGACGATTAAGATCTTCAGCGGCCTTCGCGATCTGCTGCGTTCCCTGCGCAGTCTCTCCCGTCACCGTGCTTATCGCCTCCACGTTTTTGCTGATCTGTTCGCTCGCGCTCGACTGCTGCTCGCTCGCCGCCGCTATCTGTGCGACCATGTCCGTTACGCGCTGCGATATCTCCACGATTTCCTTCAGGGACGAGCCGGCCCTGTCCGCCAGCCTGATTCCCTCATCCACCTCTTTCGTCCCCTCGCCCATGGATGTTACGGCCCCGGCCGTGTCGGCCTGGATGGTCTTAATCATCGACGCGATCTCTTTCGTCGCTTTCGTCGTCCGTTCCGCGAGTTTCCGGACTTCGTCCGCAACGACAGCAAACCCGCGCCCCTGCTCCCCCGCCCGCGCCGCCTCGATCGCCGCATTCAGCGCAAGAAGGTTCGTCTGATCCGCGATGTCGTCGATGACGCCGATGATTTCCCCGATCTGATCGCTCGACTTCCCGAGAGCCTGGACCGTCTCCGCCGATTTCCTCACTACCTCCGCAATCCTTCTCATCCCCGCCACCGTCTCGTCGACAACCTTCCCGCCGCCTTCGGCGGCGGCTTTGGCGGTCTTCGCCGTCTCCGAGGTCTCCCCGGCGTTTTTGGAATTCTCGACGATCGTTTTCGTCATTTCCTCGACGGCGCTCGCCACTTCGCCGGCCTGCGACGTCTGTTCCTGGGAACCCGCCGCCATCTGTTCTGTGCTTGAGCTGATTTCCGAGCTTGCGCTCGCCACCGCCGACGTCGCTTCCGCAACCTGCAGCAATGTCTCTTTGATCGACAGAACGAACCGGTCGAACGAGCGCTGAAGATCTCCCACTTCGTCCTTCCGTTCGGAATTGAATCGCATGTTCAGATCTGCGTTGTCGATGCTCCGGACGACTTCCTTCACCGGACGGCTCGTGATGCGCGCGATGAATATACCGAGGGCGATGGCAGAGAGTACACCGACGAGCAGGCTTCCGAGCATCAACATCGTCGCTGACTTCGCGTCGGCGCTGTTCTCTTCATTCCGGATCTGTGCGTCCTTGAGCTTTCTCTCCTTGAGCGCGTCGATCGACGCCTGTTCTGTCACCGCCGATTTCGCCCCATCGCCGCGCATGATGTCCCAGCCATCCTTCTGTTTGCCCGCTTTTGCCAGTGCAATTACCCTGTCAAGATTTGCGACGTATGAACCCCGCGCATCCACGAACGCCTTCAAGTCGTCCTTTGCCGCCTGGGTGATGAGCGTCTTTTCCAGCAAGGCGACCTGTTTCGATGTCTCCGCTCGCAAGGTGTAAATGTTGTCGATGCACTTCATCATCTCTTCCCTGGAGGTCGCCACCAGCATGTCGCGGGCGTTGATTCTCGAGCGCTGGAAAAATTCGGTGATGGTCCCGAGTTCCTCCATCGGGACCGTCACATTCGAATACATTTCCTCGCTCTTGCCGGCCATATCATTGAGGTTCTTTATACCGATGTAGCCGATCGAGCCGGCGATCAGAGAAACGAAGACAAAGCTGACGATCAGTTTCGTCGAAATTGTGAGATCATAAAACCACTTCATTGCATTTGACCTTTCCCGTGTATTGAGTGAATGGCGTCAGAATCCTGAAGATTCCGCCCCTCCGGCGCTGTCTGAGACTTGTATTGCTTCTCTTGCACGCGCACCTGATGCTTCCCCTTTGGCGGTCGCTGTGCAAGAATGCAAGGGGTCTGGGATCGGTGCCGTGAGAGTACTCGATTCATGTCGTGACGGCAACTTGTGTAAATGCCGCCACCTTTCCGGCTCAGAGTTTAAGTCGGAGGGATGGCGGGGGCTCAAATCACTTATCGTGTTGCAATTTACATGCCAGCCAAATTCCCCCGTTTACCTGTGCCGCAATCACACTGCGCGGCGTAAACTGGCCACAGATGACCATTTGAGCGAATTACCTGGAGGGAAATGCTGCGGAAAAGATGTGGCTTGATGTAGTAACAGCGGTGTCTGATGACGCAGGGTCAAGTGCGGGAGTCAGCACAGAAGAACAGTCCCACCACCAAACCCCCGGAGGGAAGATCACGCTTCCGGGGTTATGAATATCCGGACGTCGCCAAATTCCATGTCGACGTTGTGTGTCGATGATGAATTCCCACCTTCGACCGGCCGCAGCGGGGTGGGGAATGTCAGTGTCCGTTCGCCGGCGGCGGTCGCTATGACGGTAGCCGCGTCGCGAGTTCCGTAGACGATGTCGGGGCGGTCGCTCCAGAGCGCAACGCCGGCATCGCGTGCTATTCCCCGAAGCAGTTCAACCGTGAGCGGTGCGGCGCCGACATAGATCGACGTCCAACCCTGTTGCGATTTCCGGGTGAATGCAGGACGACCGTTGTCGATCCATCGACCGAGCACCTGTACGTCCGCATCAATTACCGCAAACCGCGGCCATTGGGGTTTCTTTGTGCCAAAAACCGACGTGTATCCATCGTCAGGCTTCCCCGTTCTGATCTGCATCGGGCCGGGCTCCCGGAGGATCTCAAACCGGAATCCGGTCAATCGCTCCATCTGAGACAGATCGAGTTTCTCCGGTGTGATGAATCCCGGGGCGTAGTACCAGACGGCGGTAGCGCCGCTCCCTTCCAGCATCTCCCGGATCCGATCAACTTCGGCGCTGTCCATCGTAAACAGGTTTACCATGAAAAGAAGCCGGTAGCGGTGCGTATCGGCGGCAGTGAGATCGAACCGATAGATGGAATCAAACGGAACAGCCATGCGGGAGAATGTTCTCTGCTGGCTGTTGATGAACCAGTGGTTCACGTGGTCGCACACGGTGATGCCGTACCCGGTCCACGGTTCTTCCGCCTTCCAGTGTTCGGTGGCAAAAAACGCCTTGGGATCGTAGACCGCGGCGATCTTCGCAATGCTCGATGTATCCATGCGGGCCCGTTTCTCCCCCAACGATACGAACGGCCGGATGGCTTCGATCAGGGGCCGGTCGTCATACCAGCCGTGTTCGGCCTTGTAGGGGGGACAGAGATGGCCGAAGTCGAAGAACCACCCGCCGATACCCCGCGCGAACATCTGCCCCAGGTCCCTCCGGATAATGCGCACGGACCCGGCCACGGAGTCGTGCCCCGATCCACCTTCCCCTGCTTTTTTCGGTTCGATGTATGTCGTCGGGTCAATCTCGACAAAAAAGAGCTTCCCGTGCCTGTGTATGGATTCGACGAGCACACGGTATCCCCCGTCTGCCCCCACGCCCCGCGCGCGCCCCAGCCAGTTCCCCGCATCGTCCACCATGTCGCTCTCCCAGCGCTCCTTGGTCGGCATATTTGTATGCTGGTATGTATAGGGGGAGGCGAGGAAATCGATATCCCGGCTCGCGAGGACGCGTTCCGGTGAAAGGTGGCCCCCTTCATGGATATGGACATTCTCAAGGAGGTATCCGAAAAATGCGCCGCAGAGTATCCGTCGGCCCGTCTCCTCTTTCGTGATCCCCGCAAAATGCAGGAGCGTATCGGCGATGTAATCGTGGTGACGGCCGTAAAAAGCAATGACATCACGCTCGAGCTCGGGGTCCCGGAGGAGACCTGCCTTTGTCGTCATGCGCGCCGCCGGTTCCGGGATGGGGCCGATTGCTTCCCGCATCGGATCGCTGTAGTCGGGGAGGAACCGCATTCCGGTGTAGTGCCACTCTCCCGTGTGCCCGTACGCCACCTGGTATCCGATCATCCGCGAGGCAAGAGGCGAGGACTCCATGTGGCGAAGGAACGCGACAAGGACATCCCTGATTTCCGCGCGCCAGATCTTCGATGCCCATGAAGCGTCATTCGGGTCGCTGAGCCCGTTCCAGTTAAGCCCGGTTTCGCCTAGCCGCTCCGGAAGGCGATAGAGCGACGGGTCGGGGGTCAATCCGCATTTGACGAGCTCGGCAGGGTGCGCCTCTTTCCACCATGCAGGCGGATTGAGGTGGAGTCTCGGGAGGAAATACGACGCGGGTTGAATGGCAAGCATGCGGGCGAAGAAGAGGTCGAACGGGTCCCAGTCGTAGGTGCCGGGAGCTTTCCACGCGGCGTTGAGCCCGAGTATGGGAGTAAACATCGAAATGCCCGAGTCGCGGTATCCCCCCGCCGTTTTCAGGAGCTCGTCGCTGAGAGCAAGGAAGGGGTACGTTTCACGGCCGTTGACGAAGAGCCTCGGCCCTCCCCTTTCGACACGGATCTGTGCGCGGCATTTTTCCTCTCCCCGCAGGGGTCTGAATGCAGACTCAATTTCACGCTCCCCCTCCCGGTCGACCTTCAACAATTCAGGAATTTCCAGTGACCGGGGAAGGAACGCAATTGCCCCTGCATAAGCACCGAGAAGCTCAAGGACGGTACGACGTTTCATTGTCTGCCTTCAAAAGATCCGTGATTACTGAGTCTTGGATTGGTCGGCGATCACACTCTTTAAATACCGGGCAATCCCTCGTGACTTGATTCGTCGTTCCTGCCTCACTGCCTCGGACCGTGAGCCAAATTCTTCAACGTGAACAATATCCCAGGGAACGCCATGTCGAGTCCACAGGCATTCCCCTGAGTTATGTTCATTCAATCGATTGGATACGTCCTGAGTGGAGCCTACGTAGTAGAGGAGGGTAGTTCTGCTCTGAAGAATGTACACGTACATGATGTCGGGGCGCCGGGATTCGAACCCGGGACCTCCTGGTCCCGAACCAGGCGCGCTAGCCGGGCTGCGCTACGCCCCGATGTTTTCCACAACCGATTTCAACGACCCCGGGACCTTGGCGCCTCCGGCGCCACGCGCTAGCCGGGCTGCGCTACGCCCCGATGTTTTCCACAACCGATTTCAA
>Ga0075030_100000179_pt1 | contig 50234 bp, 44 predicted proteins | sample LitLauG_LLR_2012_FD_71393 | JGI IMG/M metagenome (GOLD analysis project Ga0075030, IMG submission 71393) | Freshwater sediment microbial communities from Pennsylvania, USA - Little Laurel Run_MetaG_LLR_2012 | ecosystem: Environmental > Aquatic > Freshwater > Creek > Sediment | place: USA... | reverse complement strand
TCACCGAGGAGCACTTCCACCGCCAGTTCAACACCAACGTCCTGGGGCTGCTGCTGACCACCCAGGCGGCGGCGCCACACCTCACCGAAGGCGCTAGCATCATCAACATCAGCTCGGCGGTCAGTCGCATCACGCCGGCGGCCAGCGCGGTGTACTCGGGAACCAAGGGCGCGGTCGATGCGATAACCGGCGTCCTGGCCAAGGAACTGGGGCCCAGGCGCATCCGCGTCAACGCCATCAATCCGGGCATGGTGGAAACCGAGGGCGCGACAACGGCTGGCTTCATCGGCTCCGACTTCGAAAAGGCATTGGTCAGCCAGACACCGCTGGGTCGAATCGGCCAGCCCAACGACATCGCCGGAATCGCCGTGTTCCTGGCATCGGACGATGCGCGCTGGCTCACCGGCGAGATAATTATCGCCTCCGGCGGCATGCGTTGAGCCATATGCCGGCCGGGCTTTCCCCCGGCCGGCATTGTTCATTGAGGGCGCGTCGGTCGGGACCGGGCGCTGCCAGCAGGGCCAGCCGGGCGCCTGATGCTCCCAGCCAGTATGCTTGGCGCTCCTTACGATGCGCGAGTAGCCACTGCCGATGAAACGCATTCTTGCCCTCCTGCTCCTGCTCGCCGTCTGTGTCGCCGCGGCGGATGCGGACGAACGGATACGCGATGCCAACAACCTCGAGGCACTGACCCTGGCGGTGTCGCGCATTGGCGCAGACCTGCAGTCCCGCGACCAGGCCGGCGCACCGGTCTTCAACCGGTTGGAGGGGCCCCAGATCGAGTTTGGCTACGCCAACAGCCGCACGCGTACCGCTTTCGGTGTCCCCGGGTTCTACACGCGCTATGAACTTGCTCTGGCACTGGGCCGGCAGGACTTTGCCGGCAACGCCATCGACCCGTCCTCGGGCGCCGCTGCCGCGGGCAATGGGCCATTCAATGTCCAGGCCGCTACGGCGCGCGGCCGCCTTGGCTACAGCTGGGAATACGGGCCGGGTGGCCGGGCCGCCCTGACGCCATTTGTCGGTTTCGGCCAGCAGCTTGGCCGTCGCGGCGCGACGGTTGCTTCGGGAACCACGGTCAATTTCCATGATGTTGCGGAAATCGGCGTGCTCGCACAGGCGACGCTGTCACCGTGGATCGTACTGGGCGCCGACGCAAGCATCGGCCGCATCATCGGTGCATGGCAGGTCGACCAGAACACCCTGCTTGGGCCGAACGGCCGGATCGCGTCCGCATTTTCGGTTTACCTGGATCACCGTTCTGCCGCCGACAACCATGAACGAATCGTGCTGCGCCAGAGTTCGCTGCGCTTTGGCGCGCCGGCGCAATCCACGGGTTCGCTTGAGCCGCGCCGCAATTCGGCAATTACCATCGGACTCGAATTCGGCACCGAAGGCAATCTTCTCGAAGAACTGTTCCACTGAACCGGTTCCGCGACCCGCGGCAAAACGCGGACCGCCTGGGCTCGGGTAGTTCAATCGCCGACGGCGGCCGGACTTCTACGGCGCGGCGCCTGGTTGGATCCGATGGCGAGAACACCCGCAACATCCAGTGGCCCGACGGCCTTGCAAAGATGCCGGATTTTGGCCCCCTCGTCATCCCGCCCGACCGCTACCAGATGCTGGGCGACAGCCGCGACAACAGCGCCGATTCGCGTTACATCGGCCTGGTGCCGCGCGAACCGATCATCGGCCGCGCCGAACGCATCCTGGCCTCGGTGGGCGCGAGCGGAACCTGGCTGCCGCGCCTGGAGCGCTTCGGCAGCAGCCTTTACCGCTGATCGGTTCGGTACCGCACGGCAGGCTGCTGCGGTCCGACTTACCCTGCGATATGATCTCCGCACCCTTACAGCGGCGCCATGCCCCGGGGAGTTGACGATGCGCACACCCATCCTGCTTTGCGCCCTGCTGCTTGCCTCGGCCCCGGCGTTCGCGGCCAAGCCCTGTGAAGAACTCAAGGGCGAGATCGCAGCCCAGATCGAGGCCAAGCACGTCGCCAGCTACACACTGGAGATCGTAGCCAATGACCAGGCGGGCGAGCGCACGGTCGTCGGCTCCTGCGATGGCGGCACCAACAAGATCGTCTATACCCTGGGTGCCGGCGCGGCGCCGGCAACGCCGGTGGCCGCGCCGGCGGCGGAGTCACCCGCCGTTCCTGCTCCGGCCAAGTCCGCAACGCCAGCGCCTGCCACCAAGAACTAGCGGGCCCGGCACGTGCCGTTCAGCGCACCCGCCGCATCACCAGGTAGATGCCCAGGGCAGCAAGGGCCATGCCCACCCATGCCAGGCGCGCCATCGCCTCACCGAGCACGCCGTGGGCAATCAGCGCCGTGGCGGGCGGCACCAGGAAAAACAGCGCGGAAACGCGCGAGGCCTCGCCCTGGCGGATCATCGCCAGCAACAAGGTGATGGCCACCAGCGAGGTACCAAACACCAGATAGGCCAGCGAGCCCACGAGCGCCGGCGTCCAATGCACGCGCATAGGTTCGAGCAGCCAGGCCAGCGGCGCCACTACCACCAGGGCGGCCGCGCATTGCACGAGATTGGCGGTTATTGGGTGGGTGGCAACGCCATGGCGCTTCTCCCATAGGGTGCTCGCGCTCAGGGACAGCAGCGCCAGGACGGCGAAGAAAAGTCCTGCGGGCGCTGCCAGGTCGATGGTGGCATTGGCCACGATGACCACGCATGCGCCCAGCACGCCCAGCAGCAGCCCGGCCCAGCGCACGGCGCCGACCCGCTCACCGGCGACCGCGGGCGCGAGCAGGCCGATGAGTATGGGCTGCTGGGAGGTGATGAGCGCAACCGCACCGGCCGAAACGCCGAGCTTTAGGCTCAGGTAGGTGCCGATCAGATAGCCCGCCTGGAGGAACAGGCCCATCACGGCGAGCTTGCCCCAGGCGCTCGCGCTCGCCGGCAGGGGCGGCCTAACCCAGGCGAAGGCGGCGAGCAGCACCGCCAGCACGCTGACCCAGCGCAGTGCGAGGAAGGTAAGCGGATCGGCGTCCTGCAGGCCGCGCTTCAGGAATACGAAACTGCCGGACCAGATAAGCAGGAAAACAACCGGCGCGGTGCGCAGCCATCGTGGGCGCGCGCCGGCCGCAAGGGCGGAAGGGGACATGCCGCCATTTTCGCAGGAATCCCGGCCCGGGTTTGCGCCCGAAATTCAAAGGCAGGAGGTCCGCGCCGGATGGGGTGCGGCACGACCCGATGAGATCGACGGCAGCGTGCTGCGCGCCGGAGCCCGGGGATCGTTCGCCCGACGTCGACGGGGCGCTCCGTCGTGCGTCGGTGAACCGGCCGCTCGGTCTAGCGCAGCGAGACCAGCGCGTTGCTGATGATCACTTCCACGCGACGGTTCTGCTGGCGTCCCGTCGATGAACTGTTGTCGCCCACCGGATCGTCCTTGCCCTTGCCCGAGGCCGCCAGACGCGAAGTCTCGATTCCCTGGGCGACCAGGAAGCCCTTGACCGCATCGGCGCGCCGTTGCGACAGGGCCCGGTTGTAGTCGGCGCCACCGATATTGTCGGTATAGCCCTCGATGATGGCGGTGCGGTCCGGGTGTTCGGCCAGGAAACTGGCCAGCTTGTTCAGGTGGTCGCTGCCGCCGGCATTTATCTGCGCCGTGCCGAAGGCGAACAGCACGTCGCCCAGGGTAACGACCATGCCGCGGTCGGTGGGCCGGGCCTGAAGCTCCTCGAGTTGCCGGCGCATGTCGCTGGCCTTGCCGTTTGCGTCGGCGGTCGCATCGCGTGCCGCGCTCGCCTCGCCATGCGCGACGTCGGCCTCCATGCGTGCCGAATCGGCATCATTGCGCGCCAGGTTGGCCTCGACGCGTGCGGTTTCCGCCTGATGTTTCTGGATGCCGGTTTCGGCCTGCGCGATCGACGTGCGGCGGTTGGCCGAATCGGCTTCCTGGGTGCGCTCGGCGAGGCGCATCTCGGCGCGTCGGTCGGCGAGGCCCTGGCGCTGATCCACCGCCAGATGGCTGCCGGCCACGGCACGCGCGATGGCGATGCGGCGATCGGCCATGAAGACCAGATGGTCGGCCACCCTGGGGTCCGACTGCGGCTGCTCGGCCGCTGTCACGGCCGCTTCGGCGTCCTGCAAGGCCAGCGGTGCGCGCCGCCCCAGCTCCGGATCCGTTTGCAGCTGCGTCAGACGCGCGCGCAGGCTGTCGGCGCCGGCCGGCTTGCTAAGATAGGATGTGCAGGAAGCCAGCGCTGCAAGGCCCAGCAGCAGTGCAAACTGCGTGGCGCGATGCGCACCCCGGGCGTGGTTGCTGGACCGACGGACAGTGACGCCGGCGGTGGAAGGATTCGTGTTCATTGCGTTTCTCCGGCTTTGCGTTGCATTTCCTGGCGCAGGGTGGCATCGCTGCGGACAATCTGGTCGTTGACAGCCCTGGATTTGGCCTCATCGATGGTGGCCGATGCCAGTTCGGCATCGACGCGCGATTCCTGCGCTAGCCGCTCCGCGCTGTGCATCTTCTTTTCCTGAACCGCGTTTTGCGCGGCGGCCAGCTTCTCGCGCGCCTCGTGCAGCTCGGGAGATGCCTGGTCGGGAATGCGCTCGCGGTCGGCAGCGTCGATGGCCTGCTCCGCGGCCTGCAGGGCGGCGGTCGGCGGCAGTGGCGCCGATGCGCAGGCGCCCAGCAGCAGCGCGACGGCGATGCCGGTTGCGATGCGCAGGCGCGTCACGACGACCACGGGTGGCAGAACAGATGGATGCATGGTGGCTACTCCAGGTTGGGAATCGGCGCGCTCCGATTCCGGAGACCACTGTCGATCAGTTGCGCAGTTTCACCCGGCATGGCCAATCAATCGGTACGCCAGCCAACATACCGGCGGGTCGCGCGCACGGCAGCGCCAATCTCCCCTAGACTCGCCCACCGATGAACATCTTCCGGCAATTGCTGCGCACCCGCCCCCGCCTGCTCATCGCCATCGGCATCGGCGCTGTGGCCGGCACCGTCATTCCCCCGCACTGGAGCGCGGTTACGCGCACCCTGATTGCATGGAACATCACGGTATGGTCGTACCTGCTGCTGGTTGCCTGGCTCATGCTGCGCTCCACCCATGTACAGGTGCGCCGTTCTGCCGAACAGGAGGATCGCAGCGCGAGCGCGATACTGGCCATCATGACGGTCGCTTCGGTGATGAGCCTTGCGGCAATCGTCCTGGAACTGACCTCGCTCAAGGACCTGAGCCTGGAGCAACGCCTGGCGCACTACGGATTTACCGGAGCCACGGTGGTCGGCGCCTGGCTGCTCGTCGGTACGCTTTTTACCTTTCACTACGCGCGCGCCTACTACCAGTCCCCCGCAGAGCAACGCGCATTGCGCTTTCCCGATGGCGAGCGCGATCCCGATTACTGGGATTTTCTCTATTTCTCCTTCACCATCGCCGTTGCCGCGCAGACTTCGGACATCTCGGTCATGACGCGCAGCCTGCGCAAGGCGGTACTGGTGCAGTCGGTACTGAGTTTCCTGTTCAACGTGGCCATCGTCGGGCTGAGCATCAACATTGCCGCGGGGCTCATCGGCGCATAGCGGCCGCGGGCAACACCGGTGGCGCGCAGTCGCGCAGCGACGCCAAGCCTCGCACCCGGCCGATAGCCGTTTAAACCGGCCCATGCGGTGGTACATTGCGCCGCAACCATGGCCGCGCTCGTACTGCAACTTCTGCTGATGCTGCTGGTCATACTGGCCGCTTCGGAGCTTTTCACCAATGCCCTGGAACACCTCGGTGCCCGCCTGGGAATCTCCGAGGGCGTAACCGGATCGCTGTTTGCCGCGGTCGGCACGGCGCTGCCGGAAACCATGGTGCCGCTGCTGGCGCTCGCGGCCGGCACGGCAAGCGCGCAGGTCAATGCGGAAATCGGCACGGGTGCGATCCTGGGCGCACCGCTGATGCTCTCGACGCTCTCGACGTTCCTCATGTCGGCCGCGGCGCTGCCGCGGCGGGGGCTGCGCGGGCGGCTGCACCCGGAGCGCAGCGGCCTGGTGCGCGACCTCAACTGCTTTATTGCGGCCTTTGTCCTGGCCTGCGCCGCCATGCTGCTTCCGTACCATGACCGAGCCGTACGCGCCGGCCTGGCACTGGCGCTGGTGCTGCTGTATCTCTTCTACATGTGGCTGACATTGCGCGCATCGCGCGGCCTCGTGGCCGATGGTCACGGCACGCAGGCCGCAGAGGTGATGCTGCTGTCGCGCGCCGGCCTGCCGGTAAACCTGCCCACGATCATCGCGCAGCTGGCCTGCGCAACGGCGCTGCTTGTCGCCGGCGCCAAGGGATTCATCGGCGGCATCGAAGGTGTATCGCAGCTGCTGCGCGTGTCGCCACTGGTGCTGTCGCTGCTGGTGATTCCGATCGCCACCGAGCTGCCCGAAAAGGTGAACAGCATCCTTTGGGTGCGGCGCGGAAAGGACACCCTGGCGATGGGCAACATTACCGGCGCCATGGTGTTCCAGGGTACGCTGCTGCCCGCAATCGGCATCGTGGCCACGCCATGGGAAGCGCGGCCGGAGGTGGTGGGGGGCATCGTGATAACGCTGCTGGCCGCAGCGTGGCTGCGCATCATGGCGCGCCGCGGCGGCATACCGCTGTGGGCGCCGTTGCTAAACGGCGCGCTGTACGTTTTCTACGTCGCCGTGGCTCTGCTGCCGAGGCCGTGAGCTGGCCGCGCCCGCGCGGCGCGGCGGATCAGCCCCAGGGCTTGCCGGCGGTGATCCAGTTTTCGCGCTTGACCTCGGTGATGACGATATCAACGGCCTCGGGCGGCAGATCCATGACCCGGCACGTCGCCTCGGTAATGGCGCGCGCGAGTTCCTGGCGTTGTTCCTTGGAACGGCCGTCGAACATCTGGATTTGGATTGTCGGCATGTGCGGTATTCACGGGTTCGGGTTTGTGCTGTCGGAAAGCGACCGCAGCAGCGCCGGCCACTCCCAGACACCTTCGAGCGCGCCATTATCGAACAACTGCGCGGCGGCGCGTTCGACGGCCGCCGGCGCCGGGATGACCGGTTCCGGATTGCCTGCCAGGGCGTGGATCTGGATCCGGCAGGCCTTCAGCAAAGTTGCCGTCAGGGTATAGGCCTCGGCCACCGTACGCCCGAGCACCAGGGTGCCATGGTTGCGCAACAGCGCGGCGGGCCGATCGCCCAGGGTCGCGACGAGCCGCGCGGCCTCGGATGCGCTCAGGGCAACGCCCTCGTACGCGTGGTAGGCAAGGCAGCCGTGGAATCGCAGCGCATGCTGCGACAGCGGCAGCAGGCCACGCGGATGGGTGGATACGGCGATGGCATGGGTTTCATGCAGGTGCATCACGCAAAACGCATCGGGGCGGGCCCGGTGAACGGCGGCATGCAGCGCGAATCCGGCACGATTGATGGCCCGCGCCGGCGCCGAGTCGAGTACCGTGCCATCCAGGTCCACCTTGACGAGGTTTTCAGGGCGCACCTCGGAAAACGCCAGGCCGAAGGCATTGATGAGGAAATGCCCGGGCTCACCCGGCACCATGGCCGTTATGTGGCTGTAGATGAGGTCGTCCCAGCCTTCGCGCGATGCCAGCCGATAGGCGGCAGCCAGATCGTGGCGCGCCTGCGCTTCGGATGCGGGCGCTGCGGCGTCGGGCATCCCGGCCGACGGCCCGCCCATGGAAAAACTGCTGGCTGGAGGATTTGGCATTTTCGGGCGGCGCACCGCGCCTTTGGCACAGGCAACGCGCGGTAGCGGCAACAGGCCGCCCGCGGCACCGTGAGGTGCGAATGCCGGCGAGAATACCTGAGCCGGCAGCGCCCGTCGGGCCGCGTCACGCCCGATACGTCATAAATAAGGGTCTTCCACGGGCGGGGAGGCCCGCGCACAAGCAGATCGGGCGCAATCGCAGCGGCGGCTGCCTGCCCGCAGCGCCGCGGCGGTCATTCGCCCTTGCGCTTCCAGTTACGGTCGTCGGCCAGTATGCACAGGGCCGGCACGACAAAAGTCATGACCGCAAAGATGATCACCAGGTTGTCCATTTTTGTCTCCTCGACGAAGAATCGTTGGCGGCCAGACCGGTAGCCGCCCCGGGCGCGTTCCGCCGGCGGCGGTTCGAGGGAATTTTGCGACGCCGGCATAGGCGCAATTTGATCAAGGTCAAAGGCACGGGATCTTGTGCGCTTCGGTGCTAGAGTCGGCGGCCTTTATCAATGAGGGCGCGCGCCGGTTTGGCGCCGTCTGGCCACGCCGATGCCCCTTCCCGCCGCCCCGCCAGCCAATGTCCCGGCAGAGGCAGATCCGCCGCAGGCAGCGCGCCGTCAATTTGTCGTTGCGTCGCCGCACGGCGACCGCACGGACGAGTACTACTGGCTGCGCGACGACGAGCGCAGCAGTACCGAAGTACTCGATCACCTCGCCCGGGAAAATGCCTATACGGAGGCCGTGCTGGCACCCCTGGCTCCGCTGGAACAGGAACTATTCTCGGAGCTGACCGCCCGGCTGCAACCCGACGAAGCCAGCGTCCCGGTGTTGCACCATGGCTACTGGTACGCAATGCGCTACCCGGCCGGACAGGAATACCCGCTGCACGTGCGCCGCCGCGACGCCGAAGGCGCGCCCGAGGAAATACTGCTCGACGTGAACGCGATGGCGGTCGGGCATGACTACTTCCACGTCGGCAGCTACGAAGTGAGCCCGGACGGACGGCTGCTTGCCTTTACACAGGATGCCGTTGGCCGGCGCCAGTACGAATTGGCCTTCAAGGACCTGGCAAGCGGGGCGCTTCTGGCCGACCGTGTGGCCAATGTCGAAACCGACATCGCCTGGACGGCGGACAGCCGGCGGTTGCTGTATATCGAGAAGGATCCCGTCACCCTCCTGTCGGTGCGCGTGCGCGCGCATGCACTGGGCGCGGACAGCGCCGCCGACACCCTCGTTTACGAGGAAGCCGATCACAGCTATTACCTCAGCCTGACCAGGAGCCGCTCGGAAGCCTACCTTTTCGTGTGCAGCCAGAGCACCGAGCAAAGCGAGTGGCGCTATGCGCACGCCGGCGATCCGGTGCTGCAACTGCGCAGCGTCGTGCCGCGCGAACCGGGCCATGAGTACGACGTCGATCACCACGGCGACAGCTTCGTCATACGGACCAACTGGCAGGCGCCGAACTTCCGCATCGTGCGCGCGCCCATTGCGCTCAGTGCGGACAAGTCGCGCTGGGTCGACGTGATCGGTCACCGCGAGGATGTATTCATCGAGGAGTTCGAAGCCGGCCAGGCCGCCCTTGCCGTCAACGAACGCTCCGGCGGCCTGCTGCGCATCCGCGTGCATGACTGGACGCGCGGCGACCGGCTCGCCGACGACCGGATCATCGCCGCGGCCGAACCGTCCGGAACCATGAGTCTGGTGGCCACGCCGCAGTTCGACAGCCCGTACCTGCGCTACGTCTACTCTTCCCTGTCGACGCCGCGCACGACCTACGATCACGAAATCGCGTCCGGCAGCAGCATTTGGCGCAAGACCGACGCCGTGCTCGGCGGGTACGACAGCGCCCGGTACGCCAGCGAGCTGCGCATGGCGCCGGCGCGCGATGGCGCGCTGGTGCCGGTATCGCTGGCCTATCGCCGGGACACGCCGCTCGACGGCAGCGCACCCATTTACCAGTACGGCTATGGCTCCTACGGCTACTCCATGGACCCGGAATTCCGCTCCAGCTGGGTCAGCCTGCTCGACCGCGGCTTCGTCGTGGCAATCGCACACGTGCGCGGGGGCCAGGAACTGGGAAGGCGCTGGTACGACGATGGACGGCTGCTGCGCAAGCGCAACACTTTCACGGATTTCATCGACGTGACGAATTTTCTGGTCGGCGCCGGCTACGGGGCGGCGGATCAGGTTTGTGCCCAGGGCGGCAGCGCGGGCGGACTGCTGATGGGGGCAATCGCAAACATGGCTCCGGAGCGCTATCGGGTCATCGTGGCGCATGTGCCTTTCGTCGACGTGGTCACGACCATGCTCGACGAAAGCATTCCCCTCACCACCAACGAATTCGAGCAGTGGGGCGATCCGCGCCGCAAGGAATGTTATGACTGCATGCTGTCGTACTCGCCGTATGACAACGTCCGCGCCCAGGATTACCCGGCAATGCTCGTATTAACGGGCCTGTGGGATTCCCAGGTGCAGTATTTCGAGCCGGCGAAGTGGGTGGCGCGCCTGCGTGCGCGCAAGACCGACCAACGCCCCCTGCTGTTCAGCGTGGACATGCGCGCGGGGCACGGCGGCAAGAGCGGGCGGTTCCAGCGGTATCGCGAAACCGCGCGGGAATGCGCCTTCATACTTTGGCAGCTGGGTCGGCAGGACGCTGGTCGGGCGCGGTAAAATCACGCCGGTGCGCTTGGCGGCATTGCCGAACCGGCGTGCTCCATCGCAGGAAAGGCCATCGTTGACAGCCGCAAAACCCGCCCATTGCCGTGGAACCGAGCTGCGCCGCGCGGCATCGGCGCTATGCATTGCGCTTGCCGGATCATGGGCTGGGTCGCCGGCCGCAGCAGCCCCGGCGCCGGCCATCGTCTCGGCCGAAGACGCCTGGGTGCGCGGAACCGTCGAGGGCCAGACCGGCTCGGGCGCCTACATGCGCCTTACCGCCCGCGAAGACGCACAACTCATCGGCGCCAGTTCGCCGGTTGCAGCGCACGTCGAGATCCATGAAATGCGCACCGTCAACGGCATGATGACGATGCGGCGCGTGGACCGGCTGGCACTACCGGCGCATGTCGCCGTGGCCCTCGATCACGACTATCACGTCATGTTCATCGGGCTCAAGCATCAATTGCTGCCGCAGCAGGTCGTGCCCATCACGCTGCAGATCGTCGATGGCGCAGGCAGGCGCCACGCCGTGCAGATCCAGGCGCCGGTGCGAGCGCTCAATAGCGTGGGTACGGCACCCGGCGCGCCGCCCGGCGACGGCAAGGCCGCACCCCATGGATGATTCCGCGCCCGTCCGGCGCGCATCGCTGACCTCCCGACTCGCGCTGTTTATTGCGGCAATTGCCCTGCTTGCGGCAGTTTTTCTCGCCGGGCCGGCAGCGCGCCGTTTCAGCAGGCCTGAGCCGCTTGTCTTTCACGGGCGCGACATAAGCGCGGAGCACTGGGACGGCGCGTTCTCGCTGGCGGACCCCGATGGCAAGCCGCGCTCGCTGGCCGATTTCCGCGGCAGGATCGTGCTGCTCGCCTTCGGCTACACGCATTGCCCGGATGTATGCCCCACCACGCTGGCGAAGTTTGCCGAGGCGCGGCGGCTGCTTGGCGCCGAGGGCGGCGGGGTCCAGGGCGTATTCGTCACCATCGATCCGGATCGCGATACGGCACAGCTCCTTCGGGCCTATGTACCGGCCTTCGATCCCACCTTCATCGGCCTGCGCGGCACGGATGCGCAGACCGATGCCGTCACGCGGGCGTTCCACGCCAACTATCAGATCGTCCAGTACCACGGCGATACGCTCGTCGATCACACCGTGTCGACCTACATCATCGATGGCCTGGGGCAGCCGCGCGTCATCACGCCGTATGACCAGACAGCGCAAGCGCTGGCCGACGACATACGGACCCTGCTCAGGACCGGTTGATCAGAGGGTCCGGCCGGGCGCGAGCCTGCAGCGCCGCCGGCGATGCGAGCGGGCCGGCGGGCATGCACTTCTCGCCCAGGCGCTTTGCCATGTGGCGGATCAGCGACTCCGCCGGCAGCCGTACGCCGAATGCGACGAGCACGGTGACCAGCAGCGCGGCCCCGAATGTCTTCAGGTCGATGCGCAGGGGCGGCAGGCGCGCATAGGACCACGCGAACCACAGCTGCGCAATCATGCCCACCGCAGCGCCCACTACCACTTCCAGCCATGTGTGGACGCCGAGGGTGACGCGCGATACGCAGATGGCGGCCACGAATGCGGCCGTCGCCAGGTATATGGCCGCGCGCACGTAGGGCGGCCGGCCCGAGGCAACCAGCGTGGCAAGCGTCCCGTAGACCACTGCGCTCAGGCAGGCGTGGCCGCTGGGGCTGGACAGGCCCGCCGCCCAGTGCGCGGCGCAGGACAGGAAAAGTATCTTGAGGGCGGCGATGAGCAATCCGGCCATCAGCACCGAGCGCAGCAGCAGCCAGGCAAGACGGCGCGAATGAAAGGACCAGAGGGTGGCCACGCCAACCAGCGCTACGGGCAGCAATACGCCCGAATCACCTGCGTCGGTAAGAAAACTGGCTACGGGAAAAAAGACCAAGACAGGCATCATCCAGTGTAAGCGGCGCGGCCGGACGACTGCGCCAAGGCCGCTGCGCCGGCCATGCGCCGGACGGTCGCCGACGCGGGCCCGGCGCCCGATGCTACGCGGCATCGGATGACCCCAGGCAGACAGAAGGTACCAAAAAACGCCGCGCGCACGCTTTTGCGGCCGATACCGACGGCAATTGGCCACGGCCGGCACAAATTTCCCGGGGCGCGCGGTAGGGCGCGCTAGAATGAATTTCGCCCGAGAGCCCATACCGTCCCAGCACAGATCCCGGACACCATGCATAAAGTAGCCGCAGCGCGCGTACTGCGCTCGCATTACCAGGCGCCCGCCTTTTTGCTCGATAACATCCTGCTCGAATTCGACCTTGACCCGGATACCACCGACGTCAGCACCACCCTGGCGCTGCGCCGCAATCCGGCGGCGGCCGGCGACATCCTGGAGCTCAACGGCGAGCAACTCGAGCTGGTGTCCATCGAACTCGATGGGCACGCGCTGGGCCCTGCCCAGTACCAGCTCGAGGAAAACCTGCTGCGCATACCGGCGCCGGCGGCCGACAGCTTCACGATCCGCGTTCGCAACCGCATCCAACCGGCAGCCAATACGTCGCTGATGGGCATGTATGTGTCCAACGGCGCGTTGTTCACGCAATGCGAAGCCGAAGGCATGCGGCGCATCACCTGGATACCCGACCGGCCCGATGTGCTCGCCCGCTACAAGGTAATGCTGCGGGCCCGGCGCGAGCAGTTCCCGGTACTGCTCTCCAACGGCAACCTCATCGACCAGGGCGAATTGCCCAACCAGCGCCACTTCGCGCTTTGGGAGGACCCGTTTCCCAAGCCCAGTTACCTGTTCGCGGTCGTGGCTGCCACGCTAGCCAGCCGCGATGCCCGCATCGTCACGCGCAGCGGCCGGGAGGTGCTGCTGCAGATACTGGCCAAACCGTCGGACCTGCCGCGACTCGATCACGCAGCCGCCTGCCTGCGGCGGGCCATCACCTGGGACGAGGCACGTTTCGGGCGCGAACTCGATCTGGATCGCTACATGATCGTTGCGGCCGCCGATTTCAACATGGGGGCCATGGAGAACAAGGGCCTGAACATCTTCAACGCCAAGTATGTCCTGGCCGATCCCACCATTGCCACCGACGCCGACTTCGCCACCATAGAGTCGATCATCGGCCACGAGTATTTCCACAACTGGTCGGGCAACCGCGTGACGTGCCGCGACTGGTTCCAGCTCAGCCTCAAGGAAGGACTGACCGTCTTCCGCGACCAGGAGTTCACGCGCGACCTTCTCGAAGCGGAGGCCCAGGCGCAGGGCACCGACCCGGTATCGGCGCGAGCCATCGCCCGGATCGACGACGTGCGCACCCTTCGCGCGGTACAGTTTCCCGAAGACGCCGGTCCCATGGCGCACCCGATACGGCCCGATGCCTACCTCGAGATCAGCAATTTCTACACGGCGACCGTGTATGAAAAAGGCGCCGAGGTGGTGCGCATGCTGCAGACCCTGTTGGGCGTGGAGGGCTTTCGCCGTGGCCTGGATCTGTATTTCGAGCGCCACGACGGCCAGGCCGCCACCTGCGACCAGTTCGTAGCCGCCATGGCCGATTCCTCGGGGCGCAACCTCGAGCAGTTTCTGCGCTGGTATTCCCAGGCCGGAACCCCGCGCGTGGCCGTCAGCTGCACGCCGGACACGGATGCGGGTTCCCTGGAACTGCGCATCACGCAGAGCTGTCCGCCCACGCCGGGCCAGGCCGACAAGCTGCCGCTGCACATTCCCTTCGCGCTCGGGCTGGTCGGTCCGGACGGAAAGGACGTGCCGTTGCGCCTGGAGGGCGAGCCGCAGGCGCTGGGCACGACGCGCGTGCTCGAACTCACGCAAAGCACCCACACGTACCGGCTGGTCGACGTCCCGGCCGGCGTGGTGCCGTCGCTGCTGCGCGATTTTTCCGCGCCGGTCATCGTGGAGCACCGTTACACCGACGAGCAGATGGCACTGCTGGCAGCCCATGACAGCGACGGCTTCAACCGCTGGGAAGCGGGCCAGAAGATAGCCCTGTCCGCACTGCTTCGCGCCACCGACGCGCTGGAAGCCGGCGAAGGGTTTGTGCACAGTGCCGCGCTTCTGTCCCTTACCGAGCGCACCCTGCAGGATGCCGCGGCATCACCCGCATTTCGCGAGCGCAGCCTGCAATTGCCGGGGGAGATTGTCATTGCCGAACAGCGCGCCATCGTCGAGCCCCAGGCCATACGCGCGGCGCGCACCGGGATGCGCCAGTGGCTGGGCGCCGAGCTTGCGCCGCAATGGCAGGCCATCCATGCGCAAATGTCGGGCACGGAGCCCTATTCGCCGGACTCGGCGCTGGCCGGGCGCCGCGCGCTGAAAAACCTTGCGCTGTCATTTCTCGTCCTGGGCGGCAACCCCGCCGCGCTCGACCTGGCGCGCCGCCAGCTGGCCGACGCAGACAATCTCACCGACCGTCTGGCAGCGCTGACGGCCATCGTGCACAGCCCCGCGCCCATCAAGGCCGGCGTGCTGCTGCAGGTGGCACGCGAATGGCAGCACGAGCCCCTGCTCATGAACAAATGGTTTTCGCTGCAGGCCACCGCGCCGGCCCACCCCGGTGAACCGGCCGTCATCGAGCGGGTGAAAGTGCTGCTGCGCCACGCCGCGTACTCGGAAAAGAACCCCAACAACGTCAACGCCCTGGTGCTCGGGTTCTGCAACGGCAATCCCGCGGAATTCCACCGGGTCGACGGCAGCGGCTACGCATTCTGGGTGGATCAGGTCACGCGGCTCGACCGCATCAATCCCATCGTCGCCGCCCGCATCGCCCGTACACTGGAGCGCTGGCGTCGTTACACCCCCGATCGCGGGCAGCTCATGCGCCAGGCGCTTGAGGCAGTCGGTTCCAATTCCGCGATCTCGCGCGATGTACGCGAGATCGTCGACCGCGCACTTGCCACCTGAACCACCGGAGAATGCCTTGGCCCGACTGTCGCTCACGCACTTCCTGATCCGCTGCGAACGCACCAGCGGCATGGACGCCAACCTGCGCCTGCTGCTCGAAACCGTGGCCCGCGCGGTCAAGACCATTTCACACGCCGTCGGCCACGGCGCCCTGGGCGGCGTGCTGGGCAGCGCCCAGACGAGCAATGTACAGGGGGAAACCCAGAAGAAGCTCGACATCATCGCCAACCAGATGCTCATCGAAGCCAACGAGTGGGGCGGCACGCTGGCGGCCATGGCCTCCGAGGAAATGGACGAGCCTGTGGGCATTCCCGTCGCCTATCCGCGGGGCGACTACCTGCTGCTCTTCGATCCGCTGGACGGCTCGAGCAACATCGACGTCAATGTCTCCATCGGCACCATTTTCTCGGTGCTGCGCGCGCACGGCCCCAAGGCCGAGGAGGCCGCTTTCCTCCAGGCGGGTACCTCCCAGGTGTGCGCGGGCTACGCGGTATATGGCCCGCAGACCCAGTTCGTGATAACGGTCGGCCAGGGGGTTCACGAGTTCACGCTCGACAAGGACACCGGCAGCTTTCTGCTCACGCGCGAGAACCTGCGGATCCCGGAAACGACCCAGGAATTTGCCATCAATATGTCGAACATGCGCCACTGGGAACCGCCGGTGCGCCGCTACATCGATGAATGCCTGGCCGGTACCGATGGTCCGCGCGGCAAGGATTTCAACATGCGGTGGGTGGCCTCCATGGTCTCGGACGTGCACCGCATCATGCAGCGTGGCGGCGTCTTCCTGTATCCACGCGACCGGCGCGAACCGGGCAAACCCGGCAAGCTGCGCCTCATGTACGAGGCCAACCCCATGGCCATGCTCATCGAGCAGGCGGGCGGCGCCGCCACCAACGGCGAGCAACGCATCCTCGATATCCGGCCCACGTCGCTGCACCAGCGCGTGGCGGTCGTGCTCGGAAGCCGCGAAGAAGTCGATTACGTTACGCGATTGCACCGGTAGGACCCTGGACCGGTAGGGCGCATTGCGCGGCTGGGTCGTCAACGATGTCGAGCGCACTCCGGTTTCTGCTCGGTCTTGCCGCGATCTGCCTGGCCTCGTGTGCATCGACGGTCGATGTCGGCCCCGTGTACCTTGGCGGATTTGCCCGCGCTTTTGCCTGGTCCCCCGACGGCGCACAACTCGTGGCGGTCCGCAGGACAGACCTTCGCGTGTTCGATGGCCGCAGTTTTGAACTGCAACGCACGGTCGACACGCTCGACGCCGCCGCCGGTTACCGGATCCACCAGTCGCCGGCCTCCGCGACGTTTTCGCGCGACGGCAGCGTACTTGCAACCGCGGCATTTGATGCCGGAATGACCATCTGGGACACGCATTCGTGGGAACGCCTGCTGCGGATTCCAGCCTCGGAGAAGATTACGTCGATAGCCTTTGCCGGCGAGTCGAAGCAATTGATCGGCGCCGGACCGAGGGGCCCGCTGGCTCTGTGGGACAGCCGCAGCGGTCAACGGCTCTGGACGGCAATCGAGGAGCCGTCGGGCATAGTCGCCATCGCGGCATCGAGGGACGGAAAGTGGTTGGCTGCCGGCACCCAGGGTGGCCGCGTCGTCCTGTGGGATCTGCCCGCGCACACGGTTGTCGCGCAGTCGGAGATCCAGCCGGGGAGCGTGCTCTCGGTGGCGTTCTCGCCGGATGGCTCGACGCTGGCATCGACAGCCGAGTGTTCGGATGTGCGCGTATGGGATACAGCCAGCGGCGTGCTCGCGCAGCACCCGATTGACCCTGCCGCAACGTCGCCGGAACGGGCCAGGGGGCAGGCGATCCTGGGCCTCGCCGCGCTGCTCAGCAACATCACCTCATTTCGAAGCAACCATTCACCGTCGGGTGCAATAGCCACGACGTCGCGCGATGGCGCGCCTGTCTTCGATTGCCAGTTGGCATTTTCTCCGGATGGACGACTGTTGGGGGTTGTCCACCACTCGGAAGAACTGACCGGGAGCTACCACACAGAAATATTCGACCTCGAAAGAAGCGAATTGCTGTCGCGGGTACATGGAACCATGTCGGGGGTTGCGTTCAATCCCGATGGTTCGATTGCGGCGACGTCGGGCATCTTGCATCTGTTGTTGTTCGATCCCCGGACCGGAGAGGAGAAGGCGCGAACCCGATAGCCTGGCGCATGCGGCTCCCGGCTTGCCGCCGGCCACGCGCCGTGCGCTGTTGCTTCAGTGCGGGGCGTGCACCCATGCGATTGCCATGTCCTTGTTCTGCGCGACGACCTCCACGGCCAGGGGCCGTTGCAAGGCCGCCGCATAGGATACCAGTTCCGGGATCAGGAATGGCGCGACCGCCACGTAGCCATCGTGGCCGGGCGCAATTGCCGATAGGGCTCTCGCACGGTCCGGTTCCGCAGGCACCGTCCCGCCGGAGTAGAAGCGCAGCGATGCCGGTGCCTTTATGCCCACATAGACCAGCGGTCCGGGGGCCGCTTGCTGGCGTGCGCGCCACTGCGCCACCAGGCTTGCGCTGGAATGCGCCGTGAAATGGTCGGGAACCACCAGCACCATGAGGATGAGCAGCGCGGCCGCCGAGGTGCCCAGGGTTGCGGCCAGGGCGCGGCGCCATGCCGGCACGCCCATCCGTGCGGCCAGGAAATCGGCCATGAGGACGGCCAGCGGTCCCAGGACCGGCAGCACGTAGGTCCAGATGATGTTGCCCGCGAAGGAGAAGAAGGCCACCGGCACGAGCACCGCGAGCAGCAGGTAGGACTGCGTGCCATCCGCGGGCGGACGATCCGGGCCACCATCCGTGCGCGCCCGCGCACCCGCAACGGCGGCGCCGCCGGCCAGGAGCGCCTGAACGCCCAGCGCACCCGCGAAATACACCCAGATCATGCCCAGCGGTTCGGCATGCGCTGTGCCATAAAGATCGCCCCGCCACCCCGGCTTGAGAAAGCGCATCACGTGTTCGCCAAGCAGGAAGTAATTGACGAAACCCGGCGTCGCCCGCTCGGCGGCGACGTACCACGGAACACTGAGCAGGGCCGCGAGCACGGTGCCGCTCACCCACGGAAGCGCGGTCCAGACAGCACCCAGGCGGCGCTGCCACAGGGTCCACAGGGCGATGGGTAATCCGCCGTAGAGCAGCACCACGGGTCCCTTGGCGAGCATGCCCAATCCGATGGCCACGAAAAAGCCGTAGCGCCAGGCAGTCGTGCGCGAGCCGCGCAGGACCACGGCGTGAAACGCGGCCAGCATGGCGGTGGTGCACGCGGCGAGCGCGGGGTCCGTCATGACGGCGCCGGCGGCGGCAAAGAAGCCCAGTCCGGTGAACAGCAGTGCGGCGGCGATGAGACCGGCCCAGGGAGCGGCAGCCGTGCCACGGCGCGCCTGCAGCGCCGCCGCCCAGTTTGCGCTCAGCAGCACGACCACCAGGGCACAAAGTAGCGACGGCAGGCGCAGGGCAAACTCGTTCACGCCGAGCACCTGCATAGCGGCAGCGCTCAGCCAGGCGTACAGCGGCGGCTTGGCCCAGAAAGGCGTGCCCGGGAACTCCTGCGGCGTGATCCAGTTGCCCGTTGTGAGCATGACGCGCGCGATCTCGCCGTAGCGCGCCTCGCTGGTGTCCATGAGCGGGTAGCTGCCCAGTGTCAGCAGCCGCAACAGGAACATCGCCGAAAGCAGCGCGAGCAGCAGCCTCGCGCCGGGCACTGCCGCGGTGGCGCGCCAGAGCGCGGCAGCAGGTTTCAAGGAACCAGTACGCAGGAGCCGGTGGTCCGTCGTGCCGCGAGGTCGGCGTGGGCCCGCGCCGCATCCGCCAGCGGATAGCGCTGCTCGATGGCTACCTTGATCGCGCCGCTCTGCATGAGTCCGAAGAGCTCGCCCGCCGATTCGAGCAGCCGCTCGCGCGAGCTCACATGGGTGGCGAGCGTGGGTCGCGTCACATACAGCGAGCCCTTCTGCGCGAGGATGGCCAGGTTGACGCCCGCGACCGGGCCCGAGGCGCTGCCGTAGCTGACCATGAGGCCGCGCGGCTGCAGGCAGTCGAGCGACCCCTCCCAGGTGTCCTTGCCCACGCCGTCATAGACGACCGGCACCTTCTCGCCCTTGGTCAGCTCCTTGACGCGCTCGACGAAGTTCTCGGCGTTGTAGTCGATGGTTTCCCAGGCGCCATGCGATTTTGCGAGCCGCGCCTTTTCGGGACTGCCCACCGTGCCGATCAGCCTGACGCCCAGCGCGCGGGCCCACTGGCAGGCCAGCAGGCCCACGCCGCCCGCTGCGGCGTGGAAAAGTATGGTTTCGGTGCCCTGCAGGCGATAGGTCTGGCGAAACAGGTACTGCACGGTCAGGCCCTTGAGCATCACCGCGGCGCCTTCCTCGTAGCTGATGGCCTTGGGCAGGGGCACGACGTGATGCGCCGGCACGCAGCGCACCTGCGCATAGGCGCCCAGCGGGCCCGAGCCGTAGGCGACCCGGTCGCCCGGCTTGATGTCGCGCACGCCCGTGCCCACCGCGTCGACATCGCCGGCCGCCTCCATTCCCAGGCCGTGGGGCAAAGGCGCGCTGTACTGGCCGCTGCGGTAATAGATATCGATGAAGTTCAGTCCGACCGCGCGCTGGCGCACACGCACTTCACCCGGCCCGGGCTCGGGTATCGGGCGCTCGACCAGTTCCATGACCTCCGGCCCGCCGGTACGGGCCACTTCGACAATCATTGCTTTCATCTGCCATCTCCGATACCTGCGCCGCCGGGACCCGGCGGGCTGCGCCCGGGGTCTGAAACCTGGCGGGCAGCATCCGCGATAATAGCTGCCTGCCCCGGACCGGGCGCCGCCTGCGGCACCCCCCGGGCCCGCCGCGGCGCCGACCGCAGCATGTCCTATCGGAACCCGCATGCCGCGTATCTCCGTCTACATCATTGCCTTCAACGAAGCCGAGAAGATCGAGGCCGCGCTGCGCAGCGTGGCCTGGGCCGACGAGGTGCTTGTCGCCGATTCCTTCAGCACCGACGGCACTGTCGAGATCTGCGAACGCTACAAGGCGCGGGTCATCCAGATCCCCTTTACAGGTTTTGGCAAGTTGCGCAACACGGCCCTGGACGCCCTGAGCGGCGACTGGGTCTTCAGCCTGGACGCCGACGAGCGCTGCACCGAGGCCGCCGCCGCGGAAATCCGTGCCACGGTGGAGGCCGCCGATGCCGCCGATGCCTACTGGGTGCCACGGCGCAATTTCGTGTTTGGCCGCTGGATGCGGCATTCGGGATACACGCCCGATTACCGCCAGCCACAGTTGTTCCGGCGCGGACGGCTGCGTTACACCGAGGACGCGGTGCACGAAACCTTTGTTCTGGACGGCCGACTCGGCACCCTGCGCGAGCCCATCGCCCAGATTCCCTTTCGCGACCTGGCGCAGATGCTCAACAAGATGCAGCGTTATTCCACCCTGGGGACCGAGCGCCTGCGGGCCCGCCAGGCGCCCGCTTCCATGCCCGCCGCCCTGGTACACGGCGTCGCCGCTTTCCTGCGCCATTACCTCTTCCAGCTGGGTTTCCTGGACGGCTGGGCCGGATTCATCATCGCCTTGGCCAACCTGGAAGGCACTTTTTACCGCTACGCCAAGCACGTCGAGGAACGCCGCGGATTGGTGCAGGAACCGCCGCTTCCCCGCAGTTTCCGAAACTGAAGGCGGCAAAGCCGCCGAAATACGTGGAGACGCTAGGCGGTTTTCGCGATACCAGCCGTACGCCGGGGTGCGGTACTTTGCGCTTTTAGTTTCCCCAAATCCGACCCATGCAGCCAGCGCTCGCTGTCGAACGCCCAGATACTGCCGCGCCGCAACCCGGCATACCCGCCCGTATCGGGCGGTTCGTCGTGGGCGAAGAGATCGGCCGCGGGTCCAATGGGGTGGTGTATGCGGCCACCGACCCCGTTTTGGGACGGGATATCGCCATCAAGGCCATACCGCTGGATCCGCTCAATCCGGCCCAGCGCGGCGTGGAGGCCGGCTTCCTCCAGGAAGCCAAGATGGCCGCCGGGCTCAATCATCCGTCCATCGTGACGGTCTTCGATGCCGGCAGGACCGATTCGATCGCGTATATCGCCATGGAACGTCTCCACGGTTCGGACCTGCACCATTGGCTGGCCGCGAACCGGCCCATGTCGCCCGAGGGCGCGGCGGCGCTGATCGCACGGGTTTCCGACGCGGTGCATTTTGCTCACCGGCGCGGCCTCATCCACCGCGACATCAAGCCCAGCAATATCTTCCTGTCCCGTGATCTCAAGCCCAAGGTACTGGACTTCGGCATTGCGCTGGCCCAGGGCAAGCAGGGCAATGCCGATGAGCCTCCCAAGCTGATCGGCACCCCCAACTACATGTCGCCGGAGCAGGCCCTGGGGCGGCCGCTCGATGCGCGCAGCGATGTATTTTCCATCGGCGCCATCCTCTATGAGGTCATCACCGGCCATAGGGCCTTCGATGGCGCCAATGTCGACGAGATACTCACCAAGGTGGTCAAGGTCGACCCGCCACCGCTCGCCGACTGGCGGCCCGACATATCGCCGGTCATGGGCGAGATCGTGTTTCGCGCCCTCGCCAAGAATCCGGCCAACCGCTATCAGACGGCCGCGCAGCTGCGCAACGACCTGGCCGCCTACGCCGGCCGCCCGGCTCCGCCGGGCACCTCGCCGCCCGGCGAAGCCCACCCGGAGGCGCAGCCGGTGAGTCCGGATCCGGCGGGACGGGGCCCGCTGATCGCCACCGCTTGCGCGATCGTGGGCTTGTCATTGACCTTCGCGTTCTGGTACTGGAGCCACCGCGGCGAGGTCGATGCAGCGGCCGCAGCGGCCACGCCATCGGCAACGCCATCGCCGGCCCCGGCCGCCCCCTTGCCAGAGGCGGCGGCGCCTGGCCCCGCCACGGCACGTCCTGCCGGGGCGAACGCCTCCGATGCGAGCGGCGCTGGCCCGGGCAAGTCCTTGGGCAACCATTTGGCGGACGCTACGCCGGCAGCAGCGGCCAAACACGCCCCGCACAAACCGGCCCGGCCCCCGGCGCCACCACCACCGCCGCCGCCCCCGGAGGCGGGAACGCTTTCGCTGGCCGTCGTGCCGTGGGGTCAGGTCTATGTCGACGGCAATGACATGGGCGTCTCGCCGCCGCTCAACCGCCTGAACCTGCCCGCAGGGGTTCACCAGGTGGAAGTGCGCAATGGCGCGGCCCCGGCATTCCACGCCCAGGTCACGGTAGAGCCGGGCCGCACTTTCGTCCTGCAGCACCGCTTCTGATGGCCCGCCAGCAAGCCGGGCAGATCGCGCGCAAAATGAAGCCGGCGTGCCTTCTGCGCCCCAAGCGATGAATGACACCCCCAGCGTCCCCACCCGGGCCATAGGCCGCTACACGATCCTGCGCGAACTGCGTCGGGAGCGGCACAGCGTGTCCTACGCAGCCGTCGATCCGGTGATGAATCGCCAACTGGTGGTAAAGGCCGTAGAGCTGCTGCCGGCCGGGGTTCGCCTGTCGCCCGATGAACGCAAGCGCGTCGAGCAGGCCTTCGTGCGCCAGGCGCAGGCGGCAGGGCGACTCCAGCACCCGCACATCGTCACCGTATTCGACGCCGGCCTGAGTCACGCCTTTGGTTTTCTCGTCATCGAGCGGATCAATGGCCGGCCGCTGCATGAGCTGCTGGCTGGTGGACTGCGACCCGCGTTCGTCCAGTGCGCAAGCATTGCCGCTCGCATCGCCGATGCGCTCGAATGCGCGCACGGCAACGGCGTGGCACACGGGCACCTCGGGCCCCAGCACGTCTACCTGCTGAGCGACGGCGCACCCAAGGTCTCCGGCTTCGGGGGCTGGATCGACGACGGTGCAAGCGGCGACGAGGCATTGGCCGGAACCGAGCGCCTGCTGCCATATTTCCAGAACGAGATCACCGAAGAAACCCGCCGCGCCGACGTCCGCGCCCTGGGTCAATTGCTGTACATGATGCTGGCCGGGCGTGCGCCGCCGGCAGACGCGGCGACGGCGGTGCCAGGCCGCGCGGCTACCCTGGCGGCACGGCCGGATACGCCGCCCGTGCTGGCGCACCTGGTGGATCAGAGCCTGCTCGCAGATCCCGGCGATGCAGCCCGTTCGGCCGGGGCACTGCGCGACGCGCTCACCGCCTTCATATGGAACGAGCGCACCGACAGCGTTGCGCCCAATTCCCTGGGCATACCCCTGGCCGCACCCCCGGAGCGTGCGCCGGAGCGTCCGCCAGTGCACGTGGCTACCATAACGGGGGGCGACGGCCTGTCGCCGCTGTCCGAGCCGCCCGCGGTCACGGCGGCGCGCGAGGCCTTCGGCGCCCCGGCCAGCCTCGGTGGCTCCGCCACCGCGGAACTGGACATACACAATCCGCTGCTCATCGCCGTTCAGCAGCAGATCGAGCGCCTGAGGCCCTGGGCCACGCGGAACCGCCTGCCGCTGATGGCCAGTGGCGTTCTGGTTTCCGTGGGCATTTTCCTGGGCGTTGTGCTCGGTAATCTGCGGCTGAGCGAGGCGCCCGCGGCCGCAGCGCCCGTGGCGGCGGCGCCTGCGGGCGAGCCGGCGGCGTCCAGCCCCGGCGCGGGCGCCGGGCCAGCCGCCGCAACGCCGCCTGTTGCAATCGCCACGGTAACGGTATCGTTCAATATCCGGCCCTGGGGCGAGATATTCATCGACGGCAAGCCCACGGGCGTGACGCCGCCGCTCACCGAGGTGCCGGTCACAACCGGGCATCACCATGTCGAGATCCGCCACGGCAGCTCCCCGAGCTGGCAAACCGATGTCGACATCGCGGCAACTTCCACCACCCGCATCGAGCACAGTTTCGCGCAATGACCCAGCAAAAATCCGCCGCTGTCCGCGCACGCCCCGCCTGTGTCCTGATGGGCGCCTGTCTCGCACTGGCTGCCTGCCAGACACCCCCGCCGCCCCCGCCACCGCCGAGCATCGCCGCGCTGCTCGAGCAACCGGCCGAGCGCGCCCTGGCGGCCGGCCTGGTTGAATACGACGACGGGGCATTTGACCGCGCCCAGGCGAATTTCGAAACCGCCGTGCGGCAGCGCCTGCGCGATCCGCATGATGCCGCCGTGGCGCACAAGCATCTGGCCTTCATCGCCTGTGCGTTCAACCGGCCGGCCGACTGCGAAACGCAATTCCAGGCCGCCTTTACCTCCGATCCGGACTTTCGCCTCTCCGATGCGGAGATCGGCCATCCCATCTGGGGGCCGGTTTACCGCCGGGTAGCCGCAGCGCGCGCTGCATCGCAAAAAAAGCAGTCCGAGACCCAAGCGGCAACGCCGCCGCGCTAGCCACGGTCAGCGCCCGGTTGGCGGCAGTACCGAGCGCGGTCGCGGATGCTAGTATTTAAGCCCCCCTCATATCAAGCCGCGCGTACCGCGCGCTGCAAGGAAACAGGCAATGGCCGGGCATTCAAAATGGGCCAACATCCAGCATCGCAAAGGCCGCCAGGATGCCAAGCGCGGCCAGGTCTGGACCAAGGTCATCCGGGAAATCACGGTTGCAGCCCGTAACGGGCCGGATCCGGCGTCCAATTCGCGCCTGCGGCTGGCCCTGGACAAGGCTTCGGCGGCAAACGTGCCCAAGGAAACGGTCAACAAGGCCGTGCTGCGCGGCAGCGGCAAACTCGAGGGCGCGCATTATGAGGAAATCCGCTACGAAGGCTACGGAATCGGCGGCGCGGCGGTGATCGTCGACACGATGACCGACAACAAGGTGCGCACCGTGGCCGAGGTCCGGCATGCGTTTGCCAAGCACGGCGGCAACCTCGGAACCGATGGGTCGGTGGCATTCCAGTTCCGGCACTGCGGCCATTTCCTGTTCGCGCCGGGTGCCAGCGAAGACCGGGTCATGGAAGCGGCGCTCGAAGCCGGTGCCGAAGATGTGATCAGCGATGATGACGGTTCGATCGAGGTTGTATGTGCACCTGCCGATTTCGACGCCGTTTCGCAATCGCTCCAGCGTGCCGGCCTCAAGCCCGAAATCGCCGACGTGACCATGAAGGCGCTCAACGAAATCCACCTGACCGGAGCCGACGCCGAAAAGATGCGGCACCTGCTCGACGTGCTCGAGGACCTGGACGATACGCAACAGGTCTATTCCTCGGCCACGCTCGATACATGAATCCGGATCGCGGCATCTCCCGCATTACGGGCCGCATTACGGGCCGCCTGGCAGTTCCGGTCATTGCGCCGGCGGACCGCGCCAAGGCTTGCAGGGACGGGCGAGCATGAAGGTGCTGGTTATCGGCTCGGGCGGCCGCGAACACGCGCTGGCATGGAAGCTGTCCCGCTCGCCCCGGGCGCAGCGCATCTTCCTTGCGCCGGGCAATGGCGGCACCGCGGCCGACCGCAATCTGCAGAACGTCGACCTGCACGGCAGCGAAGCGCTCATTGCCTTTGCCCGCGCCGAGCAGATCGGCATGACGGTCGTCGGGCCCGAAGCGCCCCTGGCCGCCGGCATCGTCGACGATTTCCGCGCTGCGGGCCTGCGCGTTTTCGGGCCGACGCGGGCGGCCGCGCAACTGGAGTGGTCCAAGGACCATGCCAAGGCCTTCATGGCGCGCCACGCCATTCCCACGGCCGCCTACAAGACTTTCACCGACGCCGGGCCGGCGCACGATTACATCGACCTGCGCGGCGCGCCCATCGTTGTCAAGGCCGACGGACTGGCCGCGGGCAAGGGCGTCGTCGTCGCCCAGAGCGCCGCGGAGGCGCATGCGGCGGTCGACAGCATGCTGGGCAGCAGCGCCGCGGGCACAACCGGCGCGCGCATCGTGGTCGAAGATTTCCTCGCGGGCGAAGAGGCCAGCTTCATCGTCATGTGCGATGGCCGGCATACGCTGGCGCTGGCAACTTCCCAGGACCACAAGCGCCTGCTCGACGGCGACCGCGGGCCCAACACCGGCGGCATGGGCGCCTACTCACCGGCGCCTGTGGTTACACCGGCCATCCATGCCCGCGTGATGCGCGAAATCATCGATCCAACCATCGCGGGCCTTGCCGCCGAGGGAATCGCCTACACGGGTTTCCTGTATGCCGGGCTCATGATCGGTGCCGACGGCCAGCCGCGGACACTGGAATTCAACTGCCGCCTCGGCGACCCGGAAACGCAACCCATACTCATGCGGCTCAAGTCCGACCTGCTCGCCTTGATCGACCACGCCATCGACGGCAAGCTCGACCAGGTCGAAGCGCAGTGGGACCGCCGTCCGGCGCTTGGCGTGGTCATGGCTGCGCACGGCTACCCGGACCATCCGCGCCAGGGCGACGTGATCGGCGCACTGCCCGCCGACAGCGACGATCTCGTGGTTTTCCATGCCGGCACGGCGCGCGAACAGCAGCAATTGCGCACCAGCGGCGGGCGCGTGCTGTGTGTAACGGCGCTGGGCGAGAACCTGCGCTCCGCGCGCCGCCGTGCCTATGAAGCCGTCGGCCAGGTACGGTTCGACGGCGCGCAGTTCCGCAGCGACATCGGCAACCGCGCCCTGCCCGGCAGCGCCTGAGAAACCCACTCAACCCGCACGTGGATTCCGAAATGACCCATGCCGTCGCCGTCGATACCGTCCAGGCCTACCTGCTGGAACTGCAGCAGCGCATCGTGCGCGAACTCGAACGCGTCGATGGCAGCCGCTTTGCCGTCCATGAATGGCGCAAGGCGCCGGACGAACCGCTGCGCGGCCAGGGAACCACGTGCATCCTGGAGGAAGGCGGTTTCTTCGAGCGCGCGGGCATCGGTTTTTCCCAGGTGAGCGGGGATCGCCTGCCGCCGTCGGCAAGCGCGGCCCACCCGGAGGTGGCCGGTTGCGGGTTCAATGCGCTGGGCGTATCGCTGGTACTGCATCCGCGCAACCCGTACGTACCGACCGTGCACATGAACGTGCGCTTCTTCCGGGCCGAGCCGCGCAGCGCCGATAGTGGTCCCGGCACGTGGTGGTTCGGTGGCGGCATGGACCTCACGCCATACTATGGATTCGAGGAAGACGCCTGCCATTTCCACGGTGCCTGCCGCGACGCCCTCGCGCCTTTCGGTCCGGATTACTACCCGCGCTTCAAGCGCTGGTGCGACGAGTATTTTTTCCTCAAGCACCGGGGCGAACCGCGCGGCATCGGCGGCGTGTTTTTCGACGACTTCAACGAACTTGCGGGCGATGCAAGCTTTGCGCTCATGCGCTCGGTTGGCGACCATTTCCTGCCGGCCTACGTTCCCATTGCACAGCGCCGCCGCGAACATCCCTACGGCGAGCGAGAACGAGAGTTCCAGGCCCTGCGGCGCGGCCGCTATGTCGAGTTCAATCTCGTCTACGACCGCGGCACGCTGTTCGGGCTGCAGTCGGGCGGGCGAACCGAGTCGATCCTGATGTCGCTGCCGCCCACCGTGCGCTGGCGTTATGAGGCGCAGCCCGAAGCCGGCAGCGCCGAAGCACGGCTTTACACGGATTTCCTGCGCCCCCGGGACTGGCTGGCACCGGCGTGACGCCCGCCGCCGCTCCGCGCACAGATCCCGGCAACTTTCCGCCCGCCGGCGCAATCGGCCTGCTGGGGGGCACGTTCGATCCGGTTCACGCGGGCCACCTGCAACTGGCCGCGGACGCGCAGTCGGCATTGGGACTCGCGCAGCTGCGGCTGATCCCGGCGGGGCAGCCGTGGCAGAAGGTACACATAACGCCTGCGCACCACCGCCTCGCCATGCTGGATCTGGCCCTGAAGGACCAGCGCGGCCGATCTGGCGAGGACTGGGTGCTGGATCCGCGCGAGGTCGAACGCGCCGGTCCGAGCTATACGATCGACACACTCCGGGAGATTCGCGCGGCCGTCGGTCCGGCGGTGCCGCTGGTGTGGATAATGGGATTTGACCAGCTGCGCGGACTGCCGAGCTGGCACCAATGGCAGTCCCTCGTGGGCCTGGCACACATTGCCTACGCGCAGCGGGCCGGCCAGGGCGGCGCGCTTTCGGCCCCGCTGGCCGCCTACGTGGAGGCCCGCCAGGCGGCGCCGGGCGATCTGGCGGGCCGGCCGGCCGGCTGCATGGCCGCGTTCTCCATGCAACCCGTTGACTGTTCCGCCACGCAGATCCGCGACGCGCTGGCGGCGGGCGACCTGACCGTCCCCAGGCACTACCTATGCCCGGGCGTGCTCGGGTACATTCAGGCTCATCAACTGTATCTGGCGGTAAATGGACAATAAAAAGCTGCAGCGACTGGTGGTCGACGCCCTGGAAGACGTCAAGGCGCAGGACATCGCGGTATACAACACCACCGAACTCTCCGATTTGTTCGACCGGGTCGTGCTGGCCAGCGGCACCTCCAACCGCCATACGCGCTCGCTCGCGTCCAACGTGGCCGAGAAAGTCAAGCTGGCGGGGGGCAATGTGATCAGCGTCGAGGGCGAGGAGACCGGAGACTGGGTGCTGGTCGACCTGGGCGACGTGATCGTGCACATCATGCAGCCTGCGGTGCGCGCGTATTACGATCTTGAGGAATTGTGGGGCGGCAGGAAGGTCAACGTCCGGCTGGCCGCCAAGCCCACGATACCGCGGGCCGCCCCGCGCAAGGCGGCGGCCCGCAAGCCGCGCGCCGCCGCAAAGAACGAATGACCGTCGACGCTGCCCGAACCCGCGCGCCTGCACCGTGAAGATCTGCATTGCCGCCGTGGGTCAGCGCCTGCCGGCCTGGGCGGACGCGGCGGTGCTCGATTTCGTCGGCCGCATGCCCCGGGACTTCCGCGTCGAAGTCAAGGAGGTCAAGCCGGAACCGCGTAACGGCCAGCCGGTGGCGCGACTGCAGGCCGCCGAAGGCGAGCGGCTGCGCGCGGCCGTGCCGGCCGATTACCTCCTGGTGGCAATGGACGAACGGGGGCGGGACTGGACCACGACCCAGCTTGCCGACGCAATGGGGCAGTGGCGCGACGGCGCCCGCGACCTGGCATTTATCATCGGCGGGGCCGATGGCCTGGATATGCAGCTCAAGCGGCAAGCCGACCTGTGCCTGCGGCTGTCGAGCATGACACTGCCCCACGCCCTGGCCCGCGTGGTGCTGGCCGAGCAGATCTACCGTGCCTGGTCCATCCTGAGCGCCCATCCCTACCACCGCAACTAAAGCAGCGGCACGCCCACCGGCATCGGCCGCCCCGCGGCATCCAAAGACCACGGCCACCCGCCATACACCCGAGGTCGCCTCGGGCTAGAATCTTCACGACCATGGCCGATTTCTACCTTGCCTCCCACAGCGCACGGCGCCGCGAACTGCTGCGCCAGATCGGCGCGCGCTTCGAGACGCTGCTGCTGCGTTCGGCCGCGCCGCGCGGCCCTGACATCAGCGAATCGCAGCGCCAAGACGAGGCCGCGGCCGACTACGTCGTGCGGGTGGCGCGGGAAAAGGCCGAACATGGGGTGCAGGCGCTCGTCTCCCGCACGCTGCTGCTCAAGCCCGTGCTCGGCGCCGATACCGTGGTCATCGTCGACGGCGACATCCTGGGCAAACCGCAGGACGCCCAGCAGGCCGCCCGGTTCCTGGAACGATTGTCGGGCCGAACGCATGAGGTGCGCACGGCTATCGCCCTGGCGGCGCCACGGCAGGTACCAGACCGCCATCACAGCGTCGCCACTGCCGTGTCGGTCACGCAGGTGACGATGCGCACCATGGACGCCCTGGAGATCCAGAACTATTGCGCCAGCGGCGAACCCTTCGACAAGGCAGGCGGCTACGCCATACAGGGTCGCGCGGCAATCTTCATCGAGCGCATCGAGGGCAGTTATTCGGGCGTGGTAGGCCTGCCGCTGGCCGAAACCGCATCCCTGCTCGGTCGCGCCGGGGTGCGCGTCCTTTAGTTCTGCGGGCGGGGCTAATGTCCCCGGTCGCCATGGGTACTCCTCGGCAACACGCAACCGCGCTGCAGCGCAAACCGCGCGCTGCAGCCGGGCCTGCTGCAATTGCGCTGCGCTACGGGTTACCATGGACGACCCGTACGCCAGACCACCCTGGCGCCACACCCCAACACCGTGCACCGCCATGTCCGCCGAAGACATCCTCATCAACATCACACCACAGGAAACGCGCGTTGCGGTGCTGCTGGCCGGCGTCGTGCAGGAACTGCACATCGAGCGCACGGCCACCCGCGGCATGGTTGGCAACATCTACCTGGGGCGCGTCGCCCGGGTACTGCCGGGCATGCAGTCGGCATTTGTCGACATCGGCCTGGAGCGAGCGGCATTCCTGCACGTCGCCGATATCTGGGAGACCCGCCAGTTCAGCAACGGCGACAAGCCGCCCATCGAACGCCTCATCCACGAGGGCGATGCGCTGGTCGTGCAGGTCATCAAGGATCCCATGGGCACCAAGGGTGCCCGGCTCTCCACGCAGATCAGCCTGGCGGGCCGCAATCTCGTCTATCTGCCCCAGGAATCGCACATCGGCATCTCGCAGCGCATCGAGGACGAGGCCGAGCGCGCCCAGCTGCGCGAATTGCTCACGCGACTGGTGCCGCCCGAGGAAACCGGCGGCTACATCGTGCGCACCAGCGCAGAGGACGCGGGCGAGGACGACCTGAGCAATGACATCGGCTACCTGCGCAAGCGCTGGAGCCAGATCCGCTCGGCCAGCACGCAGTCGCCGCCGCCGGCGCTGCTCTACCAGGAACTGTCCCTGGCACAGCGCGTGCTGCGCGACCTCGTCACCGACCAGACCGAATCGGTGGTGATCGATTCGCGCGAGAACTTCACGGCGCTGCAGGCCTTTGCCAACCAGTTCGTGCCGGGGGTGGAGCCGCGCCTGGCCCATTACACGGGAGAGCGGCCGCTGTTTGACCTGCACCTCATCGACGACGAGATCGAACGCGCCCTGGCCCGCCGTGTCGACCTCAAGAGCGGCGGCTACCTGGTCATCGACCAGACCGAAGCCATGACCACGGTGGACGTCAATACCGGCGCGTTCGTCGGCACCCGCAACTTCGACGACACCATATTCAAGACCAACCTGGAAGCGGCCCACGCCATAGCGCGCCAACTGCGCATGCGCAACCTGGGCGGGATCATCGTGGTCGATTTCATCGACATGGGGACCGCGGAACACCGCGAAGCCGTCCTGGGGGAATTCCGCCGCGCGCTGTCGCGCGACCGCACGCGGATGACGGTGAGTGAATTCACCCAGCTGGGCCTGGTGGAAATGACCCGCAAGCGCACGCGCGAATCGCTGGCCCACATCCTGTGTGAACCGTGCCCGGTGTGCAGCAGCCGCGGCGAGCTCAAGACCGCGCGCACGGTCTCCTACGAAATCCTGCGCGAAATCCTGCGCGAGGCGCGCCAGTTCGGCGACGCGCGCGAATTCCGCATACTGGCCTCGCAGAAGGTCATCGACGTATTCCTCGAGGAGGAATCACAGTCGCTCGCCATGCTGTCGGACTTCATCGGCAAGCCGATTTCGATGCAGGTGGAAACGCTCTACCACCAGGAGCAATACGACGTCGTGCTGATCTAGGCGCGCCGCTGCCTAGAATTCTTCCCAGTCGTCCTTGCCGTCCCGGCTCTTGGGTGCGGATGCGGGCACAGGCGCGGCTGCGGTGCGCGCTGCCGGGACCGGGGGCCGCGCGGCGGCCGCGGGGGCCGGCTTGGCGGCCGCGACCTTGCGCGCCGGGGGCGTTGCGGGCCGCGCCATCCCGGGCGCACGATCGGGTGCACGGGCCTGCTCGATGACCTGAACGGTCTCTGCAGCACTCAGGCGAAACACCGAAACCGCCTGGATCAACCGGCCGGCCTGGTCCCGGAGACTGGCCGCCGCAGCGGCGCTTTCCTCCACCAAAGCGGCGTTCTGCTGGGTGCCGTGGTCCATCTGCGTGACCGCGTCATTGATCTGCCCGATCCCCGAGGACTGCTCCAGGGAGGCACTCGTGATTTCACTGATGAGGTCGGTAACGCGCTTGACCTGGCCCACGATCTCGCGCATCGACACGCCGGCATTGTTGACGAGCTTGTTACCGGTGTCGACCTTCTCGACGCTGTCGTGGATCATCGTCTTGATTTCGCGGGCGGCCTGGGCGCTGCGCTGGGCGAGGTTGCGCACCTCCCCGGCAACCACTGCAAAGCCGCGTCCCTGGTCGCCGGCGCGCGCCGCTTCCACTGCCGCATTGAGGGCAAGGATGTTGGTCTGGAACGCTATCCCGTCGATCACGTTGATGATCTCGGCTATCTTCTTGCTCGAAGCGGCAATGTCGTTCATGGTGGAAACCACCTGCTCGACCACCTCGCCGCCCTTGGCCGCCGCCTCGCTGGCCGAGACTGCCACCTGATTGGCCTGGCGGGCATTGTCGGCGCTCTGGCGCACGGTGGAGGTGAGTTCCTCCATCGACGCCGCGGTCTCCTCCAGGGCACTGGCCTGCTGCTCGGTGCGGCCGCTCAGTTCCTGGTTGCCGGCGGCGATCTGGCTCGATCCCGTGGCAATGCTGTCGCTGCTCTGGCGCACCTGGTCGACGATGCGCACCAGACTGTCGCGCATCTCCTTCATGGCCGCTAGCAGGCTGTCCGGCCCGGCGTTGACGGTATCGATGTTCACCGCCAGGTTGCCGGTGGCAATCTGCCGGGCGACACTTGCGGCATGATCCGGTTCACCGCCCAGCTGGCGGGTGATCGAGCGTGTCAGCAGCCATGCCGCAACCACTGCGATCGCAAGGGCCGCGGCGGCCAGCACGAACTGGACGAGCATGGTCGCGTCGTACGTCTTTTGCGACTCGGCGGCCTGGTCGGCGATCAATTTGCGCTCGACCTGCTGGAAAGCGTCGATGTCCTTGAGATACTGGATCAGCAGGGGACGCATCTCGTCCAGGAGCACCTTCTTGGCGCCGGGGGCGTCGCCCGATTCGAGCCGCTTGATGAACGCGGCTTCGCCATCCGAGTACTTCGCCCGCGTCACAGCGATGCTGGCCAGGGTCTTCTTGCCGTCCACGCTCACGACGCGTTCGTCCAGCCACGCGAGTATTTCACCGCGCTTCTCCCGTTCCGCCTGGAGCGCGGCGATCTCCGCCTTCACCTTTTCCGGTTCATCCATGATGAGCGCGTTGCGCCCATGGCGCGCGCTCTCCAGGACGCTGAGCTGCCAGTCGGCCACCCGCTCGAGCTTGGGAACGAGGTCGTTGGCAACGTAGGTTATTTCACCGTGCAGGCCGCGCAGCGCCACAAGGCCCGCGGCGACGACGACGGCGAGAACGAAAACGATCGAGCCGACGACCGCGCCGATGCGATTGCCGATTTTCATCCGCGAGACATTCATGACGCCTTCTTTCCTTTTCCTGCACCGCTGACGCGCAGGCAGGTCACAAATCATTCCTTCCCGCAATATAAATTTGTATCCAGGCTGTCATCAGGGAAATAGTACTGTGTATGCCCCCCAGATGCGCCAAATGGACGCGGCATTAGCTGGGTATGGGACGCGTGCGCTCCACGACCGTGCCTGGGACCGCTCGGTCAAGTGATACCTGTCCCGTGATCCAGGTCAAATGAAGGTACCGAGCCACTCCACTTGCAGGCGGGTAAGGCCGACTGGGCTTGCGCCGCAATCTGCGCAACCGAATCCGCGTGGCAAAAAAAACCGCCCCGTGAAATTGCGGGGCGGTCTATTACAGCCCTTGCAGGGCGCTGCCCGGTCAGAAGTCGGCGGACATGCCCAGCATGTACGAGCGCCCCGGCAGGGTCATGAACATGTCGACATTGTTGAGGGTGTTGCCATACGCGTAATAAATCGACTGATTGTTGGCGATGTCCGACACCGTCAGGTGAACCTTGAAGTCCTTGATTCCGGCCGTGGGTTGCTTGAACGTGTAGCCGATCGTGGCGTCCGTGACGGTGTAGCCGGAGATCGTGTATTGCCACAGCGCGCTTCCATTGTTCACGTAGTTCACCGCTGGTCCGGAGGGCCCGGCTTGCGGGGCGTTCGCCGGACTTGGCTGGACGGTCGAACCGATGTACTTGGAGAGCACCGAGCCGTACAGTCGGCCATCGTCATAGAGCAGACCGAGGGTATGCGTGCCATCCGGCGCGAACTGCACCGGGAGGCCGTTGGAGAAGGTCTGGGTGTTATGGCTGTAGTTGCCGTACAGGCTGAAACCGGCGCCCAGCACGTAGGTAGCTTCCAACTCCTCGCCCTTGAACGTCGCCGCGTCGCCGCCGAACGTCAGCACCTTGGAGCCCGAACTGTTGGTGGTGTAGAAATTGTCGAACCTGATGTGGTAGTAGTCCGCAGAAGCCGTCAGATTATCCGCCTTCCAGGTTCCGCCCACTTGGATGTTCTGGGTGCGCTGCGGCCCGCCGAGGCCCGGCGTCACGTTGCCCGAGGAGTTCGGCGGCGCGAAGATCAGGTTGTCCTTGGGCGCCAGAAAGCCGCGCGCGTACTGAGCGAAGACGCTGGCATTGGCCAGCACGTGGTACACGGAATACAGCGAAGGCTGGAGCGCGCTCCACTTGTGCGAGGTGTCGTATGGCAGCAACGTCACCGGATCGATGGCTGCCGCGATATCGCGCTCGAGCGACGTCCAGCGCAGGCCGGCGTTGATGTTCCAGGCCTCGATCGGCCGGTACTCGTACTCGACGAAGGGATTGACCGTCGTGGTCTGGTCGTGCAGGTAGCGCTGGAACGCGCTGTTGACCCCGCTGCTGCCGGTGTTGCCGTAGGGGTCCAATGTGCCGTTCGCAGTCCAGTCGACGTTGTACAACGCGCGGTCATTCCACTCGCGATCGAGCCAGATTCCGCCACGCAGCGTTCCGGGCCCAATTTCGCCCTCACCCCGCAGGACGTCGCCGACGGCGCGGTAGTTGTTCAGGCCCTTCTGCCCGGCCACGTTATTGTAGGTCGGGTTCGCCGTGCCGCCCGGCAGGCCGCTGCCATTGGCCGCGTCGAACTGACCCTTGGAACCGAGCGCGAGGCTGGGGTCGTTGGTCTCGTTGATCCCATGGTAGTAGGCGGAAGTGTAGGTCTTGTTGTCGATGCGCACGCCCGACACCGTCGTCTTCACCTCGACGTATTCAAAGTCAGTGTGGATATCATCGAAGTTGAAGCCGTAGTAGCTGTCGCTCGACGGGTTTGTGCTTAGGCTGTAGTGCGGTCCGAACTGCCCGAGCTGGCTCAGCGTGGCCCCGAACTGCGAAACGTTCTGATGCACGGTGTTGTACATCGCCGCGAACGTCACCGTGGTGTCGGTGCCCATCGGCTGGATGAACTTGAAGAACGCGTTCTTGCGATTGAGCGCATTGTTGCTCATCGCCCCATCGGTCTGGATCGAGGTAAGCGTCAGCATCGCGCGTCCGCCACCGGCCTGCGCCAGCGTGCCGGTGTTGATTTCGGCCGAAAGGTCATTCGTGCGCCAAGTGCCAAGGGTCAGCGCAGAGTTGAAATTGGAGGCAACCGTCGGATCCTTGGATACCAGTGCGACCGTGCCGCCGTTGGTGGCATTGCCGACCTGCGCCGCCGTTCCCGGGCCCCGGTCGACGATGACCTTGCCGATGGTGTTGGCGGTGAAGTAAGACGTCGTGTGGTGGGTGAAGTCGCCGGTATCGCTGAACGGAATGCCGTCAAAGGTGACGTTGAACTGGCCGTCCTGGAAACCGCGGATCGACAGGTTCAGCGACTCGGCATTGCCCTTGCCATTGGGCGTCGTGTCCGCGACGCTGGGAGCGATATTGATGATATCGGTGTAGTTAGCGCCCGCGGTCAGGTTGTTCTCGATGAAGCGCTGGCCGATGACCGATTGCGGCTCGCCCGCATCCAGGGAACCCTGGGTCGGCGCCACATAGGGCGCGGTGGCGGGGCGGTCGCCGGTGACGACGATACCCTCGAGCTGCGGCTCGGCGGCATGGGCAAGGGGGATGGCCGCAGACAGCGCGGCGTACACTGCAATCGCTATTGGCGATTTATTGCGCGTAACAGGCGACATTTCGCAAACCTTCTTTCAACAGTAAATTCGAAGGTGCGAAGCTAAAGATGGCGTATTTCCAATCGGTGACATGTCGCAATCAGTGGCGGCAATGCAACAGGACGCGCAACGGTAGTGAAATTCCGTCACGCCGCCGTCACAAGAGACAGTCAGGACTGTCGGGCGGGAGCCCGTGAACGCCACGGCGGCGAATGCTAGGCGGCGAACTGTATCCGGTGCAGGCCTGCATAAAGACCATTGCGCTCGATGAGTTCGGCATGGCAGCCCACTTCGACGATGCGTCCGCCGTCCATCACGACGATACGGTCGGCGCGTTCGATGGTGCTGAGCCGGTGTGCCACGACAAAGGTGGTGCGGCCGCGCATCAGGCGTTCGAGCGACAACTGTATGAAGCGTTCCGATTCGTTGTCCAAAGCGGAAGTTGCTTCGTCCAGCAGCAGTATTGGCGCATTCTTGAGCAGGGCGCGTGCGATCGACAGGCGCTGGCGCTGGCCGCCGGAGAGCTTGACGGCGTTCTCGCCGATGCGCGTTTCAAAACCGTTGGGCAGCGATTCGATGAGCGGCAGCAGGAAAGCCGCCTCCGAGGCGGCCCGCACCTGCGCCGGCGTGGCATCGCCGCTGCCGCCGTAGGCGATGTTGGCGCCAATCGTATCGTCGAAGAGCACCACATCCTGTGAGACCAGGGCGATCTGCTGGCGCAGGCTGCGCAGCGTGAGATCGGCCACGGGCACGCCATCGATGAGGATCTCCCCCGCGGTGGGCCGTATGAACCGGGAAATCAGGTTGACCAGGGTTGTCTTGCCGGCGCCCGAAGGTCCCACGAGGGCGATGGTCTCGCCCGGGCGCACGTCGAGGTTGATTTCCTGGAGGGCGTCCGAACCGGCACCCGGGTAGCGGAAGCCGACGCCACGGAAGGTGATCGCGCCACGTGCGCTCTGGATATGCCGGCTGCCGGTTTCCGCCTCGGTCACCGAGTCGATCATCGCGAACACGCTGTCGGCAGCGGCCGACATGCGCGCAAGGGGACTGTTCACCGACGCCAGATGCCGCAAGGGCTGCAGGATCAGCAATGCCGCGGTGAGAAACTCGATGAACTGCTCGGGAGTGAGCAGCCCGGCACGCGCCTGCCACATCGCGATGCCGATCACGGTTCCCATCCCGATGGCGGCGATGACCTGGGTCGCGGGGGTGGCCGCCGACCACGCCACCTGCATCTTCATCGCGAAGCGCCGCAAGCGCTGGTTGATCCGCTCAAAGCGATCCGTCTCGTACTGGAAGCCGTCATAGACCTTGATCACGCGGCTCGCCTCGTGCGCCTCCTGCACCGCCTGCGCCATTCCGCCCAGCATTGCCTGGCTTTCCGCATTGAGGCGCCGCAGCCGGCTGCTGAAGCTGCGCAGCACCAGCGCGATAACAGGCCCCACGATCACCGTGAGCAGGGTGAGGCGCCAGTTGTCATACAGCAGCAGGCCCAGCAGCGCGAGCGTTGTGAGAGATTCGCGCACCAGCGTCAGGTAAACCTCCGCCGCGAGGTTGAGCGCGTTGCTCGCCTCGTTGATGAACGTGGATATGACCATGCTGGACGGGGTATTTTCCAGCTTCACCTGAGGCCAGCGCAGCAGGCGATCGAACATCGCCTTGCGCAAATCGACGAGCACGCGCTGCGATACGCCACTGACCAGATAGGAGCTTGCGAAATTGGCCAGGCCGCGAACGATGAACACGCCCACGAAGGCGACCGGCACCCAGTACCCGAACGACGCATCGCGCTCGACGATGCCGCGCGCCAGCAGCAGGCTCGTCAGACGCGCTATTACGCCCTGGCAGGCAGAATCGACGAGCATGGTGCAAAACGCCAGCGCCAGCACGGGCCGGTACTGCAGCACCAATCCGGCAATGCGCCGCAGGCTCGGCGTGCCGGCGCCGGCCAAAGCCCTGCTGCGGGAACCGTCCTCGCCACGGTCGGGATTGTGTTTCGGGCTTGCAAGCGTGCTCATGCTTCGGATCCGCTAATATTGGCAGCATGTCACTGCCCGAGGCAAAGTTGCGTTCACGCCCAGGGCGCGTGCCCGGTCTTTACCCGGCCCAGGTCGTGAGCGCCAGCAGGCAGTGTATGCGATCCTCCATCCGGCCCTGACCGTGGCACCTGCGTACTGGGTGACTTTACCGCCCCGGACCTGTCCATTTCGCCGACATCATCGTTGAAGTCCGTCATCATCCGCCTGCCCAATCACCTGGGCGATGCCTGCATGGCGCTGCCGACGCTCGATCTGCTGGCTCTTGGGGGATACCGGATCACGCTGGTGGGCCGCCCCTGGGCCGCGGAGCTGTTTGCCGCCTACCCGTGGACGGTAATTGGCCTGCGCAAGGGCTGGCGCGAAAGCATCGGGGTACTGCGCGCGTTACGCCGGGCGGCAGTCGAGCCGCCCGACGGGCTCCTGCTGACCAATTCATTTTCATCGGCCCTGGAATTCCGGCTGGCCGGCCTGCGCCCGGTCGGCTACGCCACCGACGCGCGCCGACTATTGCTGCAATGGGCGATTCCGTTATCGGCCGCAACCCGCCGGCTGCATATGGTCGACTACTACTTCGCGCTCGGGAGGAGTTTCCTGAAGCTGCCCGCAGGCGCCGCACCCGTTCCGGCGCTGCGCATATCCGATGGCGCGCGTGAGCGCGCCCGCTCCGCGCTTGCGCGGGCCGGCAGTGCCGGCGCGTACATCGTCCTGTGCCCTGTCGCGGTCGGGCTCCACCACGGGCAGGTCAAATGCTGGGACGGCTTTGGCCGCCTTGCGCGCGAACTCGTCCTGGCCGGCAGGGAGGTCGTCGTTTGCCCGGGCCCGGGCGAGCGCGACGCGGCGCGCCTGGCCTGCCCCGATGCGCGCCTGATCGACGGCATGGATGTCGAAGCGTTTGGAGCGCTGCTGGCGGGCAGCCTGCTCGTCGTCGCCAACGACAGCGGCGCAGGCCACCTCGCCGCCGCGTGTGGGGCCCGGCTCCTCGGGGTATTCGGCGTTACCAACCCCACCCGCACCCGGCCACGGGGCGAAAGTGCGCGCGTGCTCGGCGATGCGCGCGGTTGGCCGAGCTACGCCACCGTCAGCCAGGCGGTCTGGGAGCAGATCCCGGCCGATGCGCAAGGGCGATAAGCGCACCTGCAGTTCATCTGCAAGGGCTGTCGATGGACAGCGGCGGGTCCACCAGAGTTGCCAGGTTGCGCTCCACGGTTTCGAGCACGATCGCGTCGGGTGCATTGGCCTTGATCAGCGCGCCATCGATCCGGCCCGACACGGCGACCAGGCGGGCAAAATCCTCCGCCAGGAAGGGCAGAAGATACAAGCCGAAGGAGTCGTGGAAAATCATCATGCGGCCGCGCGCCGCGGCGTTGTCGTAGGCGAGGATCGCTGCGGAGCCGGCCGTAGCCGCCGACGCCGAGGCGGTGTCGATGCGCCCGCTGCGCGGCACCAGAGGCTCCAAGGTAACGCGATGGTCCTCGAAATAGTCCGAAAGCGACAGCAGGTTCACGGCGATGTCACCGCCGGGGAACGGCGTCTGCCGGATCGTGTACGCCGGCAATTGCGCGCGCGGGTCGCTGTCGAGCACATGGTCGGCAACCAGGCGACCGGCGATGGCCTGATAGCCCGCAAAAGCTCCCAGTTCATTCCAGTGCGTATCGGTTCGCATGTAGATATCGGTCGTCAGCGCGGCCCTGGCCTGGCGGAGCACGGGCCGCAGATCGATTGCCTCCAGGCCGGGATCCGCAACGCGAATGCGCTCGAAGACCTGATCGGCCGGCGTCGTCACGCCTTCGGGCAGGACCTGGCCAACTTTGTCGCGGTACAGCGTCTGCTTGTCGGGAGGCATGACGAAATAAAACCGGATGCCGCAGGCCTGCAGCTTGCGGTGGACCTGCACGAGGTTGCCCACGATGCGGCTCAACTGGGATTCGGCCAATGGAGCCATGCCCCGCAGTTCCACAAAGTGCGGACGCCCGCGCGTAAAAGTGTCATCGAAAAACAGCCATTGATCGCGGCCGATCACCACTTTCTGGTTAAATGGCGTGCCGGTCCGGGCAATCTGCAAGCGTGAGCCGTAGTAGATCAGGGCATCGCGAAATCCAAAGCCGTCATTGAACCAACGCTCGAACCGCTGTGGCCAGTCGATCGAAAGGCCCGGCGGCGGTGTCGACCTGCGGTTCGCCTGCGCCTGGACCGGCGCAAAATCGGGCCGCCCAAACCACAGCAGCGGCGCCGCGAGGATTCCAAAAAAGACCGCCAATACCGCAGCGCCATTCATCCAGGCAAAAAATTGCCGCACGGCACCGAACCCGTTGCGCAGTCTCATGATCCGGTGGCCATGCCTGCTAGAAGCGAAAATAGATGAACGGATTGTATTTTCCCAGCGCGATCGACATCAGGCTTGCTATGAGCATCGATGCAACCGGAACGGCCCGTGCCCAGCCGTCGCAATGCACGCCGGAGAGCACGCGCCAGAACGGCCGCAGCATGGGCGACAGCCGGCCGTACGCGCCGACGGCAAGCAGCGTTGCCGCAGCGATCAGCAGGCCAACGCGCGGCGAATAGACCGACTCCCACGCCACCGAGGATTGCCCCGACGGCCAGTGGCCGATCAATGCAAGCAGATAGTCGGAGGCATGCTGCAGCGACGACGCGCGAAAAAAGACCCATGCAAACATTACGACCAGCATGGTGTACAGGTTCCGGATCAGCACCACCGGTGTCCACTGTGCGCGCGCGCCGGCAGCACCGGGATCCCGCCAGAGGCGTTCGATCGCCAGGAAAAACCCGTGGATTGCGCCCCAGATGACGAAATTCCAGCTCGCGCCGTGCCATAGCCCCGTAAGAAGAAATACCGACCAGAGATTGAAAAACGTACGGACACGTCCGGCACGGCTGCCGCCCAGGGGAATGTAGACATAGTCCCGGAACCAGGTCGACAGCGTAATGTGCCAGCGTCGCCAGAAGTCCTGCAGCGAACGGGCACTGTATGGATAGTTGAAGTTCTCCGGAAAGCGGAAGCCGAACATGCGGGCCAGCCCGATGGCCATGTCGGAATATCCGGAGAAGTCGAAATAGATCTGGCCTGCATAGCACACCAGGCAAAGCCACGCGACCGGGGCCGTGAGTCCCGAGGCAGGCACATCGAACCCGGCATCGGCGATCTGGCCAAGTTCATTGGCGATCAGCACTTTCTTGGCCAGGCCCATGGTGAAACGCACGATGCCGCTCGTGATGTCATCGCGGGTTGTCGTGCGCGCGGGCAGCTGCGTATGGATATCCTTGTAGCGGATGATCGGGCCGGCGATCAGCTGCGGAAAGAACAGGATGTAGAGGCCATATTGGCCTAGATGGGCGTTGGGCTCGACGTTGCGCCGATGGATGTCGATCAGGTAGGAGATCGCATGGAAGGTGTAAAAAGATATGCCGATCGGCAGGGCGATGGGCGCGAGGGTCCAGGGCGCAATGCCGAACAGCCCGGCGAAGGCATTGAGATTGTCGACGAAGAAATTGCCGTACTTGAAGACGCACAGGGGCAGCAGGTTGAATGCGACGGCCAGGGCGAGCAGGGGGCCCGCGCGGCTGCCGCGATGGATGGCCCTGGCCAGCCAGAAATTGACGACGATGGACACCAGCACCAGCGCGACAAAGCGCGTCTCGCCCCACGCATAGAAGACCACGCTCGCCAGGAGCAGCACCAGGTTCTGCAGCCGCCGGGGCGCAAGGCAATAAAGGCCAAAGACGATCGGCAGGAACAGCCCCAGGAAAATGATGCTGCTGAAGACCATGGCGGGATTCCGCGCCTTGCCGGATCAGCTTGGCGCGGCGGCGGGCAGCGCCCCCGACCGGAAGGGGCGATCCCGGCACGTGGCCGCAGCGCGGCAAGCCGGCGGCATCAAGGCCGCCGCGGAGCGCGCAACGCCGCTCGCCTCAGAGCCATTGGAACTTTCCGGACCCGCGCACGCCATGCACGGTCATTGCGTAGTCCGCGAGTTCCCGGCGGCGCCATGCGCGAAGCTGCTGTTTGTTCCGGAACTTGATCGCCTTGCGGTCCAGCCAGCCCAGCCCCAGCAGGCGGTTGAGATTGGGCCCGCCGAGCGCCTGCCGGGCCGCCAGGCCGCGTTCGCGCTTCATCGCGCTCTGGGTAATGGAACCGAAGTGGTGGATCCACGAGGCGCCGGTGATCGCCGTGGGAATTGCCGCCTTGCGCACTTCGTTGAAGAACAGGCTGTCCTCGAAACCCAGGAGCCTGGGTACCGGCTGGAAATAACCGATCTCCAGCCACACGGAATTGTGGACCGCCATGCAGACGGCGTGACGCCGGCCCAACCGGACGACGCCACGCATCCGTCGAGCGGCATCCTGCGCGAAGGCATCCAGGTCGTAGTCGAGCTCACCCTCGATCATGGCCGGACAAACGATCTTCAGGCCGCGCTCGGCTGCCACCTCAAGCAGTGCGTCGAGCCAGCCCGGAGCAACGACAATGTCGTTGTTCATGATCACGCTCCATTCGGCCTGCATGGCGAGCGCGCCTTGGTTCCACGCGACCCCGCAGCCCAGGTTCGTCTTGTTGAAAATGCGCCCTCCCAGGGGAAGCGATTCGAGATAGCTGCGCGTCTCGTCGGTGGAGCTGTTGTCGACCGCGATCACCCTTGCGAGGTCTATGCCGGTCCGACAGAGGCTCTCGACGCATTGCCGGGTGTAGGCGACCTGGTTGAGGCAAGCGAAGGTGATCGCATAGTCCCCCTGCTGCATCATCGATGGCCGTCCGCCGGATGGATTTGCTTGGTTGCCGCCGCGGTCAGCAGGGCAAGCGTCAGGCCGAAGAACGTGATGGTCACCTTCAGATTGAGAATTTCCACCGTCAGCCCGAACAGGAAGAAGCCGATCGTCAGGACGATGCCCATCCACGCCGCGGCCCGCAGGGCGGGGTCGGCCGACTGCAGGATTCGCCGGAAAATGACCAGCGGCACCGCATAGGCGGCGACGATGGCCGCAAGTCCGCCGATGCCGAACCGGAGCGCATAAGCGAGGATCTCGTCGTGTATCTCGGCGCTGCCGTATTGGACGGCCATCGGCGTGATGGTCCCTGCATTGCCCAGCGCCTGGTACATCGGCGGCACCTGATCGAATCCGATGCCGAAGAGGGGGTTCTGGGAGAAAAGCAGCAGGGCCGCCTTCCAGATCTGCAGGCGCAGCCCTATGGAGGTGTCCTGGTTGCCCCGGGAAAAGACGGCAAGATCGGCGATGCCGTCATCAAAGCGCTGCCGCGTTGCCTCGGAAAACAAGTACAGGCACAGGAACAGGCCCGCGACCAGCACCAGCGCGACGAGCGCTCGCGCCACGAATTGCCTTCTATGGTAGGCGAAGATCCAGAGCAGGCCCAGCACCGGGATCGCTATCCATCCTCCGCGCGATCCCGAACGCACGGAAAGGTAGATGCCCGCCGCCAGGCCCGCGCACTTGAGCAGCAGCAAGGGGGCCGCGTCCCTGGTGACGGCATTGATGCTGAACAGCGACAGGAATCCGAGCATCACGGCGAGGTCGCCATAGTGGATCGAGTTGAGGAATTCCGAGGTGGTCCGCCCACCCGGGTCGTAGGTAGGATGGACGATGGAGATGCACAGGGCAAGCACCGCTGCGGCCGGGAACGCGTACTGCAGGACCTTGAGCGGATTCGAACCCGACACGCGCACGGCGAGGAATATCGGCACGGCGAGCAGCAGGCGGCATGCCTCGTCAAATGGCTTCAAGCCGAAATGCCAATGGAACAGCTCGCTCAGCAGAACCGCGCAGCACGCTGCCGCCATGGCGGCAGCGTATGCAAGGGCGGTGGCGTCCAGCAGGATGGGCGCACGCCGCATGGCCAGCCGACCCAGATGCACCAGCGACACGAGCACCAGAAAGAAAAAGATGGCGCTGGTTGCCCCGCGCGCGACAAGCGTGAGGACGGGGTAGGCAAAGAGGATAATGGAACCCGGAAAGCGGCTGGCCCAGAAGGCTGCTACAACCGGCGCCTGCGGTGCGGCGCGCTCCCCCATCGCGATGGCCGACACGTCGGTTGCCTTGGGGTCTGGGATCATCGCCGCATTCTATCGGATAATGTTTTTTCGAACGCTCATCCCGCGACCATTTCCGTGCGCCCGCGAGCGCAATTGCGCAGCGGTGCAGCGCCTTGGGCACAGAGGTCGATTCGGCGGGGTATGTTGCTCGTGACTGCGAAGTGCTGCATCCATGTGGTCGAACCGACGCTGGCCAGCGAGGCCGGGCATTGCGCCGCCCTGCTGCGCGGATTGCGCGCCGCCGCGCCCGGCCTGGCTCTGCGCGTCTGGATAGACCGGCACGCGCAGCTGCCCGGGTGGCACGATGGCGCAACGCAGCTCGAACCGGTCTTCCACCGCCGCTGGCGCAAACTGCAGGCGTTCCTGCTTTACCGGCGCCTGTTGAAAACCGCGGCCCCGGTGCTGGTGCCGACGGCCACCTACTTTGACCTGCGGGCGCTCGACCTGGCGGCGCGCGCAACACTGCCACCGCATCGGGTGTTCCTCTACTTCCACAAGTTGCGCATGAGCGAACGGCGCGCGCGCGCCCTTGCGGCGCTCGCGCGGCGTCAGCCCGCGCTGGAACTTTTCGGCACTTCCGAGGAGATCGTCTCGCGCCTGCGTGCAGCCGGATTCACGCAGGTGCGCCGGATCCTGCCGGTGCTGGCGGCCGGCGGCGCGGCCGTGGCCGGCCCCGCTGCGCCGCCGCCATTTCGATCCCTGCTGTCGGCCGGCGCCGCGCGCGCCGACAAGGGCTTTTCGCGCATCGTCGACCTTGTCGAATGGATGGCGCAATCGGGCTCCACGCTGCCCATCGCGGTCCAGACCTCGGGCGACCACTACGGGCGCCACGACGAGCGCACGGCGGCAGACCTGGCACGCCTGCGCGCCTGCCGCTACCGGGGCCTGACGCTGCTCGACGACACGCTCGATGGCGCGCAGTATGCGGCGCTGTTTCCCGGTACGGTTTGCCTGCAGCCGTATGAGCGCGCCGAATATGCCGACAAGATGAGCGCGGTCACCTTCGATGCGCTGCGCGCGGGCGCTCCGGTGATAACGCTGTCGGGCACCACCATGGCGGGCATCGTGGCGCAGACGGGCGCCGGCGTGGTGATCGACGAGGCCCGTGCGCAAACCCTGCTGGCGGCGGCCAACACGGTGGTGGCGCAGTATCCGGCGCTGCAGGCGCGTGCCCTGGCAGCGGGCGCGGCCTACGACCCGGCCAGCAGCTGGGCGCCGCTGGTGGAGCGGTTGCGGATGGCCGAGCAAATCCGTGCCGCAAGCGCCTAGCCGGCAATGGCGACGCGCTCGGAGGTATACAGCCGCAGCGTAAGCCGGAAGACCCCGGCAGCAGCGGCCAGGGTGACGAGCACGCCGATCACGATGCCGGGCAGGTTGACCGTCTCGCCCCGCAGCAGGTGCAGTATGGTGACCTGCTGGCCAAATACCGGGATCGCCGACATCCACAACTGCGGGCGCATCGGCACGGCCATCAGCAGGATCGACGGCACCAGCGGCACGAGCTGGGCCAGGCCCAGGTAGGTCTGCGCTTCGCGGAAGCTGCGCGCGAAAGACGCCACCCAGATCTGCGCGACGGCGATCAGCAGCACCAGCGGCGCCATGATGGGCAGCGCCAGCAGGATGAACCGCGGCCCGATGCTCAGGGCAAGGCCCGGCTCGTCCGACGGCAGCAGGTGCCCCACCGCAAGGAAGGCCAGCAGCCCCAGGACCAGGCTCGACATGCTGAACAGCGCGGTGGCAAGCAGCTTGCCCAGCAGGATCTGCCCGCGCGCAACCGGATTGATGAGCAGGGGTTCGAGCGACTGGCGCTCGCGCTCGCCGGCCGTCGTATCGATGGCCAGCCACATGCCGCCCAGCAGCGCGGTGAGGATCAGGAAATACGGCAGCATGCCCAGGAGCATGGCGCCGCGCGCCGCGGGTGTCGCCTGGTCGCGCACGGCCACCACCACCGGGGCCATGAGCGCAGGGGCCACGCCGCGCGCCAGCAGCCGCAGCGAGCCGACGCGGCGCGACGTATTTTCTATCATCGACTGCAGACGGTCTATGGCGCCGCGCAGGTCCTGGCGCGAGGAATCGAAGATGAGTTCGACCTGCGCCGGCCGGCCGGCATTCCAGTCCTGCGCAAAGCGCGGGCCGATGCGCAGCACGAGATCGACGCTCTGGTCGCGCACGGCGCCTTCCGGATCGGCGACCGGCGGCCGCTGCGCCATGCCCTGGCGCCGGAGATCTTCGACGAGATTGGGCGCGTATTGGGCACCGATGACCGAGACCGGAAGCGGCCGCTCGGCCTTTTCCAGCTCGCGGCCGACGATGAGGTGCATCAGCACGAGGAACAGCAGCGGCGTAAAAAGAGGGCCCAGCACCAGCGCATTGAGCAGCACCCGCCGGTCACGCAGGCTCTCACGGCATTCCTTGACGAAGACGACCAGTGCCGGGGCGGTGCCGGGCCCTCGGGCACGGTCCGGGCCCGCGCTCACGCCAGCCCCTGCAGCGCGCTGGCGCCGATGATCTTCATGAAGGCCTCTTCCAGGTTCGCCTGGCGCGACTGCTCGCGCAGCTCGTCGGGCGTGCCGTCGGCCACGACGCGCCCGTGCGCGATGATGACGATGCGGTCGCACAGCACCGCCACCTCCTGCATGATGTGGGTCGACATCAGCACGCAGCGCCCTTCGGCGCGCAGCCCGCGCAGCACGTCGCGCAGCCCCCGCGTGGACATGACGTCCAGGCCGTTGGCCGGCTCGTCCAGTACGACGTTGCGCGGATCGTGGACCAGCGCGCGGGCAATGGCGGTCTTGACGCGCTCCCCCTGCGAAAAGCCCTCGGTGCGCCGATCGGCCAGCGCCGCCATGTCGAGCGCGGCGATCAGCTCGCTACTGCGTGCCTGTGCCTGTTCGGCATCCAGGCCCTGCAGCCGCGCAAAATACAGGATGTTCTCGCGCGCCGTGAGCCGCTTGTAGAGGCCGCGTGCGTCGGGCAGCGCGCCCAGGCTGCGGCGCACGGCCATGGGATCGGCAGCCGCGTCGATGCCGTCGACGCTGATCCGGCCGCTGTCGGGCCGCATGAGCGTGTAGAGCATGCGCAGCGTGGTGGTCTTGCCTGCGCCATTGGGCCCCAGCAGGCCGGTGATCTGGCTGTCACGCGCAGTAAAGGAGACACCGGCCACCGCCCTGACGGCCCCGAACGACTTGACGAGGTCATGCACCTCGATCACGGCGCGGCTCCATTGATGTCCAGGAAAGCCGGCGTATCGCCCAGCGACTGCAGGCAGGCGTCATCCAGGCGCGCCGGATCGAGCTCCTGTACAAAGGCGCTGACCAGCCGCGGCATGCAGCCGGTGCCGATGACGGCGTGGCCCTGGCCGGGCGCGATCAGCTGGCGCGCCCTGGGCAGTGCGGCCACGATCTCCGCGCCGTAGCGGGCAGGCGTGACCGGATCGAGCGCGCCGGAAAGCACCAGCACCGGCAGCGGCGTAGCGAAGGGCTCATGGAAATCGGCCGGCCGCGCCCGGTGCGGCCACCGGGCGCAGGTGGCGATGGCCGAGCGCACCGTTGCCGACCCCAACAGAGTCTTTTCATCGGCCGGGTTTTCCCGGAGCAGGTCGGCGTCCTCGGTGCACAGCACCGACGCGGCCATGCCGCTGCTCAGGTGTTCGGTGACGTCGCCCACGACCAGCTGCGACTGCGCCAGCACAGGCGCATAGTCGCCGTCGCGCGCCTGCGCGATCGCCAGGGGCAAAAGCGCGCTGGTGGTGTCGCTGTACAGGTAGAAGCGCACGAGTTGGGCCAGATCGCCGGCGTTGATGGTGCGCGGCACGAGGGTGTAGGTCTGCGGATCGCGCAGTTCCACGGCTTGCGGATGCCCGCGCAACCGCTCCAGGGCGGCCTTGAGGCTGGCGTGGAGGTCGCCGAAGCGCGCGGCGCACGGCGCGTTCGCGCTGCACAGGTCCAGGCGCTGGCGCAGCGCTTCATCGAGGTTTCGCGCGTGCTCGCTCATGAGCGCCAGGCGATTGGGCACCGGGCTGTCGAGCACCACGCTGCGCACCGCCGACGGATAGCGGCGCGCATACTGTTGTGCGACCCGAGTACCGTAGGAGACCCCGACGAGGTCCAGCGCGACGCCACCGATTGCCCTGCGCACGGCCTCGAGGTCGCGCAGCGCATCCCCGGTGGAATAGAACTGCGGCGCGGCACGCGGCGCGAGGGCGTCGAGGCAGCGGCGCACGGCATCGTCCTGCGCCGCGGCCGTGGCCGTCGACCCTTTTCCCGACGGGCGTTGGGGTGCCGGGCGGACAGGCTTGTCGCCCTCGAGCGAAAGATCGTCCGGGCAATCGAGCGGATTGGAGGCACCGGTGCCGCGCTGGTCGATCAGCAGCAGGTGATGGCGCCTGCGCAGCGGGGCCAGGGCAGCGGCAATGGCCGGGTAGTCCTGGGTGGCGGCGCCGCCCGGTCCGCCGTCGAGAAACGCCACGACGTCAGGATCGACGTCCGCTGCGGATCCGCGGACCACCGCCACCCGCAGGCCGATATGGCGTCCCGCGGGCTCATCCCAGTTTTCCGGAACGTCGAAGGTGGTGCAAAAGGCCGACTGCGCCGGCACCCAGCTTGCATGCTGCGCGCCGACCAGGCAGGGCGCCAGATCCAGGCTGCCCAGGCGCCAGTGCTGCCCGGGAAGATCGACGGGGGGCTCCCCTAGCGCGCCGGCGGCATGGGCACATCCGGCCGCGATCGCCACGATGGCGGCAGCGCACCGGCGCCTGGCCGCTTCACGCATACAGGAAGGACGCCTGGACGTTTGCCTGGTTGCGCAGGTCCTCGATCAGACGCTCGTCGCCGCGCACGCGCCAAGCGTCGGTCAGGATGATTTCCGCAGCGGCGACACGGTTGGAATAGCGCATGATGACCCGGCAGCCGGCCGCGCCCGGCAGCCGCGCCGCGCCGGTGGACGATTCCGGGGCGACCGGCGCCGCCGGCGGCACGCGGTACGCCGACAGCACATCGGTGAGGCAGGACTGGTCGGTTCCGTCGCGCACTTCTATGGCCAGCGCGGCCTGCGACTGCGCGCGGGCTTCGGCCAGATCGACGACATCGTCGGCCGTGAGGGCGAGGCGCTGCGAGAACTCGTCGAAGCGCGCACGGCCGGTCACGAAGACGAGCTGGTCTTCCTTGAGGATCGCGCGCCGCCGGTCGAACAGTTCGGCAAATACCGCCACCTCCAGTTGCGCCGAGGCGTCGTCGATGAGGACCGCGCACATTCGGCCGCGCCGGGTGTTTTGGGAACGCACCGCGACCACGATGCCGGCGACACGGACGGACTCGCGCGCCTGCTTGAGATCGGCAAGGCGCGTGGGCGCGATGCGCCGCGCCTCCGACTCGGCTTCGGTGAACAGGTGGCCACTGAAACAAAATCCCAGCGCGATGCGCTCGTTGGCCAGGCGTTCGCGTTCGCTCCACGGGGTATAGGGCACGTCGGGCAGCACCGGCAGGTCCACGGCGCCGCCGGCGAACAGATTGCCCTGGTCGACATGGGCCTGGGCCCGCTCGGCATCATCGAGGGTACGCCCCAACGCGGCAACCAGCCGCGCACGGTCGGCGTCAAGGCGGTCGAAGGCGCCGGCGCGGATCAGCGCCTCGATGACGCGGCGATTGACGCGCTGCTTGTCGATCCGCGCGCAAAAGTCGGCCAGTCCCAGGAAGGGCCCCGCGCGGCGCGCCTCGAGGACGGACTCGATGGCCGCTGCTCCGGTGCCCTTGACCGCGCCCAGGCCGTATTGGACGCAGACCGCGTCCACGGGCACGAACCGGTAGACGCCCACGTTGATATCGGGCGCCCGCACGAGCAGACCGCTGCTGCGGGCATCGGCGACCAGGTCCTGGACCTTTTCGGTCACGTCCATCACCACCGAGAGATTGGCGGCGGCAAATGCGGCCGGGTAATGCGCCTTGCAGTAGGCGGTCTGGTAGGCCACCAGGGCATAGG